>Ga0114932_10005882_pt1 | contig 10697 bp, 9 predicted proteins | sample 2SBtaG_2_FD_87286 | JGI IMG/M metagenome (GOLD analysis project Ga0114932, IMG submission 87286) | Deep subsurface microbial communities from Kolumbo volcano to uncover new lineages of life (NeLLi) - 2SBTROV12_ACTIVE470 metaG | ecosystem: Environmental > Aquatic > Marine > Volcanic ... | reverse complement strand
TGGCAATGACCAGGCATCTGCGGGTCGACCCCACCACAGGTCGTCGGGTCATCTTGGCGCCAGAACGCCTGCGGCGCCCAGGGGCCGGTGACCCGGTTGGACTGCCCAACGTGCCGGCCTGTCGCTGCCCGTTCTGTCCGGGCCATGAGGCGGCGACGACGCCGACCATTGCCCAGCAGCCGGCAGATGGACCCTGGGCGGCTCGGGCGTTTGCAAATGGCTTCCCAGCGCTGCTGGTCGAGGGCGATCCGGCCGGCGCTCACGAGGTCATCGTCGAGGTGCCAGAGCACGACCTGATGGTGTGGCAAGGCAGCCCGGAGCGACTGGTCCCGCCGCTGAAGCTAGCCCGCGACCGCATGCGTGATCTGTCGGGTGACCAGCGCTTCGCCCACTTCGCGTGGTTCCGCAATCACGGCATCCGGGCCGGCTCGTCACAGGCTCACCCCCACGCACAGCTGGTGGCGCTGCCCTATGTGCCCGATGCGGTGCAGCGCATGGTCGCCCACTGCGTCCCGGATCGGTTCCCACGCCTGATCGAGCGTGCTGAAGCCGACGACCGCATCGTGTGGCAGGGGCAGCACATCCTTGCCCTGTGCCCATTTGCACCCATGTACCCGTTCGAGACCTGGTTGGTCCCGACGTCGGGCTCGCCAGACTTCCGCGACGCGGACGATATGGTTCTCACGGACCTCGCATTGGCGATGCACCATGTCCTCGGCGCGATGGCCGAGCAGCTGTCCGAGCTGGCTTATTGCGCTGCCTTGTTCACGCGGCCGGTGGGCTACGACACGCCGGGCCTTGCGTGGCACATTCGAGTTCAGCCCAGACCAGAGATTCATAGCGGATTTTCGGCGGCGACTGGTGACTCGATCAACGGCGTGATGCCAGAGCTTGCTGCCCACCTGTTGCGGACGCAGTCCTAGCTCAGGGGCAGTCTCACCATTTCTTCGGCCAGCGCGCGGAACAGAATGCGTCTGGGGTCGTCGCGGCGGAACACCAGACGGAACCAGTCGTGGCGCGCCTCGACCGTCGGCATGATGCGCACCAATCGACCCTCGGCCAGGTCCTTGCTGACCAGGTATGCGGGCAGGACCCCGACCCCTTGGCCGTCGAGAATCATGTAGCGAATGATGGCGATGGTGCCCATGGCAATCAGCTTCTTGAACTGCAGGCTGTCGGTGCCGCCTGGGGCGTCTCGCCAATAGCTAAAGAGCGCGATCTCTTGGCTGGTGTCGACCAGGTTGTGGTTCTTTGCGTCCTCGGGCGTGTTCAGAGGATTCTCGGCGAGCAAGTCCGGCCGCCCGACGAAGACATAGTCCTCGCTGTGCAGCTTGTAGAAGTCGAGGGCCGGGTCGGTGATGCGCCGGCTGCTTACCGCACAGTCAATCTCTGTGCTGCGGACCCGCAGGTCGAGGTCGGGACCCGAGCCCACATAGAGGTGGAAGGTGACGCCCGGGAACGCCGCTCGGAGCTCGGGAAGCATCGGGATGATCCAGGACAGGCCGAGCTCGTGGCGCGTGCCGATGGTCAGGTCTCGCTCGATGGGCCCCAGCTGCCCGCGAGCTGCACCGACGCACTCCTCGGCGGCTCGGAGCGTGGCATGTGCGCGGGGCAGCAGAGCAAGCCCGGCCTCGGTGAGCACGACCTTGCGCGTCGTGCGCTGAAACAGGCTGACCTCAAGTTGGTCTTCAAGCTTGCGAATTCGCTGTCCGAGGGCGGCAGGGGTCAGTCCAACGGACTTGGCGGCAGCTCTAAAGTTGAGCAGCCGTGCGGCCTCGACAAAGCAGCGCAGTGAATCGACGTCGGGTAGCATCATCAGTCGGGCTCAAGGGCGATGTGCTTGGCCTTGGGCACTTGTTCAATGAGGTGCTTTTCAATGCGATCGATCTCGCTGCCGATCTGCGACATCACCGCTTCGCCGAAGTCCCCGAGGAACACCTTGAGCTTCTCGGGGTTGTCCAGCGTGCCGTGAATCTCGACGAGGTCCTTGTCGACGAGGTACTGCTCGGCGACGTAGTGGCCGTCGAAGTCGATCTCGGCGCTGATGCGGTAGCTGTCTGACCCATCGACAATCGCGCGGCTGATGGCGACGCTCTCGACGGCGGGGTCGTTCTCGAGCACTTCGCGCAGCTTGTCCCGGACGTCGGCATTGACCGCTTTACCGATCAGCAAGGCCCGATTCCGCTGCACGAGGTTGACCGCCAGCAGTCCCAGCAACGCTCCGACGGCGATGGAGCCCAGCGCATCCCAGTAGTGCTCGCCGGTGGTGTACGAAAGAATCACGGCGATGAGGGCGATGATGACGCCGAGCACTGCGGCTCCGTCTTCGTAGAGCACGGCGACGCCGAAAGGATCGTCGGTGGTGCGAATGTGGTCCATCAGCCCTTTGCCTTCTTCGTCGGCGGCGCGCTTCAGCTCGCGGACGGCGATTCCGAGCGACAGGCCCTCGATCACCAATGAGAAGATCAGGATGCCGATCGATAACTGGGCCCCCTCTACGCCGTGGTGGCCGGTTGATAGAAGCGATTCGACGCCGTGGGCAACCGTCACGCCACAGCCCAAAAAGAAGATGCCCACCGCCGAAATCAGCGCCCAGATGAAGGCATCGCGCGTATAGCCCTCAGGGTATTCATCGTCAGGGGGCTTTGCCGCGCGGTTCATGCCGATGGCCAACAGCGACTGATTGCCTACGTCGGCGATGGAATGGATGCCTTCGGCCAACATGGCGCCGCTGCCGGTCAGCGCAAAGCCAGTCAGCTTAGCAACCATGACTAGACAATTGGCCCCGATAGCCGCGAACACCGCGGTCTTGCTCCCGCCTGACATGGACTCCTCCCAGCAGCCGAGCCTACCCTAGTGAGCGCCCGAGTGGGCATAGCAACTACTGCACATATTTCCAGCGCAGCCTCTCGCGCACGTCCTCGGGAGGCACGTCCAGGCCACATTGTGTCGCATCGATCTCATACTCGACGCCTCCGTCGCGCGTCACACGAATCTGACGGCAGGGAGGCATGTTGACGACGCAGATTGTCGCCGGCTCGCGCTTGTGCTTCATCTTGCGCACACACTGCTCAAAGAAGTCCCGCCCAAGTAGGTCGACGACGAACTCTTGCGGTGGGTGGGTCACCCAGCGTCCTCTCTGGTAGCCCCCTCCATCGAACACGCCCCCGTAGGTCCACTGGTCCTGTGCGCCGGGAGTCGAGACGTTCTGCACATCGCCAGTACTGGCGTCTAGCGCACGGGCGTCCCAAGCTTCCCAATCGGTGGGAGCGGCTTGGGTCGCGTTGTCCGACTCTGCGCACGCGAAGAACAGCAGGACGGCTGCGAGCACTATTCGACGTGCGACGAGACCAGGTTTCGCAGCCCGGCAAGGCCGCCACCGGCGCCCACTTTGCGGCCCACTTCACTGCCGTTCTTGAAGACGAGGAGGGTCGGGATGTTGCTGACTCGGTGCGCCATAGCGGTCTTCTGGTTGCCCTGAACGTCGAGTTTGACCACCTTGAGGGCGCCTTCATGCTCGTCGGCGAGCTTGTCGACGAGCGGGGCGATTGCGCGGCAAGGCGCGCACCAAGTCGCCCAGAAATCCACCAGCACGGGGACGTCGGAGTCGAGAACTTCGGACTGGAAGTTCGAATCGGTGACCTGGATGACTTTGTCGCTCGCCATGATGGCTCCTTCGGATGAACGCAATGACGCGGAATAAGCGCGAGAACATAGGCCGGCAAGATGCGATCGTGACTTGGGTTACGTTGCGCTTGTGAACCAGCTTCCCACCATTCTGGCGCTCGCAGCCTACGGATATGTCGCCCTCGCGCACCTGTTGCCCGACCTGGCCAACCAGATGGGGGGCCAGAAAACTGCGCGCTACGCGGGCATGTTTGGAGTGGCCTGTCATGCGGTGGCCCTCGTCGCGCTTCCCTACAAGGGAGTCGTGCAGCCCGGCTTCTCGGAGGCGCTGTCAGCGGCGTCCTTTGGCATCATGTTCGCGTACCTGCTCGTCGGCCGCGAGCGCCTTCGCGCACTAGGCCTCCTGCTGGCCCCTCTGTCTGTGGTCATCCTCGGCACGGCCACGGTGGTTCCCCGACAAGAGGTCGTGGGTGCGGCGGCCTTGGCTCCCGCGCTGTCGCCTTGGCTGCCCGTTCATCTGGGCTTGATGGTGGCCGGGCTCGGAGGCTTTGCGCTGGCCTTCGCCGTGGGCGTGGTCTACCTCTATGTCCGCGACCGCCTCAAGAAGAAGCAGCTCGCCAGCATCCGTCGCCTGCCGTCGCTCGAGGCCCTGGATCGGGTGCAGTTTCGGGCGATGCTCTTTGGTTTCACCTTCCTGACCCTGGGTATTGGGGTCGGCGGAGCCCTGGCGGCAGCGTCACTCGAGGGCAGCTGGTCACTGGACCCGAAGGTCTGGTTTGTCACGCTGATCTGGGCCTGGTACGCGGTGGCGCTTCAGATTCGGCTGGTGGCTGGCTGGCGAGGCAGGCTCTCGGCGCTGTTCAGCATCGTCGGCTTTGGCGGCATGATCTTCAGCCTGCTGGTCATGAACTTCCTGGTCGGGGGGTTCCATGCGCACGTCAGCTGACCTGGTGGCCGTGGGCCTGTCTCATTGGACGGCTCCAATCGAAGTCAGAGAGCGACTGGCGATGGATGCCGATGGCTTGCGTCGACAGCTCGAGGACCTGCAGCAGCAGGGAGTGATCGACGAGGCGCTATTGGTCAGCACTTGCAATCGCGTCGAGCTGTACGCCATCGCCGAGCCTGGTCAGGAGCGCATTCGCAACTGGCTGGACAGCTTCCGCGGTCCTGCTGGCGAGCCGATCGCGCCCTATCTGTACTGGCACCATGGCCGCGATGCAGTGCTGCACCTGTTCCGCGTCGCTGCGAGCTTGGACTCGCTCATCGTCGGCGAGCCCCAAATCTTGGGTCAGGTAAAGGACGCCATTCGGGTTGCCGAGAGCTCGGGCAGCATGGGCAGGGTGCTGACGCGGCTGTCTCACCGGTCTCTGAGTGTGGCCAAGCGAGTGCGCAGTGAGACCGACTTGGGACGGGCCCGGGTCGGGGTGGGAAACGCTGGCGTCGATCTGGCCCTGCAGATCTTCGGCACGCTCGAAGGACAGCGCGCGCTTTTGGTCGGCACCGGCGAGATGGGCCGCCAGGTCGCACGGGCCCTGCTGAACTCCGGGCTCGAAGAGCTCATTGTGACCAGCCGCACCTATGAAAATGCCGTTCGCGCGGCCCAGGACTTCGGAGGCACGCCGATTCGGTCGGACCGCATGGACGAGTACCTGTCGCGCGTCGACGTCATCGTCACCGCCACCGGAGCTACGACGCCCATCATTGGCCCCGCCCAGATTCGCGCCGCCTTGCGCGAACGGCGCTATCGGCCGTTGTTCCTGATCGATCTGTCGGTGCCCAGGAACATCGATCCGGCAGTAGACCAGCTCGAACAAGCCTATCTGTTCAACATCGACGATCTCCGGCAGGTCGTGCAAGCCGGAAAGGAGGCGCGCTCCACGGCGTCGGTCAACGCAATCGCCATGGTGGAACAAGAGGCGGACCGCTTCCTCAAGGCCATGCACGAGGTCGACGTTGGACCCCGCATCGGTGCGATTACCCACCGCATGGAGGCCGTTCGCGTGGCCGAGATCGAGCGCAGCCACAAGCTGATGGGGACCCTGGATTCTGAGCAGCGGCAAGCACTCGATGCTTTCTCAAAAGCGCTGGTAAAGAAAGTGCTCCATGCGCCGATTCAAGGGATTCGTGGGGCCGCTAGAGATCAAGATGGCCGCGCGCTCGAAGCGCTGCTGAACGTGTGGGAGAAGCACAGCGATGAGTGAGACGTTGCGACTAGGAACGAGGGGCAGTCAGCTGGCCCGCACACAGAGTCAATGGGTGGCAGACCGCATCACCGAGGCAACCGGCCGACCGGTCGTGCTGGTCATCATCAGGACCAAGGGGGACCGAGTCACCGATCGGCCGCTGTCCCAGGTCGGTGGCAAGGGACTGTTCACAAAAGAACTCGAAGACGCGCTGCTGGCTGGGGACGTCGATCTGGCGGTCCACTCCATGAAGGACATGCCGACCGATCAGCCCGACGGGCTCATCTTTGGGGCGATTCCCGTCCGTGAGGACCCACGGGATGTTCTGGTCGGAGCCCGTCTGGCGGACCTGCCTGCGGGCGCGGTGGTGGGCACCGGCAGCGAACGGCGCCAAGCACAGCTCCAACTATTGCGTCCGGACATAGAGCTGCGGGGTATTCGCGGCAACGTGGATACCCGCATTCAGAAACAGCGCGACGGTGAATATGCGGCGGTTGTGCTGGCGGCGGCTGGCATCGCCCGCCTGGGTCGCAGTGCAGAAGTCACTGACTTCATCGCGGTCGAAGACATGATTCCTGCAGTAGGGCAGGGGGCGCTGGCCCTTCAGTGCCGCGAGGGGGACGTCGAGACGATTCATGCGCTGTCCAGGGTTCACGATCCGGCCACAGCGATCTGCGTCAAAGCCGAGCGCGCCTTCTTGATCGAGCTGCAGGGTGGATGCTCCGTTCCGGCCGGCGCGCACGCCATCCTGGATGGGCAGACGCTGAACGTGCTGGGCTTCTATGAGGACCGACGGGCGAGCGTCAGCGGAACCATCGCCGAGGCCACAGCAATGGGCACTGTCCTGGCAAAGCAACTGGCGAAAGCCTAGGCGAATCGATGGGTTCCTGGGGCACACTGTGCCCAACCAAGGAACCTCCCCATGCGCATCTGTACCCTCATTGTCGTGCTCGCCCTGGGCGCCTGTCGCCCGGCGTCAGACACCGGCGCGTCGACCAACAACAACTCCGGTCCCATCGACAACGATGGGGATGGCGCGTCGGATGCCGAGGACTGCAACGACGACGATCCCACGATCAATCCCTATGCCGAGGAGCTCTGCGACGGCATCGACAATGACTGCAATGGCACTGTCGATGACGGAGCGACCGACGCCACGACCTACTACGCGGACTTCGATGACGACGGCTATGGCAACGCGACGGTCACCGTCGAAGGGTGCGATACACCCGCGGGCTACACAAGCGATGCTTCGGACTGCAACGATGCGGATGCCGCGTGGCATCCAGGAGCCGTGGAGGAGTGCACCGACCCCTCCGACCTGAACTGCGACGGTTCTGTGGGCTACGCCGACGCCGACGGGGATGGTCACGCCGCGTGCGAGGAGTGCGACGACTCCTCAGGCCAGATCAACCCCAACGCCGTCGAGCTTTGTGATGGTGTCGACAACGACTGCGATGGCACCGTCGATGGCCCGGGCGCCTTTGGCGGCACGACCTGGTACAGCGACGGCGACGGCGACGGCTTTGGCGATGCCACGGATGCCCAAGTGGCGTGTGACGAGCCCACCGATCACGTTGCAAATGACGATGACTGCAACGATGGCGACAACGACGTGCACCCCGGTGCTGACGAGCTTTGCAACGACGAAGACGATGACTGCGACAGCAACATCGACGAGCAGGCGATCGACCAACAGACTTGGCATGCTGACATTGACGGGGACGGACACGGTGGTCCGGGCTTTACGACGGAAGCCTGTGATCAGCCCTCTGGCTACACCGATGTGGTTTCGGCCGACGACTGCGACGATCTCGATGGCGACGTCTACCCTGGAGGCTCCGAGAGCTGTGATGGCGCGGACAACAACTGCGATTCATCGATCGATGAGGGCTTTCCGAACAACGACGGCGATGCCGATGCTGACTGTGTCGACGACGATGATGACAACGATGGCGTGGACGACGACGACGACAACTGCGAGTTTGTGTCGAACGTCTCGCAAGACAACTTCGATGGCGATGCCGAAGGCGATGAGTGCGACGCGGACGACGACAATGATGGCTCACTCGATGCGCCAGATTGCGACGCCTACGACGCGACGGCCTACCCTGGCGCGACTGAGATCTGCAATGGCGCAGACAGTGACTGCGACGGGCAAATTGACCTGACTTCGGACGGCACCTCACCGTGCCTGTTTGGCGGCGGCATCGACGGAGACATCACGGTCACGTCTTCGCGAGACCTCAACGAAGATCCCAGCAATGGGCGCACCGAGCCCGATGGTGTGGCCTACCAAGTGGTCACCAGCCCCGACTCGACGAACACCGTCGATGTGGCCAGCGCTCCCGACGGGCTTGCTGCCGGAGACAAGGCCATCTTGATCAACATGCGCGGTAGCCAGGCGGCAAACGGTGCAGTGGGCACATGGGATCTGGTCGACATCATCGATGTCAGCGGCAACACCATCACGTTTGGTGCCGACATTACGCAGGCCTATACCAGCGGCAATCTGTCCGACCAGGCCATCGTGCTGCAGCGTGTGCCGCAGTACGACACGGTCACCGTCAGCGGCAGTGGCGTGCTGACCGCTGCGGGCTGGGACAACATGAACGAGCACCTTGGACACGTGCACACCGGCATGGTCGCTCTGATGGCGGCGGACACGGTGACCGTTAGCGGCGGGGGCATTGACGTCTCCGGCCGTGGATTCCGGGGTGGCGAGACCGGGGTGCACGGCCCTGAAGATGCGCTTCATCTGGGGTTCTTTCAGGTTGGCGGAAGCGATGGTGGCGCGGCCCCCAACGACGGGCCAGACCACGTGTACAACAGCGGCGAGGTCGGGGGCCCGGGGGGCACCGGCGCCGGCGGCGGAGTGGCGGGCCAGGGTGGGTACGAGACTGAGCCCAGCTACGGCCTAGGCGTTCGCTACAGCGCCGGCAATCGGGGCGGTGGAGGCGGCACCGGCCACTTCAGCAGCACGTCAGGCGGCAACAAAGGACCGAGCTTTGGAGCGGGTGGAGGTGGCGTGTACGACAGCGGAGCCTTTGCAGGTGCAGCGGGCAAGCTTACTCTCGGAGGCGGCGCAGCCACGGGCGGTGGAGGCGGCGGCTCGGGACAGACTTACCGACCGGGAACGCCTGCCCAGGGCGGGCTGCGTGACGGCACTGGTGGCGCTGCCATGAGCTACGGCTACGCCAAGGACGGAGGCGACGGCGGTGACGGTGGAGCCGGCGGCGGCATCGTGTGGATCAGTGCACCCTCCATTGTTGGGGCAGGCGGCATTCTCGCCGAGGGCATGCAAGGCGGCTCCGGCGGCGGTGGCGGCGGCGGCGGATCCCACTACGGTGGCGGTGGCGGTGGCGGCGGTGGCGCCAACGGAGCACACGGCGGCACCATCACGCTGGCAGCCGAGACCAACACCCACAGCGGCCTGCTGTCTGCGTCGGGCGGACTCGGTGGCGGCGGTGGTGGCGGCGGCGCCTCAGGCGGTGGAACTGCCTATGCGGGCGGAGGCGGGGGCGGCGCGGGTGTCGGCGGCGGTGGCGGCGGTGCCGGCGGAGCGACCCACACAAGCGACATTCACGGAGGCCGCGGCGGCGATGCGGGCACACGCGGAGACGACTCTCCGACCGGCGGTTCGAACAGTGGTGGTGCTGCGGATGGCGGCGGTGGCGGCTTCAACAGTAACGCTGGCGGTGGCCCGAATCAGTTCGGCAGCCCATCCACCGGCAGCGGTGCGGTCCAAGGAAGCGATGCCGTGGGCATGGATGGCGGAAAGGGCGGCGGTGGCCAGCATGGAGCCGGTGGCGGCGGCGGCGCCGAGGGCGACCCAGGCACCGACGGAATCGTGACGTTGAATACGCTGTAGTCCCGCCTACAGCGCTGCGACCGCCTGCACCACGCCTTCGACGGTGTGGGGGTCGGCGACGGCGTGCACGGTCAGTCCAACGCTCTCGGCGACGGCAGCGGTCGTCGGACCGATCACCACGACTTTGGCGTCGCCGAAATCGACTCCAGATGCCGCCAGACGGCGGGCTGCTGACCCACTCATCAGGGTGATGACGTCGATGCCCATCTTGGCGGCCTGGGCCAGACGGGCTTCGTGGCCATCCGGGGCGACGTTTTCGTATACGGCGACCTGGTGCACATCGGCTCCACGCCCACGCATGCGGTCCAGGGTGTCCGATGTGACATCCTTTGCGCTCGGCCACAGGATGTCGGCTTCCCAGATGACTCCCATGCGGTCGATGGCGTGAGCGGCGGTGTGCACGTCTGGAATGAGCGCCAGCTCTAGGCCGCGGGCCTCGGCAGCCGCGGCAGTGGTTGGGCCGACGGCGTACACCCGCTCGATCTCTTTGAGCCCCGCGTCATAGGCCCCGACCACCGCATCGACCGCGGCAGCGCTGGTCAGCAGGAGAATGTCGTACTCGTAGAGCACAAAGGGCATCAATGCGCCCGGGATGCCGACGAGCTCGAGGAGCGGCACATTGACCGGCTCAAAGCCGGCAGTCTTGAGTGGATGCGCCAGTTCCCACGCACGGCGCCGACTTCGGGTGACCAGGACCTTCATGCGACCGGGTTTGCCCGAGCCAGGTCCTTGGTCATGTTCTTGTGGTGGGACTCGAGGGTGCCGCCGCCGATCTCAAGGAGTTTCGCATCGCGCCAGAACCGCTCGACCGGGAACTCACGGCAGTATCCCGCGCCGCCCATGACCTGCATGGCGTAGTCGGCGCACATCTTGCCGACGGGTGCGGCAAAGAGCTTTGCGGCGTCCGAACCAATCCGGTTTCGGCTCTCGGGGCCGACGTCCTGAGCAACCTTGTAGGTGAGGCATTTGGCCGCTTCCATCGCCGCATATCCCTCGGCGATGTACCGCTGGATCTG
>Ga0114932_10005881_pt1 | contig 10699 bp, 9 predicted proteins | sample 2SBtaG_2_FD_87286 | JGI IMG/M metagenome (GOLD analysis project Ga0114932, IMG submission 87286) | Deep subsurface microbial communities from Kolumbo volcano to uncover new lineages of life (NeLLi) - 2SBTROV12_ACTIVE470 metaG | ecosystem: Environmental > Aquatic > Marine > Volcanic ... | reverse complement strand
CAATGGAGCAATCGTTTGAACCTCCCCCCACACCTGAAGGACTTCCTCCAGAACTTGAGGTCGAACCAGGACTTTTCACAACTCCTTGAATCCATCCAACTGACTGACGTACCACGTTGGACACCGCATTCCACCGATAAAGACAAGTGGATATATGACTCTGGCCGAAGGGACGGTCAGGAATCCTTGATTAACTTTTTAAGAGGCAAAGATGATTGACGAAAACACCAATACTCAGCCGGAAGCTGAAGTTGCGGAAACTCCAACAGATGATTTAGACCAAATCCTTTCGGAGTTCGATACTTCCGTCACCCCAGAACCCGCTGCTGCTGAACCTTCAAAAGCCCGTATGGATATGGTTGAAGAATTCATTCAACAGCAACAGGCAAAAGAAACCAGGGTTGCAATTCAAGATTCGGTAGAAAAATTTAAGGGCTTCGACTCCACGCTTGCCAATGTGGGAAACATGGCAGTCGAGGGATACATCAATTTAATGGCACAACGGGATACCCGTATTGCCGATGCGTTCCACAAACGGGAAGAAAACCCCGATGCGTGGGGCCGAGTGCTGAAGTCGATGGCTGGTGAGTTCAGCAAAGAGTTTAAGGGTCCAGATGCACAAATTACGGAAGACCGTAATGCAATGAGGGCCGCTGTTGAGTCACAACCAGACACCGTTGAAAACGAAGGTCCAACGGTTCGTGATCTCAACCGAATGAGCGATGCAGAGTTTCTTAGATACAAGGAATCTCTTTCGTAACAACTGCTGTGACCCGTAACCGATAACCGAAAGGCATGAGGTAAAGAGGAATCAGTTGAATATTTTTAACTTCAACTAAAAGAGGAAATAGCCAATGGCTGCTCCAATTACCACCACTACCCAAGTTGCGGGTCCGGTTAATGTGGTGTTCCAAGAAACGCTTCTGCGAAATGCGAAGGCTAAATGCCCGTATTTTGTGGGGAGTGTACCCGCAGAAATAAGGGAGCATAGTGGCTCGTTCACCGCTAAATGGCGGCGTATCGAGAACCTGACTCCTGTCACCGCCGCTCTCGCTGAGTTGACGGGCAACCTGGCTATTCCGGTCAGGGATTCCGTGCAGCCTAGTGTGACCGACATCACCAAAGCAGTTTCCAAGTACGGCAACTACATGTTGCTGAACGAGGAAGTTGATGTGGTGAACTTCACTGGTCAGTCTGACAAATTGGTTGAGATTCTTGGCATCAACGCCGGAATGTCACTCAATCGTCTGCAACGTGACGAGATGGAAGACAACGCTACCGCTATTCTGGCGAATGGTGTAGCTGGTGTTGCCAACATCATCACAAAGCTGGCTCGTAACGACATCAAGAATGCTGTCAACGTCCTGAATCGAAACACGGCAACGAAGTTCTTGCCGATGACTGAAGGTTCGGATCGCGTCGGCACTTCACCAATGCGTGATTCGTATTGGGGCATTTGTCACGTTGACGTAGAGGAAGATATCAGAGACATGACCGGCTTTATCGCGGTTGAGTCTTATGCTTCCCAAACCGCTGTATCGCCTGGTGAGTTCGGGGCGGTTGGTGGTGTGCGTTGGATTTCGACTGAGGAATCCTCAATCGATGCAAATGCTGGTGCCGCAATCGGCGCGTCGGGTCTTCGCTCGACGGGTGGTGTCAATATCGATGTGTACAACTCTGTTGTATTCGGTAAAGACGCTGTTGGATCACTTGGCTTTGGCAAGGAACACATCAAGGAAATTTACACCGCTGGTGACAAACTCCCGTCTGTGTTGCTTATCAATAAAGCCAGAGGTTCATCTGGTGTTGCCGATCCTTTGAACGAATTATCAACAATGGGTTGGAAGTCCTGGCACGGTGCCAAGATTCTCAACGGCAATTGGATTCGTAACATCAAAAGTGGTGCAACCGCTCTTTAAGGGCTAACGGGATAGCGGCCCTTCGGGGCCGCTTTTCCAAAAGGGAGATTTTATGAGTTTTGTTTTTCGTACACCGGAGGTTGATTCTTTAGGTGGTCGCAGTCCTTTAGAAAAAATGCGTCGTCACACTTTGTGGGAAATGGCGCGGGAAAAAGGGTTGCTTCCAGCGGAAGAATATCCGACTAAAGAAGAACTGATTCCGCTGATTGAATCTGCGCCAGAACAAGAGCAGCTTATCTCGATAGAAAGAGCGAAGTCGATGAAGACTTTTGCCCTTCGTGCTTACGTTTCAAAGCGTGGTGTTCCCGTTGCTAATACATCCACCCGTGAATATTTATTGGGTGAATACGAGAAAATACTAGAGGCTGCGTAATTGGCTTATACCTTGCTCGATGCTGTCAACCTGTCATTAAAAAGGGTCAGAGTTATTCAGGGGGATGCGGGAGAACTAACGTCCCTCACTGATTCCGCTCGTCAGGCTGATATCGACATCATGGTACAGGCATGGAATGAAATTATTTCGGACCTGTATAACACCGCACGGCAGCTTCCCTCAGACACAAGCGAGGGAACCATCACGCTTGTTGCGGGAACGAGAGAGTATGACAAAGCCAGTGATGTGGATATTGTTTCCTCTAACACGTTTGTCGATCAGACCAATGGACAGTATCTCTATGCTTATCCAGGCGGTTATGAGGCGATGTTTGTTGAACAGACTCAACCCGCCAATTACACGGGTCTACCGATCTATTGGACGATCAATCCGACCCACGCGAAATTCCGTTTGGATCGATCTCCAACCGCAGATGAAGCAGGGAAGGTTTACACCTACCTGTACCGTAAACGTCTTTACATGGACACCGCAGCGGCAACCTTTCCATTTGCCGACAGCGTTGTGAATGATCTGATTCAAGGCGTAAAGGAAGTCTGGAACAGGGAGAGCAAAGAGAAATTCGATATGGCGGCTTATCAGACCAGTATTGCCAGGGCAGCAGTCGCTATCAGCCAAGTCGAATCCAGAGAGAAGTATTAGATGCTCCAGGTTCCACCTCCCGAAGATATTGGGATCATCCTTCAATTTGGGGGTGGTCTTGCAACGGTTAAATCAGAGAACGAGATTAAAGACCGTGAATGTGCCGATGGCGAGAACTACGTTCTTGAGTTGGATAACTCACACTTTCGACCTCGGAAACCTTTCAAGAAGTTAGGCACAGCGACCAACGGCGAGAACATCATGGGCTTTGCCCAACTGGTGACAAAGGCCGATACCATTTCTACACTCATTCAGGCTGGTGATACCGTCTATGAGTGGGATGGTGGGACTACCTTCACCTCAAAGGGTACGGTTAGTTCAGGGGCTAAATTGCGTGGTCCGTTAGAAGCCAACTGGACGATGGACGATAAGGTCATCATCACTGACCTAACCAAGACAGAAGCGATAAAACAGTGGGACGGAACGACGCTTTCAGATGTGTCGTTCTCTGGAGTTTCAGGAACGGTAAAAGCGAAATATTGTTTCGTTGAGAATGAAAGAGCGTGGTTCGGTAACATGACCACAACTTCTGACACACCACAAGTGGTTTGTGCGTCTGAAGTCAGCGATTACACAACCATCACGACAGCGAATAAACCGTCTTCTTCGTTAAGTGAAGCTGATCCATTTTATTTAGTTTCTCCTGATCTACGCCCGATCAATGCGATGGTTCAAGCATTCGGGAAGGTAATCTTTTCAACCCAACGTGGTTCCTTGTTCAACTTCACCGGAACGACTTCAAAAGATTACGCAGTAACGGCTTACTACAACGGTTCAGCCGCATCAGGCGATGAAGCGGTGGTTCACGTTGGTAACGATGTGTACTTCGGTAGAGAAGGTGCGATTGAGTCTCTTGCCGGTATTACGAACATTCAGGAAGCAACGGTTGATGATCTCTCGCGGTTTATCGCAGATGAGGCGCAGACCATCGAGAAGTGGCGAATGGTCTATGACCGCAACATGCAGCGGATCTATTGCTTTCCTGATGCTGAAGACAAAATCTATGTTTTCCAAAAAGCACTTTACGACGATGTAGCAAAACATAGTGCTTACCCGATGACGGAGTTCTTATCTCCGTGGTCTGTTTGGAAAACAACCCACTCGGCAGGATTCCAGCCAACCACAGTGTGGAACATGCTCGATCCCGCCACAAAGACGATGGCGGTTTACTTCGGTGATACGTCGGGAAACATTTATAAGTTTGACTCCGACACCTACAACGGTGACGGGGCAACTGGTCCCGCTGATGCAACCGGCGTTGATATTCGGACAACGCGGGTTTCTAAATCATTTAATGCGCCGCCTGGACGGATGTTTGACGTGTCGGGGTGGATAACTTACCGAAAACCGACTGAAGCAGTGGAGTTAAATCTTCGTTTTGAGCATGGGGGTGTTTCCCTGTTCGATCAGGAAATCAACATTTCTATTCCTCCCGCATCAGCAACACCAACGACTTATGCTGGAGGGTTTTACTATGCCGGAACCAGTTATTACGGAACCAGTTTTGAAGGAAGACTCACCCGCCAAAACTACACGGCAGCGGGTCGCTCGTCGCAAGTCCAACTCCGAGTCACCTCAATCGGCAAGCAAGACTTCTCGCTCGCGGAAATCGGCCTCCAGTTCACGGCATAAAGCCCATCCAAAATTAAAACGACTTCTAAAGCGTGGCGGTTACTGGCGACTGCTTGAGGATCGTGATTGGCGTTGGTTGTATGCGGCTTATAAGAAGGGTGCGTTTAAGGAAACCCCTGAAGACCTATCTCCCGATGAATTCATCTTTCACTCACTGGAAGCGTTTGATGGAATTGATCGCATTTATCTCGCAGTCGGCAAAACGAGAAAAGGCGAGATCCCCGTGGGTGTTTCACGGGTAAATGAAAACGGACATTTATTAGAGGTCCATGCCGAATGGTTTCCCTGGGCCTCAGACAGAAACATCATGGAATCGACTGCTCGTTTCCTTGAAGAACATCGAAAACAATTCAACATCATCATGCCAACACTTAAACAATATCAAGCCAATCTCGCTTATCACGGAAGGTTGGGTTTGGTTCGTTCTGTAGGAAAAATTGAAAGGTATTTTCCAGATGGAGAAACAGCTTATGTGTTCCAAACAACGAGGACTTAACTGATGCCTTGGGTTATTCCTGCAATGATGGTGGGTGGTACTGTTGCCGGTATGTACCAGGGTGAACGCGGCAAAGATGTGCTGAAGGCTGGACAGAAAAGGACAGGAGGCTATATGCACCCTGGACTGATGCCTGGGTCAAAGACGCCCATGACCTACAAGACCCCCGGTGGGAATTTCAGTTATTCCGGCGGCAATGTGAGAGCCGCAGCTTCTCCCTTTCGTAAATACCTCAAGCGAGATTATGACGACACTCGCGGGATGATGAGTAGAACGAGAGAGCTTGGGCAGTCTGTTGCACCTGGAATGAGTCAGGTGAGAGCCGCCAGAGAACGTGCGGTTCAAAATGCAATCGCACGACGCAGAGGAAATCTTCAAGCGCAGATGCAGCAAAGGAACATGCAGGGCAGTGCGTTCGATCATGCGGGTCGAAACATGCTGGCGATGGATGAAGCCGACATGATGGGTCAAGCGGGAGCGCAGTCCTTTCTTGATGAATACGACATGAGCATGAAAAACATCGCGCAAGAAGCCGCATTAGGCCAGCAAGCCACAGCACAAATCGCAAAAGGTTTGGAATATGACCTTAATTTTATGAATACGATTTTTAAGGGAACCAGGGATGTTCAGGACTACATCGCCAACATGAACCAGATCATGTCTGGTAACGCGAATGCAATGGCTGAACTCAGAAGCGCACAGGCGCAGGGTTACGGTCAGTTAGCTGGTGTTGCAATGGGCAAGATGCCTGACTACAAAGTATAGGACAGAGATCAATCAATGGCTAGATTTGGAAGTTTTGGTTCAGGAATGGCCCAAGGTTACTTAGAACAAAGTGCCTTAAATCAGAAAAGAGACGCAGCAGCGGCAGAGGCAAAGTATCGGCAAGCCACTTTGGATGCTTCCGCTCTTACGCAGCGGATTGACCTAACCAAAATCGCACTCGACGAAAATGCGGAATTGATAACTCGCGCTCAAGATTATGCTCGTCAACACCAAAATAACGCAGAGATAGCACAAAACGCAGAAACCGCTATTGATGGTTTAGTCCAGCAGCGTCAAGTTCTGTACAAACAACTTCAACAAATGGGCGGGTTGCCAGATACGGGTGCTGATCCCCGAGCCGCTGCGTTGGGTTCAACACCTACTGCACAGGACACCACTACCATTGGTCGGCATACTGTGGGAAAGCTGGAGGGTAATGTAATAAGCACGGCACCTTTCGATGATGAGTCCGCATGGAAAGTACAAGAAGGTGCCGATGGAAACTTGTATCGAGTGAATCCCGTCACCGACCAGAGTGAGTTACTACAACCAATCGAACAAGCCGCAGATATTTCTGCGTCAAACGCAGTTCTCAAAGTCGATAAGAACAATGGCGTGACTGAAACATGGATTCACAGTTCTGTGATGCCGAAAGATCACGGTCAGCCGGTTAATCCTATGGGTTATGTTGTAGCGGCTGAAGGTGGTCCCGCACAAAGCATCCTGAAGGGTTCGCTATTTAATCCCAACCCGCCGATGGGTCCAGACGGCAAACCGATGCCAAACATCATTCCGGTTGATAGGAATTCACTGACTCTTGCCCAACTGGAAGAATATAAAGACAGCGGGTACTTCTGGGTCCAAGACCCCACCTTAGATAAAGAGGCGGGTGGCATATCCGGTGCTGAAGCAGCAGCCGGTTTAGCTGAAGGCACTACGGGTCAGCGGTTTGATACAACAGAAAGCTATACCAAGAATGTTGTCGAGGGTGCGATGACTAAGCAGTTGTTCAAACTGTTGCACAGGGGCGGAGAAAGTGCTGTTGGGTTGCCTGGGTTTCTGCAAGAGCATATTGGTGGAGCGTTGGGCGGTATGTTTGCACCGATTGGGATGGATGGAGAAGCGGGATTTAACGAGCTTATTAACTTCTTCACTGGCGGCGAGTTGACTAAGGATGAGGTTAATCGCATTCGCACACAATTCAGGGAAATGATTACTCCCGCAGTCAAAGTCTACACGGGTGAACAGAGTGGGCGCATTACTGAAGCGGAGCGTGAGTTAGGCTATAGGACGCTGGCGGCGACTAAGGCTATGCGATCCGTCACTCAAGCAAGACAGGCGTTGCTAGGAATTCTCACATTGCAAGAGTCGGAGCAGATGCGGATTCGCGCGCTACTTGGGCAAGAACAACTTCACGATCTGCGTAATTTTGAGCAATTTTCAGACTTTGCTAACAAACTTTATAACGATCTTGGTGGTGAGCCTGGAAGTGAAAACGATGCGGTAGTAAGGGCGGCGGTTACTCAAATAATGGAGAACTTACGGACCGTTCAGGAAGCAATCATAGATGGTATTAAACCCGGTGGCGTTTTGACTGATCGAAAATGGGCGCAAAGCAAGGCGGCGAATTAGTGGCAACACCTCAAAAACAAACCCCTGATTGGAGTCAAGCGTTTAACCGTAGCAGTCAAGCCAGGAAACCGGTTACTCACCGACCCGATTGGAGCAACGCTTTTGCTCAAGATGGATTAGAACGTGTAATCCGAGGCGATAGGCCGAGGCATGAGTTGGGTCCAGTAGATCGGGTCGAGATGGGCCTAGATGTTGATGAACCGGTGAGTGATGTTAGTTCCGAATCAGGGTTGGGTGAGTTGGGATTGCGGTTCAAGATGTCTACTGCCAACAACCTAAAGGAAATGTGGAACGAGTTCACCAACGAATACCCAACGGGTGACGTTGTTCTTAAAAAGTTTCCAGGCAGTGAGCGACCTGTGCTTGCATTTCGTAGAACACCTAATGAGCCGTGGGCAAAACTCGATGATGACAGTAAATGGGATTCCGAAATCCTTGCTGATATTTTCGATTTTATTGGTCAAGATATCGGCGCATTAGCGGGGGAAATCGGTTTTTCCATAATTGGAGCAAAAGGTGCAACGTTGCCGAAGTTATTGGCTAAAGTCGGATCAGGTGCTTTTGCGGGGGATTTGAGTCAGCAAGCGATTCAAGAAGCGCGAGGAATCAATGAACAAGGTACAGGGGAACAAGTAAGACAAGCAGCGGGGAAAGCGGCTGTTTCAACGGCTGCAACGGGTGTTATGGAACCTGTAATTCGGCACGGTGGTAAGTTGCTTAGACGAGGACCGCAGTTTGAGTTCACAAAGGGCGGGAGGTCGATGATTACAACCGCTAAGAGGTTGGGTCTACCGGAACCACCCACGCATATCCTGTCTAACCACCCTTGGTTACAGCGCATTGGTCGCCAATCGGCGGCATTGGCCCCAATCATACGTCGTCACCTTGACGCAACGCATCAGCGGTCAATGGAGATACTTAAAGGTTTATCAGAGGGTGGTACTGGACACGCTAATTTGCCTGGGCAGTTATTAAGAGCAAATAAGGTTTACCGAAACAAATTATTACGCAATGTAGAGACTGATCTTGGTTTTCCGGTAACACGCTTTGCTACGGGCGAAAAGTCTGGTGTTGAAACTGTTGCTGGCGGTTTGAAAACATCTTTTGATGAGTGGGCGGGACTTAATAAAGCAACGGCTGATTCCCTTTACGCCAAAGCTAGGGAACTTGGAGAACCGAAATATAACTACGATGCGCTGCGTACAAAGATCGTTAAGGCGTTGGAGAGAAATAAAGGGGCGATTGCTGAAACGACGGAGGAAGTTCCTGATGTTGGTCTAGTATTAGGGCCAGATGGAGTACCCATCACGTCTGGTACGAAAACTGTACAAGAAGAAATGAAAGTCGGGTCGGGTGCGCTTGATCCTCATGTCAAAGAGATATATGAAAACCTCGCCCGTTTAACAAACATAAAAACCAGACCAAGCACAGGTGCTACCGCAACGGAGCAGCTTCAAAAGTGGGCTTCCGAATTAGCCCCCTATATGCTGTCAGATTACGCAAGGCATGGTATTTCAAAGCAGAGTCATGCACTTGCAACGGCTGGTTTTGCGGCGATAAAAGATACGTTGGGACAGGTTAAGAATACCGACCCCAAGTTTCTAGCAGCGTGGAAAAAGGCTAATGCGGTTTGGTCTGATCGCATGGATGTATTGAAGGCGACTGCTGATGCAAGAATGTCCAAGGATTTGATTAGTTATGTCAGAAGTGCGTACAAGGGACAAGCAACGCAGAAACTTCGTGACATCAAAGCAAACCTAACCCCCGGTGGATGGGTAAAGGTTAAGCAAGGATACATCCATGACTTAGTTTCCCCTGGCAACATCGATAACTTATCCAAGACGCTGAAAGATATGCCAGCGGAATTTCGCAGAGAAATGTTCCCGCATGGTGAAGATAAGGTGCTGCGAAAGTTCGGCGAACAATGGGATGAGATAAATCGGCTCAATGTAAAAGGCCGGTTAGAGCGGCAGAATAAATTTACCGCGATTGCTAACGAACTTGTAAATGAGCCTTCGTCTGCCCAATTAAAAACATTAGGGAAGCTGGTTAAGAAAGCTGGTGGCCTAGATTCTGCGTTAGGAAGAAACCTTCGCTCCGGTGTTATTGACAACATTTACCGTCGCTCCACTGTTATGAATGAGCAGGGAGTTGACGTTATTCAACCAGAGCGACTGCTTGAAGTTGTCAAGGAAATGAGAATTTCCGGTGCTATGCGGTTCCTCAAAAGGCAAGACATGGAAATAATCGAGCGATTGTCTCGGTTTGAGAAAGCACTGGCGCAAGGATCAAACGACATGGGTACGTCAATGCAAGCCGCTAGTGTATCGGCTCAGTTAGGTCGATTGAATCCTGATGCCATTTTGTCTGTTGCAAGGGCGATTGGTTGGGGAAAACTTCTCACCTCGCCAACAGGTCGAAAGGTTCTCATGTCAACAGTTGATGGAAAAACCACTGGAACTAAAAACATAGCGATGCTGGCTGGTGTTCTCGCCACCGTTGCTAAAGAGGATAAAGCTGCTTCTGAGCGGGACTTGAAACGGGGTCGATTGAATACAGATTTGATTCCCATTTACAACGCATTTGAAAACGGACTTCAATAGATATGCCACTTTACACCCCACCAACTCTCTCAGGATATAACAGCAGCCCACCTCCTGATGACGGGACTACGGTAACTGCCAACCAAGTTACCTGGGCAAAACACAAAGATAAACTTGGCGACCCTCTGAAAACCTTCACGGAGTCGATGAACACCAACCTGACTTCGACGTTTAACGGGTTGGAAACCAAAGTTGTGGACGGCACACGATTCCCCGCTTTCGGTGTTCACAACGGAGGAAAGAATGTTGCAAGTGGTGCGTGGGTGGCGATGACCCCAAATGTTGAAGAATTCGACACGAACAGCAATTACGACAACACGACCTACCGGTTCACTCCCACTAAGGTCGGTTACTACTGGCTCTACGCTAGGACAACATTCAACACCAATGGTGCAGAGACAGGCGCGGCAGTTGCGATCTTCAAAAACGGTTCCATCTACAGCGGATCAAATTCCTATGTAAAAAATAAGGGACCGGACGGATCGACGCTTGCCATCGCTTGTGGAACTTTAGTCTATGCGAATGGAACGACTGATTATTTTGAGGGATATCTGAATGCGGTTGACGCAGCGATTGATTTTGGTGCCTACGAGTTCATGGGGGCGCGACTCGTATGATT
>Ga0114932_10005878_pt1 | contig 10707 bp, 7 predicted proteins | sample 2SBtaG_2_FD_87286 | JGI IMG/M metagenome (GOLD analysis project Ga0114932, IMG submission 87286) | Deep subsurface microbial communities from Kolumbo volcano to uncover new lineages of life (NeLLi) - 2SBTROV12_ACTIVE470 metaG | ecosystem: Environmental > Aquatic > Marine > Volcanic ... | reverse complement strand
GATTCCACGACCAATTTGCTGAGCCGCACGGCGCACGATAGCTTCCACTTCAGTGTCGCCTGCCTTGATGGCTCTTGCCAGAACCCCGCTTCGAATCCGACTCAGATCACTGCCGACTTCGTCTGCAATGTGGGCCGCCTGTCCTCGAAAAGTCGCCCTGGCCACTTCTCCGGCAATCGTCAATCGGCTGCCGAGTGCTTCCAGCGTTCCGACCGGACCGATGCCTGCCGCGGGACCGTCCGTTGCCATTTGCAAAAAACCGACTTCCATGCACGATGATCGTGTGCCGCGAAAAATTCGGCCTTCGTAAACACAACCGCCGCCCACACCAGTTCCAGGAAAGACACCCAGAACACATCGCGCTCCCTGAGCGGCTCCCGCTCTGTATTCACCAAACACACCCGCATCAACATCATTGCAGATCGCAGTTGGGCAACCGAATTCAGCTTTCAACGTTTTTTTTACGGCCACATTCTGCCAGCCAAGGTTGGGCGCTTCCAGAATGACACCTCGTTCCATATCCACCGGACCGGGACATCCGGCTCCGATCGCACCCAAATCCCCCGGAGCAACCTGAGCGTCTTCCAGTGCCATGTGAATCGTCTCGACCAACCGATCATTCGAGACTTTGCCGCTGCCTTTCTCGCGAGTCCTCCGGCGTTTCTTCCCGAGCACGTTGAACTGATCGTCGTAGACAACCGCCAGCATCTTGGTGCCGCCAAGGTCAAACCCAGCCCAGACCGTTTTGCTCTGTTCACTCGTTTTCGACATATCCAGCCAGACTCACATTCAAAGACTTCTGCGGCGATCGTGCGATTGCGGTGAAAGCATGACAATCACCGCCGACCGTTTGCAATACTTGTTGGCGAGCTCAGTGGGACTCTCAGCGACTGTCTGTTCTTCACGAGAGTTTTTCGAGGGCGTTCCTGAGTTTCCCTCGGGCACGAGCCAGCAGCGATTTCACGGCGACCTCATTCAGATTCATCACGCTTGCAATATCCTGGTAGCTCATACCTTCAAACTTGTGCAGCAGGACGGCCATCATTTGGCGTTCGCCCAGACAATCCAGTGCCTCCCTGACCTGGGCCTGAACTTCTTTGGAAACCACCTGCCGAGTCGGCATGAGCGCCGACCGCTCCGCCAGCACTCGCTCTTCCAGTCGCAATTCCTGCGAGCCCGAATTGTGAGCGGCCAGGGACACTTCTCGCTTGCGCTTTGCCAACCCGCGAATCTGATTGCTCGCAAGGTTGTGAGCGATTCGGAAGAGCCATGTCGAGAATCTGGCGGACGCTTTGTAGCGTTCTCTTGCCCGAAAGATTCTCAAGAAGGCGTCCTGAGCCAGATCTTCCGAGACAGTACGGTCACCCAGCAGGTGATAAAAGAATCCGATCAGCCGATCCTGATACCGCTCCACCAGTTCTTCAAAGGCTGCATGATCATCGCATGCGACGCGCAGCATCAACTGCACATCCGGATCGGCAAGATACTGATTGGGCAAAGACTGTGAAACCACTCAACTGCTCCGGAGCTTCTGCCGTGACTGACGGGTTCAGAAACTCACAATGACGGCGAGTCTAACAGTTTCCGGGGGAAGCTCACGCGATTCAATACCGGTTCACAGGACACCTGTGAGATCCTGCCAAGGCGACTGGTCTGCCCGAAACGCCAATGGTAACGGTTTTTCGGATGGCGAAGTCTCTGAACGACCTGTTGACATCGTTGACCCTGGATCTTCCATGTGTCACCGCAGCCCAGGCAATTCCAAACTCTCAGCCGGCCTCAGGATCTGAGTGATCTATTGGCCCTGGCAACCCGTCTGTCATGAGTACAAGGTCATTGGTCCTGCCTTGCGTCACTGCTGCCGGCGCACAAAAAACCTCAACCTTTGATGAGAGGTTGAGGTGCGAGTGGATGACCCCAGGGGGATTTGAACCCCCGTTGCTGGAATGAAAATCCAGTGTCCTAGGCCTAACTAGACGATGGGGCCTTGTTGTTCGGCAATTCAGTTGTCGGTTGTGGATCTGGTGAAACTTAAATCAATCTATTCCACCTGACAACATTGCTGATTCCTGAAGGCGGTCTTCAGTCCGTCTGGGAACCACTTGCCTTGCCGGCATCGGCCAGTTTTTGCTCTCGCAGGATCGCATCCAGGACTTCCCGACGGTGAACCGGAATGTCGCGCGGCGCTTCGATTCCGAGGCGAACCTTGTCGCCACGTATCTCAACAATCGTGACCACAATATCGTCGTTGATCACAATGCTTTCGTTTTTTTTTCGAGACAGAACTAACATGGAAGAACCCCGGTTCCAATCGCTGTCGGCACCGGAAACTCCGGCGGGAAAACGACTGTGCATCGCTGCATCTGCTGGATTCTACGCGCGCCACCTCCATCCGTCAACCACCGGACACCTTCACAAATCCGCAACTGTCAGGCTGGGTATTATAGGAGGAGAGATCAGGCGGCGGAGAATACACACAAACCAGTCACTGGAAACGCTTTCCGGCGAATCCTGAGGCGGGGGGATGTCACGCGACATCTGCGAAGGGTCAGATCGAGTCGGGCGGCTCAATGAGATACTCCCGACCTCAATTGCTGTGTCAGATCATTTCCTTGAGCTTTTTCAGTGCTCGTACTTTAACGACCTTGGAGGCAGGTTTGGCTGAGATCATGATTTCTTCACCAGTGGCCGGATTTCGTCCTGGTCGCTCTTTGGTCGCTGGCTTGTTATGCACGTAAATCTTCAGCATTCCCGGCAGGTTGAAGATTCCGCAACCTTTGGTGAGGTCTTTTTCGATCAGCTCTTCCAGAGAATCCAGAACAGCCGAAACCTCTTTGCGGCTCATTTCCGTCATTTCAGCCAGTGCGTTGAGAATATCGGATTTGGAACGTGGTTTGTCCTTTGCCATCGCGACAAGACTCCTTTGGTTAATATGCCCCGGGAAATCGCCCAGGTGGCTCATTCCACCGAATCGAACATGACCGGCAAACGCTAAATTCTAGGAGCGAAGTTAATTGGGATTCGCCTCAACTGTCAACGGCCTGGAAACGACTAATCTCACAAAAACCCTGTTTTCTTAGGGGTCAAATTTGCATCGCGCTCTCCTGAAACGGAGTCTATTCGACGATTTGAGGCGACTGGATCAGCATTCGCCCCCACATCCGTCCGGGATTCAGCCCGTTTTCAACTCGGTTTCCCCTCATTCCATTGCTTCCACAAGGCACATAACGTGACAGGCCACAACAACTTATGAGTCTGCGGATTATCAGCGGAGCAATGCGACGACGACAGCTCACGATTCCTCAGGGCATCGCCACTCGCCCCTACACCGACCGTGTCCGGCAGATTGTGTTTGATCGAATCGTGGAACATGTTCCTGAGGCACGAGTTGCGGACATCTATTCCGGGGTGGGGACTCTGGGACTGGAATCCATCAGTCGGGGTGCCGCTTCGTGTGTGTTTATCGAATCCAGCGCAGAAGTTCATCGTTGCCTCAAGACAAATGTGGAATTGCTGGCCGACAACATTCCAACGGTATGCTGGAAGACAGACGTCCGTTACACATCCTTCGTGCCGAGTGGCAGCGATGGCATGCTGCCGTATACTTTGTTGTTCTTCGATCCGCCGTATGCTCAATGTCCCACGATGGAACCAGGTGGGGTACTCAGCAAGTCGCTCAGTCGTCTGTCCCGCCCCCGGGTCACATCGCCCGATGCCTTGTTGCTCGTCCGCACGCCTGGAAGAGTGGACCTGTCTGTTCCTGCTGGCTGGCAACTGCAGGATTGCTGGAAAGTGTCGTCCATGAAAATCTGGAGTCTGGTGAAATCAGAGCACCCGGATTTGGAACCCGCAGAAACGCAAAGTCCCAACGCCGCTGATTGAAAAGCATTCGAATATTGTTGCCGGAGTTCTGCAACAACACTCAAACGAAACGTATCCGTCACAACTCAAGGAGTCACTTTCATGACCACAGAAACCGCAAAAGAAGAATTCACATTCGAAGCAGAAATCGGTCGCCTGCTGCACCTGTTATCCGAATCGTTGTATCAAAATCATGAGATCGCCATCCGTGAACTCGTGTCCAACGCCTCCGATGCGCTCGACAAACGACGCCACCTGTCACTCACCGAAAGCAACATCAGCGCTGATGACCTGAGAATTACGGTGACTCCGGACAAAGAAGCCGGGCTGCTCACCATCCGTGACAACGGTATCGGCATGTCGCGTGATGAACTCATGCAGAATCTCGGTACGATTGCTCACAGTGGTTCGCTTGAATTCCTCCGGCAATCACAAGCGTCGACCGAAGACGCCCCGGATGTCTCGCTGATTGGACAGTTTGGAGTGGGATTTTATTCTTCCTTCATGCTGGCTGATCGAGTCGAAGTTCGCACTCGCAGCGTTCACGAAGAATCCGGCTGGGTCTGGGAGTCGACCGGTGATGGTTCCTTCTCGATTGAACCGTGCGAGGAGTCTGTCGAACCCGGAACCGAGATTCGGCTGCACCTCAAAGAGGACCGGAAGGATTTTGCAGAAGACACTCGACTGAAGTTCGTCCTGCGAAAGTACTCCGGTTTTGTGCCTCACGCTGTCTACCTCGCAGACGAGTACATCAACGACCAGCCGCCGATCTGGGTGGAGCCCAAAAGTTCGCTAACGGACGAACAGTATCAGGGTTTCTTCGAATACCTGACTCATCCCGGTCAGACTTCCAAATGGCATCTGCATCTGTCAGCGGATTCGCCGTTTCAGTTTTACAGCATTCTGTACTGCCCGGATTCCAACCTGGAACGCATGGGATTCGGGAAATCGGAGCATGGCCTGCATCTGTGCGCCAAACGCGTGCTCGTCCAAAACGATAATCGCGACCTGCTGCCGGATTATCTGCGTTTCCTGCGAGGTATCGTTGATTCGGCCGATCTGCCGTTAAACGTGTCGCGCGAAGCGCTGCAGGACAACATGGTCTTCGCGAAGATGCGTCGAGTGATCACCAAAAAGGTACTCGATCACCTCGACAGCCTCGCCACAGAAGAGACCGCGACGTATGCCGATTTCTATCGAGAATACGGTGCCATCCTTCGCGAAGGAGTCGGGGAAGACTTCGATAACCGTGATCGACTTGGCAGGTTGCTGCGATTTCAGTCCACCGACAGCACTGCCGAAGACGGACTGGTTTCCCTGGCAGGTTACTGCGACCGTGCCGAAGACGGACAAAAACAGATCTATTTTGTCACAGCCACGGATGCCGCGGCTGCCCTGCGTGATCCGAATCTGGAAATCTTTCGCCAGCGCCAACTGGAAGTTCTGGTGCTGACTGATCCTGCAGATGAATACCTGCTGACCACACTGGGAAGTTTCGAGGACCGAAAAGTGGTTTCCGTCGATTCATCGGAACTCGATCTTCCGAAATCTGATTCATCGAGCACAGAAGACGCCGATGAAGATTCTGAATCGAAGGAAAAAGATGCGGAGTCTCGTTCAGGCTTTGAACGCGTGATTGAGTTATTCAAGGAAGCACTTGGTGACAAAGTCGACGACATCCGCCGTTCCGAACGACTCACCGAAAGCGCCTGCTGCCTGGTGAATGCTGAGGGGTCCATGAGCACAACGATGCAGAAGGTGTTGCAGGCCAACACCCCGGACTTTGCTCTGGGCAAAATGATTCTGGAGATCAACCCCGATGCTCCGCTGGTCTCGCGACTGTGCGAGATTGTCACGAACGACGACAACGCCGATTTCGTTCGGGACTGCGGTCGACAGTTGCATTCGAATGCCATGATTCTGGCAGGGCTGGCTCCTGACGGAAACGCGCTGGCCGACAGGACTCAGGAATTCATGCTGAACCTGGCCGGTAACCGATCGTCGATCGTGCAGTTGTAGGCATCAGCAGTGTTCTGTCAGGCGGCATTATTTGAGGAGCCTCGCCCTTCTGCAACTGTCCGTTCGCTCTTGATACATTCACTACAGCGTATTACGCTGACTTGTGGCCGTCAGGCACGTGAAAGAGCCACAAAACGTGCGCTCCCGCGAGCCAGGACGTCCACGATCGTAAGTCAACTGCTCTAATTCCGGCGTTCTGGTGCGGCAGCGGCACCAAGGCGGTTGGATGAATCTCCCAGGGCTTTCCCCTGCAACAGCGTGGTCACCGCCTGTTCCAGGTTTTCGGTTGTGATTCCGCCGGCAACGACCCCTCGTTTGTCAACCAGGAACATTGTGGGCATGGACACGATGCCGTATTCCTTCGCCAGTTTCCCGTCCATTCCGCCAGCATCACGTATATGCTGCCACTTTCCTCCGTACTTGTCGATGAACGGTTTGATGGAAGCCGCATTGGGGTCCAGGTTGACGCCCAGAACCTCAAAACCGGCCTGACGATGTTTGGCGTAGATGGCTTCGATCGCCGGCAGGTCTTTGGCATAAGGGGTCGCCCAGGTGGCCCAGAATACTACCAGCAGTACTCGACCCTGATACTGCGAGGCGGTGATGTTTTTCCCGGCAAGGGAGGGTCCGCTGAGTTCCAGTTTTTTGCCGTTGAGTTCCAGTCGGTGCAGAGCTCCACGAGCTCGGATTCCACCATTGGTGCGAGGATGGTTGGTGGCCAGACGAGTGTACCAGCTACGAGCATCCTCAAGACGCCCCATAATCTCCAGACTGATTGCCAGTTGAATGATCGCGTCGGCGGCGTCATCGGACTTTGGCCAGCGTTCGGCATATCGTTCCAGTTGATTGAGCCACCATTCCTGAGTCGCCGCGCGTTCTTCTTCTTCCTGGCTTTTTTGCAGGCGAACGGCGTATTCTGCCAGCAAACGACGGTACCACACGTATCCCTGCATCGACGGGTCTGTTCGAACCTGTTCCTGCAGACTGGTCAGCCGTTGGAGTCCTGCCGGATAGCTGCCGGTCTGGACGGCGGCGGCCAGTCCGTCCGCATACTGGTGGATCCATTGACTGCGAGGCTTTTCGCCCTGCACGAGCGGAATGATCCGTTCAATCACGTCGGCCCGCTTTCGATTGTATTCGACCAGTTGCGAGCTGGTCGCGTCTTCGCCTGGCATCGTGCCGTCGATGCTCTCCAGTTGCTTCAACAGCTCCTGCATTTCTTTGGAAACAGAATCGGCGGTGGCGACCAGTGAATCGGCCGTCATCGGCTGCATGAGGACACCGCCAAGCTGAATCTGATTGTTTTCACCGTCCAGAGGGCGCGGCAGTTGAGTCAGTTTCCAGGTATCACCGATCCGGACCATTTCTCCAATAGAAACAAGATCGTGAGTCTCCCCGTTTTGAACGATGGCCATTGCGTTTTCATACACCATGAGATCTGTGTTGAATCGGCGACCATCGGCCGGAATGAGTCCTGGAATGGGAGGATCAAAACGCATCCATTTCGTGGTCTTGCGGATCGTGCGAGAACTGGTCAGCAGTTTCTTTAATTGTGCCTCAGGATCGGCGACCGATTTCGACATTTGATCGGCCAAAGATGTCCCGACCTTCAACTGTCGGATGTCTTTGGAGTCGATCAACACGGTACTCAGCAGTGAAGCGTCGTTGCGGACCAGTGCTTCGACAGCCACCTGTGCTGCTTCCGACGCAGAGATCATTTTCCATTCGTTGATGCGTCCGTCTTCGTCCGGGTCGAGTGCCCAACGCGTGCCACCCCAATTCATCCAGCGGTGTTGATCCGGCTTTTGATTGAAGTTGCTGTCGATGTCACGGTAAACCTCCAGGCCGTGTCGGTAATAGCGAAACATATCGGCATTCTGATCTCCGTTGGTATCCACGAAGCGCCGGAGCAGTTGGCCTGCCGGGCCATACACGACGAATCCGGCATTCCCTCCTTCACGCTCAATTTCAACACGACACTGAGCAAGTTCATCCGACGTCGGAATGTCGTATTCCACATTGCGATGTCGTGGGCGATACGCTTTGAGTACCTGTTCCGGAGTGAACTTCTGGGCCAATGCAGATTCGGCACTTACAAAGGCCAGAATCAGCAGCAATAGACAACCGTTTCGGCACGACAGCAGCATCCCTGCAACTCCGAGCAAAATGAGTGATTGGTGGGCGATTCACCTCGTCAGGCCCCACGAATGGAAGCCGAAGACTCAGGATCCACCGGAGTGTAGACCAAAACTGCGTTCCAGGTCACGACCGATTTTGCCGTTCATGAGGCTCAATCGGAAGGAATCATCCGGTTGGCCACCCTCACGCCATTGGTCTGTCGCCGGTTTATTCCTCATAACCGACAGGCTCTGCGTTGACCGGTGGAAATGCCCCAGAGGGCACACCCGCCCATCCCGGAAACCTGTCAAGTTGTCTGGCTGAAGATCGATGATTCGTCCGGCGTTTACGGATAATTCTTCTGCAATCTCACCACCAGCTCGCAATTCAGCACCTGGGTCACAATTCAATACGAGTTCCCTTGATGGGCGCAATCACGCATCACATTCCGACGATCGGGCCTGCCGATTCTCACGAGAGTCCTTCGAATCTCCGGGAACCCGTATCTGCCGGTCCGCAATGCGTGAAGGAAACCACTGCTGACTCCAGAGTCCGTCGCATTCTGGTGGTGGATGACACGTCTTCCATCCACGACGATTTCGACAGCTTGCTGGCACCGGATGCATTGTCGACAAACGACGAATTGTCAGATCTGGAATCACAGGTAGGCGGGGAACAGGTCTCGACTACTCCCGGACAGCCCACCTACGATCTTGGCCATGCGTACCAGGGACAGGAAGCACTCGAAAAAGTGCAGCGAGCTGTCGTGCGAGGCCAGGCGTATGATCTGGCCTTCGTGGATTTGAGAATGCCTCCTGGTTGGGACGGGCTTGAAACCGTGGAGCAACTATGGCAGGTGGATCCGGATTTGCAGATCGTGATCTGCTCGGCCTGGTCAGACTATTCATGGCAGGAAATCGGAGCCCGGCTGGGGCGCAGCGACCAGGTGCTGATTCTCAAGAAGCCGTTTGACGCCGCCGAAGCGGCGCAGATGGCCACCACGATGACCGAAAAGCGGCATCTCAAACGTGTCCAGGATGAATACACTCAGGATCTGGAAAAGCAGGTCCGTTCGCGCACTGCCGCCGTCATGCGAGCTCACGAAGAAACGATTCACTTGTTGATTCGAGCTTCCATTCATCGTGACTCCGAAACGGGCAACCACATTAAGCGAGTCGGCCTGTACAGCGCTCGTCTGGCTATGGTCGCCGGCCTGGAGCAGTCTGAGGTCGATTTGATTCGACTGGCCGCTCCCATGCACGACGTCGGCAAGATTGGAATTCCGGACAGCGTGCTGAGAAAACCGGGTGCTCTGACACCCGAAGAACGGCGTATCATGGAAACGCATACCACGCTGGGGGCCGAGATGTTGTCCGGCAGCGAATCACCGGTTCTCTGCAAAGCCAAAGAAATCGCCTTGTGCCATCACGAACGCTGGGATGGCCAGGGTTATCCCAATGGGATTGTTGCTGACTCCATTCCCCTGGCAGCTCGAATCGTGGCTGTTGCCGATGTCTATGATGCGTTAACTCAGGATCGCATCTATCGAAGGGCTATGCCGGAGCCTCAGGTTCTGGAGATTCTTCAGGACGGTCGGGGCAGTCACTTTGACCCAAAGCTGATTGATCTGGCCATGACACTCACCCGCGATTTCCAGCTCATCGCGGCCGTCCATCCGGACAGCGCCAGCGGAGAACAGGCTCCCGACGAACTGCTGTCGACATTGCCACAGTCCTCACAGGTGTCGACGACGTAGCCACCAGGTTCCGCATGGTGTGTGAGGTTTCTAATTCGGTGACGCGATCAAAGAAATCCGTCGGAACGCATGCGATTCGTTGACAGATGCGAATGCCCAGTCTCCGGCGAATACTCGACCAATCGCAGGTGTCACTCGCGGTTTCAGTCCGCTTCGTGTGATGACGGAATGAGTTTCTGTCACAGAGCACACGGGGTTGTCATCACAGATTCGTTTTCACTTTGAGTTTCTGCCTTTTCTGCACACCGAAAACTGAACACTCAGCCCACTTTTCTGGCATGATGGTTGAATTCCAGCTCCTCATTCCCAATCTCATTTCGCACCTTCGTAAAATGAAGTATCTGACAATCACGCTCGTGGCATTGTCCGTCTGCGGTTGTACGACTGAGTCACCGGAACCGGAGACCGCAACAGTTGCGGATGTCGAATCCGGTGGAGATCCGAAGTCTCTTGCTTCACCAACGACAGACGACGCTCCGACAGGCGAAGCCCCGGATGACATGGTCTGGATTCCCGGTGGTGAATTCATGATGGGCAGCGATGATGATATGAGTCGACGAAACGAGCGACCAGCACATCTCGTCCAGGTGAGTGGATTCTGGATTGATCCTGCTCCCGTCACTAACGTGCAGTTTGAACAGTTCGTCGACGCGACCAGCTACGCGACGTTGGCTGAGCGCCAGCCCGAATGGGAAGAATTGAAGAAGCAGCTCCCGGCAGGAACGCCCCGACCTGACGACAGCGTGCTGGTCGCCGGATCGATGGTGTTTGTGGGGACAGACGGCCCCGTCGATCTTCGCCAGATGGCCAACTTCTGGCAGTGGACACCCGGCGCAAGTTGGCGGCACCCAGCGGGTCCGGGCAGTGACCTGGTCGGCCAGGAACACTGTCCGGTCGTGCAGATCGCGTGGGACGATGCGTTGGCCTACGCGAAATGGGCTGACAAGCGACTG
>Ga0114932_10005876_pt1 | contig 10712 bp, 4 predicted proteins | sample 2SBtaG_2_FD_87286 | JGI IMG/M metagenome (GOLD analysis project Ga0114932, IMG submission 87286) | Deep subsurface microbial communities from Kolumbo volcano to uncover new lineages of life (NeLLi) - 2SBTROV12_ACTIVE470 metaG | ecosystem: Environmental > Aquatic > Marine > Volcanic ... | reverse complement strand
GATGAATCACTTCTTGCGCTTGCGCATCATCCTAATATCGATATCAGTATCTATAACCCGAAAATTTCCGTAGGTATTCCGGTGCAAAAGAGGGTGATAAATGTCGTCACTGACTTTCGCGGGGTAAATCAGCGCATGCATGACAAGACCTTTATTGTGGACGGTAAGATTGCCATCACCGGCGGACGAAATATGGCCGATGAATATTTCGATTATGACCATGAATACAATTTCCGCGACAGGGATGTTTTGTTGCTGGGAGCAGTCGTTGAAAAAATGAGAGGGAGCTTTGAAAGGTTTTGGCAAAGTGAGATGGCTGTTACTGTCGAAAATTTGTATGACGGATTGGGGCTGATGAAGAAAAATGTGCAGATAGATGATGCACGTATCCAACGTGAATATCGTGAATTGCATGACTATGCTGCACTACCGGAGAATTTTGCGCTATCGGTACGTGATGCTATCAAGGATGTGCCTACTGCTTTTGAACGTTTGTCGGGTCAAGTGGTGTGGGGGGAAGTCGAATTCATCAGCGATATGCCCGGAAAAAATGAAAATCGTTTTAGTTTGGGTGGTGGTGGATTATCAACAAGTGGGCTAGCACAGCTTTTCGACTCGGCTCGGGATCGGATTGTCATTCAATCGCCCTATTTGGTGTTATCGGATGACGCTATCACACTCTTTACAAACACCCTTGAGCGAGGCGTGAAAATTAGTATCAATACCAATTCACTTGCTTCCAGCGATAACATTCAGGCCTCCAGTGGTTATCGAAATCAGCGCGAGGATTTACTTAAAATGGGCATCGAAATTTTTGAATACAAACCCGATCCCGAAATCCGAAACACACTGATGCAAAGTGCCATCAAGGACAAGATCGATTCACCAATTTTTGCGCTGCATGCAAAAAGCATGGTGGTAGATGGGAAGGTGGCATTTATTGGTACATATAACCTTGATCCACGATCCGAGAACCTGAACACAGAAGTGGGAGTGATTATTCGAAACGAGGGGGTGGCACTCGCACTCGAAAAGGCGATCAATACGGATATGCAACCAGGCAACAGCTGGAGTGCGGCTACGGACGATCCGGATAGTTATGTATCATTTTTCAAGCGAGTACGGGTCAGGTTTTGGCAGATGATGCCTATTAAGCCTTTGTTGTAGTTTTTTGCAGCATACTGCGTCAAACGTGGTTCTCTACAAGCACACTACATTTATCGTTAAAACTGCTTGACCAACTACCGCGTGGCTGCATAAGTAGCCATGAGCTACTACAGCTTATCGGTGCAATAATTGCCTGTGAACATTTGAAACAAAAAGGGCGGAGAATTTCCGCCCTTTTTTTGACAATACAAATTATTAAGAGTCTCTTTTTCGGCCTTTGCTGCCGCTGAAGTTACTTCAAGCGAATGACCGATATAGTACTGGTTACCGACACTGGTACGTAGCTTATCCTGAATGACCGCATTCCATTTCAACGACTGCGCACCTGTTTTTCCCCAGCCTTTATTCCTCACCACCGATGATTTTAAAATTCCGTGCAAGTCGCTGACCATTGTTATCAACTAAAACTAATTGATGTTTGCCGGATTTTGCACGTATCATTTTTTCATGGAACAATTCTGTATCACCTAAATACTCTCCATCAAGATGCCAATAAAGTGTGGCATCTGTATCGCGGTGAATGGCCCTGAATATTGCACCACTCTGCTTTCCTCCAGAATCTAGTGGTAGGTAGATAATGTTCTCGGTATCCGGATAAATTAGATCAAACGGTAATTCGTCTGTGTATTGTTGTAGCGATGCGATACAGTCCTTTCGCCAGGGAGGTAGGGTTCGATAATCACTGTGTTCGCGCTTCCAGTAATATTCCTGAGTGGGTGGAAGTACGAACCAGTCAACCGCTTTCATCTTGCTTACCGATTCGCAGCCGCTATGGACACGATACAAGCCATTTGCGGACAGGAATATCCGCTGGTGGTAGGGAGTCGTTTTCGCATAGTGACTGTGTAAGGGCACTTGTGTTTCTACCGGATTACAACCCTCCAATGCGACAAATCCGTCATCTTGACACACCGTCAATGTTGTTAATGCGCCCTCCGGCTCTGATAGCCACGCACTTGACCCCAATAGCGAAAAAACATCCATCAATACGGGGCCGGCACTACGCGCCCCGCCCAGACTGGCTGCTGATGAGCCGTCTGCGTTGCCTGCCCAAACGCCTACTGTATACCGTCCGTTGCTGCCGATTGCCCACGCGTCTCGCAAGCCATAACTGGTACCGGTCTTCCAGGCAATGATTTGTGAGTTTTCATAATTACGCCAGTTACCATCAGCCCCCGGGCGGGTCACCTCTACCATGGCCTGTAGGGTTAACCAGGCTGTACCGGGTGACAAAGGAAATTTAATTCGGGGTGTCTGGCTATCGGGGTCTGTCATTAATAACTCAACCGAATTAGTTCTACCGTCGTAACCATTCTCTTCAACCATATTAGCCATACGTGCATAAATGGATGTCAGTTCCCATAAGTTTGCTTCGCCCCCTCCTAATATTAGTGACAAACCATAATTCTCAGCACTGCGATTAATGGTCGATAAACCATAGTGCTGCAACTGTCGCCTAAAACGGTCTACGCCATAACGACGTAAGAGTCTTGCTGCGGGCACATTTAGCGACTGTGCCAACATCTGTGCCGCAGGTACAGCACCATGGAATTCATGGTCATGATTTTCCGGTGAGAAGCTGCCTATAGTGGTTGGAATATCGGGAATCAACTCTGTGGGTATCAACTCACTGCTTTCCAACATCAAGCCATATAGCAGGGGCTTGATGACACTGGCAGTAGAACGTGGACGTGAAGCAATATCCACGTAGGAGCTTGATTTATCACCTGTGAAATTCCCGATATATCCCACCGTTTGTAGCGTTGAATGGTCAATGACGACCAGTGCAAGATTGCGTACGCCTTCTGTGACCAACGTGCGGCTGTGATTTCTCAACACGTGGTTAAGGCTACCCTGAAGCAGCGGATCAATCGTCGTATGGAATGCAGAAACATTTGGATTCTCATGCAAGAGCCGATCCAGCAAATGCGGAATTTGTGACGGCCACGCGCTCTGTGACGTTGGCAGTGGCTCCGCTTTGGCTAGTTTGTAGTCGAGTTCATCCAATTTGTCATCTTGAAAAAGTAGCGTCAATAATTGATCACGACGCGCTTTCAACGCCTTACGGTTTTTTTCAAGATACAACATCGAAGGGCGGTTCGGAAGCACGGCAAGCAACGCGGCTTCCGCCCAACTGAGCTCATCAGGTGCACGACTAAAATAGTGCCAGCTTGCAGCTTGCAGGCCAACGATATTCCTGCCCATCGGCGCATGTGTTGCATACAGCTTAAGGATATCCTCCTTACCTAATCTGAGTTCCAGTTTGAGCGCGAAGCAAATTTCTTTGAATTTATTCCAATAGCTGCGATTGCGATGTTGCAAAGTCATTCGCGCAAGCTGCATCGTAATCGTACTGGCACCGCTGACGACATGGCCTGCCTGATAGTTATCTCTAATGGCGCGGACTATCGATAGCGGGTTAAAGCCGAAGTGTTCATAAAAGTGTCTGTCTTCAAATCGAATAACAGAAGCAATATACTTTTCCGGCAACTCATCAGGCACAGCAAATCGCCATTGCTCATCACTTGCAATGTGTACATCTAGCAAGTCTCCATTGCGTGAAAATGCGGCTTTTGCCAACGGTGGGTTTAATAGCCCATCTGGATATGGAAGCAATACGTAAACAGTGGCACCCATAATAAAAATTCCGGTGGCTATAGTTGGCCACCGGAATTCTTTAATGCGTTGTAAAGTGATGCCCTTACTCACTGCGGTCGAACTTCTACCCACGTTCCTGCAGAGGATGCATGTATCTTGCCATCATACATCGGCTCCACTTGCCACCCCGGCAGATAAAATCGGCCCGCAAAAGATGCATTTAAAAGCATTTTGACAGTAATCGTTTGTTTTATCTTGTGATAATCACGCCACCAGTAATAGCGACTGTAAGAATTCGGCCCTGCGCTGAGTGAAAAATAGCTGCTTTGCCTGTCGTCACGAATATCGAGGTATTCGATATCCAGATTGTCAGCAAGACCTTCAAGCCGCGAGTTACGAATCTGCCACCCACTCGGCACTACTTCCGTCAAAGCAATATTGTTCAGTTCACGATTACTGATATTCTTGACCGTGACTTCCGCTACAAAATCCTGCCCCATCGGCAAGGATTTTTCATCGATAGAATTACCATCCATATCTTGGAATCGAACATTGATCGTAAGCCCCTTGCTTTGTTCGATCTCAACCGTATTGGCAGGCACACCACGATTTGTTACGGCAACATACAATGGCTGTTCCGATGTATTGCGAACGGTTAGCTTGTCGGGCTGGTAGTTATTCAAATCATGTTTGAACATCGCTTTGGTCGATTTGATCGCCTTCCAGTTTTTGCCGGTTTCACGAACTTCAAACTTTGCAAGCTGCCCATTCGCCCCAAAAGTTTTAGACAATGACATCAAGCCCCATGCTGTAGTTTGTGTGCTATACCAAGTACCACGAGATAGCTTTGATGCGATGTCCGTCGCCTGCTCCCAAGATTTCTCCGCCATTTCCAAGCTGTAATACAGCATCAACAATACCGACATGTCACGCAGGTCGGAGCCATAAGTCCAATGCCGATTGGCGGGATTGATGACGACATTACCAGCCTGTGTCAGCAACGCTTGCGCTACTTCTTTTTGTCCCGCTTGCTGATAGGCAAGAGCCAGCATCCAGCGCGCCATCACAGATTTTTTGCGCGAACCACGCGCAAGTCGCTCGCGCAGACGATTCATGGCGCCCATATCAGCTTCACCTGCTAGCGCCAATGTATACAGCCGATAACTATCATCCGCGTAATGATCCTGGCTAAGTGTTTTGCTTTGCTTGCGCTGATACCTCAGCCAGTTATTGTAAAGGCTGGCAGGTACGTTATAGCCACGCTGTCTGGCTTCTATTAAGAAATGTCCCGCATAATTACTACCCCATGGGTTGACCTCGCTTTGATAAGGCCAATAGGAAAACCCGCCGCTAATAGTCTGGAAAGTCTTCAGGCGTTCAATCGCTGCATAGATATTATTATCGATGTCTTGCCTTTGTCCCGGCGACATATCCATCAAATCTGGCAGATAGATTTGCGGGAAAACAGATGATGTCGTCTGCTCAATGCAGCCATGCGGATACCGAATCAAATACTGCAGGCGTTCTTCCATCTTCAGTTCAGGGACACTACTAACATTCAATGATGCTTTATTGGTCCCGGGCATACCATGAGGCGCAAGTGACGAAGTCCACATATCACCTGGGTTCAGTAGTTTGACCTCAGTGCGCGTGCTCGGCAGATTGGCACTACGAATCGGAATGTTTACTACTTCTTGTGCTCGCTCAGAGCCCAACCTTCCCTTGATCTTGATCTTGGCCATACCGACTTTATCTTTCACCTTAAGTCGCAGGAAAGCCATTTGCTCACCCGGCTTGGAAAAACGAAGTGTTTCGCGACCTTTGATCACGGAAAAAAAGTCATCCGCTTCAATCGATATATCAGCATTGCCAAATGGTGCTTCTGACACAAACACATCTACCGGCAAATTGAACTCTTCTCCGGGGCCCAGAACCCGAGGTAAAGTCGGATGTATCACCAGGGGTTGTGTTACCGTCACCGTCGTTTCTGCTTTACCAAAGGCACGCTTGTTTCCGGCGACCACCATCACACGAACTGCACCCATGTATGGTGGCAAATCTATGTTGTGTTTTGCCGATGCGTTTGCACTTAATGTAAACGGCCCGAGAAACTTTACGATGGGCGGGAAGCGTTGTTCTCGACCATTGCCGGCTTTTTTCTTAGCCGCATCAGATCCACCCACTGCCAACAATCGTGATAAATCCGTACTATATGCACCCACCACCCAGTCGAACATATCCCAGGTTTTTACACCCAATGCTTCGCGCTTATAAAAGTGCGTGTGTGGGTTCGGTGTTTTATAGTCACTGATGCCCAGCAACCCTTCATCTACTACCGCAAGTGTATAAGTCATGGCATTGCCCTTTTGCTCGGACACTTTGACGGTCAACATGCTTTGTGGCCTTACTTTGGAGGGCACTGTGATCACAGGCGTGATATGCGAGCTGGGATCATCGACAACAATAGGTAAGATGCCGTAGACACGCATCGGCAAATCGTTATTTCGTTGTTGATGCGCTTGGTAAGTGCTGATGAAAATATAAGCGTTAGGCATCATCTCTGAGGTTACCGGCACAGACATTGTGTTTTCGGATCCCTGGATATCCTGCCAATAACTTTTTATGATGCTGCTGCCGTTTTCAACACTTACAAAGACGCGCCTGTCTGCACCGGGTGGCAAATGAATCTTGGCCGATTCACCCACTTTGTAACGCTCTTTATCGCCACTTAGGATCATCGTAACAGCGGCGTCTCCGGCTTGATTGTCACCATTGTTATAACCGTAACCTAGATAAACATCCCGGCTCACACAATGCTGTTTATTCCCTCTCTCCTCTGCGGAGCAGGCACGAATTAAATAACGTCCCCCCGTGTGGTTTTTGCCTACGAAGCTCCACTCGGCTCGCCCTTTTACATCCGTCGCAAGTGTAGCTGATTCTTTTACAGCGTGGATATTGTTACTGGTATATCTAGCATAATTTTCTGTCCTTTCATCCCACCACCAACGCCAATCCATTTTATAGACGGTTATTTTGATAGCTTGATTGGCAAGTGGCTTACCTTTGTTATCAACAGACACTAAATCAAATATATGATTGGCATTTTTATTTAATGATCCGTAATAAGATTTGTTGTCTACTGGCGGATGCATGCCTATCCATGTATCGAATGGGTATATGGGCGCACTTTTGTATTGGGTGCTGGCCTGGCCGCCTTTTTCAAATACTCGCTCTGTAAAGGTGGCTCTTAACATACCCGGCGGCGTCTGATGAATATCAAGCTTCGTTGAGATATCCGCTTTGCCATTTTCATCTAAATTTCCATCAAAAATCGTTTGTGGATTCTGTGAAAACGAGCGGCTGGCATCGTCAAAGTAATAACCATCGAAGTCAGGAAAAACCGTTTTCTCCCGCGCCAACTTTACTTGTACCTTAGCTTTCAATAAGGCTGCCGTCGCACCGGTAAGCCACTGCGCCTTTAATGAAGTATTCAGCATCTTGCCATCAAGGCGCAGCCCATCCTCCGGGATGGCTAATTCCATCTTTAGACGATTGGGTACGATGCTTTCGATACGCAACACATGCTCAAATGAATTACCGCCAGCGCGAACGACCGCCCGCCAGTTACCAGTGGGTGCATTCTCACCTGTAGTTAATTTAAAAGGATAGAAGGATCCGATAGGTTTGGGTGCCGAAACCGTTTTGACTTTTCCATTACGCGGGTCGTATAAATCCAGCGTAAGCGGATAATCTGACGGTAAAGATTTATCACGGTCCATCAGGATGAATGTCAGGAAAATATCATCCCCCGGTCGCCAGATATCCCGCTCACCGTAAAAGAATCCTTTCAGTCCTTTAGGAGCTTTCACCCCGCCGGTATTGAACACATAAGTTGCCAAAGCATCCGCTGCAGCCACTTTTAGATAATTGACATCATCCCCATTCGTAACCTGCAAATAATAAGGCTCACCCTCCAAAGAAATGGTTACCATCCCATCCGAATTGGTCGTACTACTACCGATTGGCTGCTGCTGGAAGTTGAACACCTTTACCAAGGTATCTGTAAGTGGTTTAGCATCTTTCAAGTCAGTGGTCAGCACCATCATGGTATCGCCTTCGCCCTGTTTGGCCATGATGCCTATGTTCGACGCAACGAATAGCTTTCTTGCGATTACGGAGTTTTGCTTGGTGTAATAATTGTCTTTGAAATACTGCTTGCTACACGGATTTTTACTCAGTTGACGAGAAATTCGACCCTCATCAGCTTCATTTTCGTCATCGTCACAAGGGTAGGTTGAATGTTCCTTGGTGATCGACAGCTCCAGTTGGACGAAGCTACCACTTTTTTGCGTCATAAATTCGTTAACATCTAGCGAATAACGCTGCCAACCATTTTGTGATGTCTTAGGCAAATATATTATTTTTGTCCAAAGCTTGCTTCCCACCCTGTTAAATGACCTTGGCGAGTTCGTCGATATATTATTGTCTTGGAGGAATTGTCCGATATTGTTCGGAAAAACCTCATAAGCCGTCAGTTGAACTGCTTCTACTTCCACTGCTTCTATCGGAATGGATATCTGCTCTGCAATAGGCAGCACATGGCCTTTACCGGCAAAACGCACGCCTGGCGTTTCTTCCACGAACACCACCTTTTTATTGACGGGATTCTTAAGCGGAATTCCCCTAGTGCTTTTGACCGTGGCCTCGATGTGCAGTTGTTGGTCTCCACGCAATTTATTTCGACCGTAAACACGCATGATAGAACCCTCGATCTCGATACGTGCATCAGAATTATTCAATCGAATCAAACCCGCCATATTCTGCCGGGTATCGATCTCACTTGAAAAATTCACTTCTATTAACGGGTCCGGCTCAGTCACGGCAAGAACGGAAATCACTGAAAACTCACCTATCGGCGGGACATCAACCGTACGCTCACCTTTGTCATCTGCAAGTCCAATTGATTTACCATTCCAAGCAAGTGTTATCTTTGAGGGCAAAGGCTTACGCTTAGCGCCAACGATGATGTATTCATGCTTATTGTCTGTACCGTGATCCCAGGTGATTGGCAATACTTCATCATCCTGTTTAACAGAGAGAATCTTTTCAATATTGGCATTATCAGCTTTATCGGTTGTTGCTAAAACACCGGTCAAGATCATGCCGTTTTCAATAAGCGGATCTGCAACCAGGCCTGCATCATTCAGACTCATCGATTGTTCGATTGTCCTTATATAGAAACTAAAAGTCGAAAGATCTTTGGGAATGTTATCAAGGTTTTCTGTCAGCAAGCTGATCATGAAACGCTTGCCCGAAGGAAATTTATCTTCATGACGAATTTCCAGTTCAGATGTTGAGACGAATACCGCTTCTATAGGATGCGAAGAGTCAAGCTCAATAACACCATCAACCGGTGAGCCCACCAACTCATCTGAAATGACAGGATGCGTAAAACGAATGATCGGCACCGACTCCGCCGGTACCCAGCCTTGAATGAAATGCTCAATGTGGGGCTCCCACGTAGCTAGCTCTTGCTCTGAAATTACTTCTTCAGCTTTTGCTCGCTCTTGCTTTGGCTTGAATATTTCCTCAAGCTCACCCCGGTATATGTCAAGACCAAAACCCACCGCAATGACCACCAATAGCACAACCATTTTGGGGCTGAACAATACGCGGCTAATCCAAGAGCCTTTGGTATTTTTCGCAGGCAAATTATCCATGTCGGACGAGCTTCGTGATGATTCTTCTGGCTGGAGCGACATATGACGTTTCCTGTATGGTTTTTATTCCGTTACTTTACCTTCCTCAGAATTATTGAAGGAACGCAAGATATACTGCATAACGAAATCTACCTTGAAATCTACCTAATTGATATAAGGAAATTCCTTATATTTAGAGATGTTGGCGTACCAACGTTGGCGGAGTTAACTATGCTTATCCTTGGACTCTAAATTCAGGGATTTAAAGATACGATCCTATTGATTTCTGCACCTATGAGCGGTATTTTTATTGTTAAACCGGTCATTTGATAACCATAACACCACTGGCTGAAAAGGCCGAGGAACAGACACCAGTAGACAATTCTGTTCATAATCCACACCCATAACAAATTGTATTACTTTCCATCAGAATTTAGGCAATTAGTGTAAATTTGTCTTAAAACCCCTCCAAAATAGAGCCGAATGCGGTCTCTTCAATTGTTCAAACAGAATTAAAATGTATTCTCTGAGGAAATGGAGAGAAGCATGTAAGCCAAAAAAGTCGCAGTCAATAGTGCTGCTAAAACATTAGCCCATAATGGGATTTATGAAATTAAAACTATTATGTTGCCGGAAATTGGTTTCTTGCGTTTACCTCAAATTATTGGAAACCCCAAGGCCAAGCCTCCCATCCCTCCTATTATCCCAATTAGCAAATCTGCATGGTGGGCTGGTGTCAAAACTGGAGACATACCTAGACCTGTAAAATTGTTAGGAACGAATATTTCTGCCTGGTCAGTGGACACAATTCGCGAGCTTGTGGAACAAATTAATGAAAAAATAGAGTTAGCAAAAATTACTTCGCATTATTGATAACTGCTTCGCTGCCTTTCGAATAATTGAGTTGTTGTATCAAAGGAATTGCCTTACTGCAGTTTCCCCAATGCAAATGTAACCCTCGTTACTTTGTATTAATCTGTGATCAGATATCCTGAGCTAATTTACTCTCTTTTTAAATCCCACCTAAGATTGTAAGAAATGCATTTTATAGTGTACCCATGAGTGTACCCATGGAACCGAAAAGAAAAATGGGTTAGATCATTTCTGATCTAACCCATTGATTTTTTGGTGCGCCCGGAGCGATTCGAACGCCCGACCCCTTGGTTCGTAGCCAAGTACTCTATCCAGCTGAGCTACGGGCGCGCACTTTTGTTGCCTTTGTTACCTTGGCGGAGAAGGAGGGATTCG
>Ga0114932_10005874_pt1 | contig 10713 bp, 10 predicted proteins | sample 2SBtaG_2_FD_87286 | JGI IMG/M metagenome (GOLD analysis project Ga0114932, IMG submission 87286) | Deep subsurface microbial communities from Kolumbo volcano to uncover new lineages of life (NeLLi) - 2SBTROV12_ACTIVE470 metaG | ecosystem: Environmental > Aquatic > Marine > Volcanic ... | reverse complement strand
GTGATAGTAGAGCGACGTGGTGCGGTTTTGGAGATCAAGTTGAACCGGCCCAAAGTTAACGCAATAGATTTTACCCTGAGCCGGATGCTCAACGATGCGATCGTGACTCTCCGCGATGATCCCGGCCTGCGTGTCGGTTTACTGACTGCAACAGGCGATCGGGTTTTTTCAGCCGGCTGGGACTTAAAGGCAGTCGACAGTGGCGAGCAACAGCTGGATAACTGGTGGGAGGCGGACGTTGATCTGCCCGGCGGTTTTGCTGGCCTCACGGAAATGTGGGATCTCAACAAACCGGTGATCGTGGCTCTGAACGGTCTAACCATAGGTGGTGGGTTTGAATTGGCGATGGCCTGCGACCTGATCATTGCTGCTGATCACGTTGAGTTCGCGTTACCTGAAATGCCGTTGGGCATGGTACCGGATGCAGGAGCCATACAGCGTCTGCCCCGCCGACTTCCTTACAACATAGCGATGGAGATGTTGCTACTCGGTCGTCGGATGTCGGCTGAGGAGGCAGCCCGGCGCGGGTTAGTCAACGCAGTGGTCCCGGCCGACACACTAATGACACGGGCCCGTGAATGGGCGGATCAGATTGCTGATTCGGCACCACTGGCTGTCCAGACTGTAAAAGAGGTGCTACGCGCGATCGAAGGCGATACGGTGGAGAATGCCTTTCAGACGATGCGTACCGGCGACCTGCCGGTTTATCGCAAAATGCTCAAATCAGATGATGCAAAAGAGGGTGTACGGGCTTTCGTAGAGAAACGCAAACCGGAATTTCGGGGTGAATAGGAAATGACGATACATGAAGACTAATAACATCCAACGCGTAGCGCTGGTTGGGGGTGGGGTTATTGGTAGCGGATGGGCAACACGATGTCTTGCGCACGGGCTGTCGGTGGTCGTGACAGACCCTTCCCCTTCTGCGGCCGAGATGGTATTGAAGACCGTTGATAGCGCCTGGCCGATACTCGAAGAGGCGGGCCTCGACGAAAAAGCCGATCGCAGCAAATTGGAATTTGCCCCTGATATCGAGAAGGCTGTTACGGATGCTGATTTTGTTCAGGAAAACGTACCGGAGCGCGAGGATCTCAAGATTGCAGTGCATGAAGAGATCGACCGGTACGCCAAAGGCGACATTGTTGTTGCCTCGAGTTCATCGGGGTTACTGCCCAGCCGTCTCCAGTCCCGTTGTCGGAGACCAGAGCGACTGGTCATTGGTCATCCCTTTGCCCCGGTCTATCTATTACCGTTGGTTGAAGTCGTGGGCGGTGAGCAGACAAGCCTGGAGTTTGTACGTGCCGCAGGTGCGTTCTACAGCAAGATCGGAATGCGCCCGTTGCATGTCAGAAAGGAAATCGAGGCTTATATTGCCGATAGACTCCAGGAATCGCTTTACCGAGAAGCACTTCACCTTATCAATGACGGTATAGCAACCGTGCCCGAGATTGACGCCGCCGTCACCGGGGGCCCGGGTTTGCGGTGGGCGTTTATGGGTACCTTTATGGCGTGGCATTTGGGTGGGGGCCCCGGTGGTATGCGTCATACTATCGAGCAGTTCGGGCCGGCCCTTGAACTGCCATGGTCGCACATGAAAGCCCCCGAGCTGACTGAGGAGCTCAAAAACAGGATCGTGGACGGCTGCGAGATTGAATCGGGTGATCGAGATTTCAATGAACTGGAACGACGACGGGATCAGTGCTTGGCGGAAATCCAGAAAGTACTAGATAAATACTGGTATCCGCCCGGGCAGGATGGTTGGCCTGAGATGAGCCCAGAATGAAGATACGAAAACTAGTGTTGTTAATGGAGCGGAACTGAAAGCAGTACCAAGGAGAACACCATGGAGATGAACAGAGAAGTTGTCGTCACTTGTGCGGTAACAGGGGCAGGGGATACGGTTGGTAAGCACCCCAACGTACCGGTCACTCCGGAACAAATTGCTAACGCAGCAATCGAGGCAGCGGATGCCGGGGCCGCGATCGTTCATATTCACGTACGCGACCCGGAAACGGGTATTGGCAGTCGCGACGTCGACCTGTTCAAAGATGCTGTGGAGCGAGTTCGGAACAGTGGTCGGGATGTATTGATCAATCTGACTGCGGGTATGGGTGGTGATTTAGTCGTTGATGACGATGATCCAACCATTGCAGGTGAGGGTTCGGATATGGTTAATGCAGAAACACGGATGGCTCATGTTGAACTATTGCGACCTGATATTGCTTCGCTTGATTGTGGCACTATTAACTTTAGCGATAACAACTTGATCTATGTGCAGACCCCGAACATGCTCCGCAATATGGCCGCACGGTACCAGGAAATTGGTGTTAAAACTGAAATGGAGGTGTTCGATATGGGCCATCTCAGATTTGCCAATCAATTGGTTATTGAGGGCTTGATTGATTCGCCAGCTATGTATCAGGTATGTCTTGGTATTCCCTGGGGTGCAGGTGCTGATCCAGCAACCATGAGCGCGATGGTCGGACAGCTACCACCCGATGTTTTCTGGTCTGGATTCGGAATCAGCCGTGCGCAGATGCCGATGGTGGCACAGGCCATGTTGCTCGGTGGCAACGTGCGGGTCGGTCTGGAAGACAATCTCTATCTGGAAAAAGGCGTCTTCGCGAGTAACGGTGAACTGGTCGAGAAAGCGGTTCGGATTATTGGTGAACTGGGCGGTCGACCCTGCAGCGCAGATGAAACCCGCGCTAAGCTAGGGATAACATAGGGGCTGAGCGCAAAGTCGGGCTCGGGTTTCCCGTAGGCAGCTCAGCTCGCTATCTGTTGTTCGGCAGTGTCGGTCGCACTTTGGTCAAATGCAGGCATCACTTCGTTGATGAACAGTTCCAGTGAGCGTTTTTGCGCGGCATGACCGAGACCAAAGCTTGCACAATAGGTGAATTCATCAACGCCAATGTCCTGGTACTGTTTGAGCTTGGAAATAACCTGATCTGGCGTGCCGAACATCAGGTTGTTCACCAGTTCATCCCGATTGAATTCTTTACGGCTGCTCAGATCAGCAAGATCAATTTCCTGGGGGAACCCATCTTTAACACCCCCTAGGTTTTTAAACAGGTTTTCGAACTGACCTAGTTGCCGGTACACGGACGTGACGGCCGCATCGATCTGTTCTGTATTTTCTACCACCGCGGTGTAACGCATTGTCGAGAAGATCGGGCGGGCGCTGCCTGGATTGTCCCGAAGTGCGGTCTCGAAACGTTCCATGTAGGTTTCCACCTCTGAGAACGGGCGGGTGAGTGCCCACGACATGATGTTGCAATTGTTCTTTACCGCAAAATCGAAAGTTACCGGTGCGCGGGCTGCGACCCATATGGGGGGATGAGGCTGTTGCAGCGGCTTAGGCACCGACGTGGCAGAGGGAAATGACCAGAACTCTCCTTCATGCGCATAGTCACCGGCCCACAGCGCTTTAACAGCCGGCAACATTTCCTGAGTGTACTTGTAACCTTCGGATTGTTTGAGGCCAGGTCGCATGCGATCGAATTCACGCTGGTAGGCACCTGACCCGATGCCAAATTCAAGCCGGCCACCACTGTATAGATCGAGTAGGGCAGCTTCTCCGGCGACATCGATCGGGTGCCAGTAGGGCGCAACAACCACTGCAGTTCCAAGTCTAATTTGGTTGGTGTGTGCGGCCCACCAGGTCAAGATCTGGAAAGGGTTGGGGGCGATGGTCATCTCCAGTGCGTGGTGTTCTGCAGCCCAGGCGCTTTCAAATCCTGCCCTATCGGCCATCTGTACCATCTCCAGTGTGTGCTGGGCCACATCTTTCATGTCAGTTTCAGCCGACATGCGCTCCATGTTGACAACAAGTTGAAATTTCATGTTTAACGCTGATTCGGTATGCTCAAAACTTGTAAATGGCTGGCCCTGGCCGTAGCTGCTTGAAGTTTAGCACTATCAATTAGACCTAACAGAATTCAGTAATGCGTGTGGTCCTAACTCAGGTCAGCTTTGGTTACTTTCCTCTGTCCGGCCAGTGAGCGATCACTGCATGACAAATGGGTCTGCGATGGGATCGGGCGCGGTGTTCAGCCAGACGGTTTTGGGCCGAGTATAGTCATAGATTGCCTCAAGGCCGGATTCGCGGCCATAGCCACTGTCCTTATAACCACCGAATGGCGCAAGTGGTGAGACCATCCGGTAAGTGTTGACCCAGACAATACCACTGCGAATACCCTTGGTTATTCGCAGAGCACGTCCGATATCCGCTGTAAAGACGCCTGCCGCGAGTCCAAAACGACTGTCGTTGGCGAGTTGGAGTGCGTGGGCTTCATCGGTAAACTTAAGTGCACTGACGACTGGTCCGAAGAGTTCGCGCTGGACGATACCGATCTTTTGGTCTGGACATGCCACGACCGTCGGTTCGTAGTACCAACCGTCTCCCATGTCGGCGGGCTGTTTACCGCCATGAACAAGGGTCGCGCCGTTGGCTTGGGCATCAGCGACCGTGGTGTCGATATTGTCGAGCTGTGCCCGGGTTGCCAGAGGGCCCATCTGGCTGTTCTCGTCAAGAGGATCCCCGATCCGGATTTTGCTTGCTTTTTCTGCAACCCTTGCAAGAACTTCGTCATGAATAGATTCGTGCAGGAGTAGCCTTGAACCGGCAACACAGCTCTGACCGCTGGCACTGAATATACTTAGCAGCACACCGTTGGTTGCACTTTCCAGGTCAGCGTCGTCGAATACTACAACCGGTGATTTTCCGCCTAACTCCAGTGAGACCTGTGCGAAATTTTCAGCAGAATTTCTCACAACATGGCGAGCTGTTTCAGGGCCGCCCGTGAAACTGATTCTATCGACCAACGGATGGGTTGTGAGGGCGCGGCCGCACGGCTCACCGAGACCTGAGATCACGTTGAAAACACCGGGCGGGAACCCGGCCTCTTCGAATACTTTCGCGAATTCCAACATGGGCGCTGAGGCATGCTCGGATGCCTTGAGTACGACTGTGTTGCCGGCGGCCAAGGCAGGGCCAATTTTGACGGCAACCAGAAATAGTTGTGAATTCCAAGGGACTACAGCGGCAACGACGCCCAGAGGCTCACGTATTGTCATGGTCCACATATTGGGTTTGTCTATGGGAAGGGTCTCTCCACTGACCTTGTCGGCCAGTCCGGCATAGTAGTAAAAGTAGTCCGAGATATAACGGGCCTGCCAACGGGTTTCTTTGAACAGTTTGCCCGTGTCCACAGTTTCGCAATGGCCGAGAGATTCAGAGTGTTCAGCAAGGACATCGCCAAGACGGCGTAGTAGCTTGCCTCGGTCTGTAGCGGTCATTGTGGACCAGGGGCCTTCAGTAAATGCACGGTGTGCGGCCTTAACTGCGGTATCCACATCGACTTCATCCGCTTCGGGGACCACTGCCCAAGATTTTCCGTCGGAAGGGTTGATGCTCTCAAATGTTTTGCCACTTTGAGCTGCTACCCATTCTCCATTGATGTACATCTGGTAATTCTTTAGCTCAGCCATCTAGATTTCCTTGGTTTATAGAGGTTTGTAAGCAACGCATTCAATTTCAACACGGATGTCGACCAGAAAATCGCTGACCAGCCCGGAACGTGCCGGTGGTGATTCTGGAAAGTATTCTGCATAAACGGAATCGAAGCCAGGAAAGTCCTCGCGTGATTTTAGCCAGACCATGGATTTAACGACGTCTTCCAGACCGCACCCCGCAAGTCCCAGCGTTTCACCGATGGCGTCCAGGCAGGCGCGGGTCTGTTCTTCAATCGTGCCGCTGGTCATGGGAATTCCATCCTGCATGGGAATCTGGCCGGTTAGAAATATAAAGTCGCCCGCGCGTACAGCCCGGGACAACGACAATTGCCGGCCATTGATAATCAGTGGTTCTCCGATAATCTGTTTTACAGAATTAGACATGAGTCTGATCTTCGGTTATTGGACAATAGTCAATAAAGTATCATAGCTTACATTCTATTTTTGTTTTGTTCTGAATCTGTCTGTAATTCAGAAGAGTTTATAAATTATGGATCGGACAACAAACTACACAGCCGCTGGGACCTTCTATGAAGAAGTTGGCGAGGGCGATCAAGTGATCGTGCTTTGTCATGGTGTCGGTCTTGACCACACGATGTGGGATAGGCAGGTCACTGCTTTGGCACCATATTTCCGGGTTGTGCGTTACGATATGTTCGGGCATGGCCGTACAGCGGCGCGTCCGGACGTTACGGCAATAGGCGATTTTGTTGCCCAGCTGAAGGAATTGTTGGATTCTCTGGAAATTTCAAAACTGACCCTTGTTGGGTTGTCGATGGGTGGAATCATTGCACAGGGGTTTGCAGCTAATTCACACGAGCGGCTTGACAAGCTGATACTGATGACCACCGTGTACCGGCGAACGGAAGCGGAACTTGAAGGAGTTCGCAAGCGCCTGAAGATCACTGTTGATGAAGGGCTCGAACCCGTTGCCGATTTGGCTGTTGAACGCTGGTTTGATGATGCTTTCAGGCAGGCTAACCCAGATGTTGTGACCAGGATAAAAAATCGCTTGGTATCCAACGATCTCGCTGCCTATGCCACCGCTTATGGGATATTTGTGGAAGCGGACGCGGAAATTGGCGCTGCACTTAAGCAGGTGCGTTGTCCCACGCTGGTGATGGCCGGTGAGCTCGACCCGGGTTCGACTCCGGGAATGGCTTACAGAATGGCCGCAGATCTTCGTGATGCGCACGTCGTTATCTTGTCCGGGTTACGCCACATGGCACCCCTTGAAGATCCAGCACAGGTCAACCGTGTATTACTAGAGTTTTTAGGTATTGACTGACTACCTAGCTGAACAGTTTTCGTTCCATCACAACGCCAACAGGAGGCAGATATGGATAAAGCGCTATTTGATAAAGGACTGGCCACTCGTCGGGATGTTCTCGGCAAAGAATACGTTGACAATGCGCTGGCGAATGCCAGTGAATTTGCCCAGGAGTTCCAGGAACTTCTTACGGAATACTGCTGGGGTGCTGTATGGGGCGATGAAACGCTTGATCGAAAGACGCGTAGCATGCTTAACGTGGTGATGCTTGCGGCGCTTAACCGGATGCATGAGTGGGAACTTCATTTTCGTGGAGCCATCGTCAATGGTGTGTCGCGTGACGAACTCAAGGCCATATTGAATCAAATCGCCATTTATTGCGGTGTGCCGGTTGCTGTTGAATGTCATCGAATTGCCAAGCGTGTGTTTGCCGAGCTCGATGGTGATTGACAAGCTACGCTAGCGTGAAGACTTTACTAACCGAGAATCCGTCGGTGCTTGGGTTTTCAGCAGAAAGGCTGGAACGTATCAGTACCTGGATGGATCATTATGTGAATGCCGGTAAGCTGCCCTGTGCGGTAACACTGATCTGTCGTCAAGGTGAGGTCGCGTTCGCCCGGAGTGTTGGCCATCAAGATCTGGATTCAGCCGGATTGATTGAGATGGATTCGATCTTTCGGATCTTCTCGATGTCGAAGCCGCTGACCTCAGTTGCTGTGATGATGCTGTATGAGGAAGGAAATTTTCAGCTTGATGATCCAATATCCCGATTCATCCCGAGTCTCACCAATCCCACGGTGGTGGTTTCAAACGTCGACGGGCAGTTACAGACTCGCCCGACAAAAGGCCCAATTACGATCAAGCAACTGTTGACGCATACCGCAGGATTTACCTACGGCTGGACCGAAGAATTTTCACTGGGTGAAATGTACCAACAGGCAGGTCTTGATTTTTGGCCGAATAGCGGGGTGCTCGCCGACGTTGTGGACCGCGTATCGGAGTTGCCATTACTGTTTGAGCCGGGGAGCCGCTTTGGATACGGAATCTCAACCGATATCTTGGGACGGTTCGTCGAAGTGATTTCAGGTCAGTCACTGGCTGCCTTCATGCAGCAGCGCGTGTTTGAACCATTAGGGATGATCGACACCGGGTTCTCAATCGCTGCTGACAAGCTGGATCGTTTGACAACGCTCTATGAAGCAACAGGCGAAAGCAACACGCTTGCCCCAGTCGATACTCCGGGAACAACGCTTTTCGCAGCAGAAAACGTTACCACGTTTTCAGGCGGTGGCGGATTATTGTCGACACCGGCGGATTACCTGCAATTTGCTGAGATGCTCCGATGCCGCGGGGAGTTCAATGGGGTGCGTCTTCTGGGTCCGCGGACTGTAGATTTCATGATTCAGAATCACCTGCCCGGCGACCTGGCACAGATGGGTGATACAGACTTCGATGGCTGGAGTATTGCCGGTGAAGGTGTAGGCTTCGGCTTAGGATTTTCTGTGGTACTTGATTCGGTCCAGGCGCGTACACTGTGCTCTGTGGGAGAATTCTCCTGGGGTGGCATGGCTAGTACTGTGTTTTGGGTCGATCCGGTGGAAGATATCACCGCTATGTTTCTGACCCAGCTGACACCTTCAAACACTTATTCGTTAAGACGCGAGCTACGAGTGCTGGTTAATCAGGCCCTGGTCGACAGGGGTTTAGCGATTTGATGAGCACATGTGCTGGATCGAAGGTAGGAGAGCGGGGATGAACAATCAGCAGAAACAGATCGACCCTGCAGTGTTGCCGCTGCAGGGCATCCGAGTCGTAGAGCTAGGTACCAGCGTCGCTGCACCGTACGGAACTTGGATCCTGGCGAGTCTCGGCGCAGAAGTCGTCAAGGTGGAGCGTCCAGGCAAAGGAGATGACGCACGTTATTGGGGGCCACCATTCTGGGAAGAGACCTCAACCATGTTTCATACATACAATCGAGAAAAGCGCTCATTGGAAGTGGACCTGAAGGATCCGGAACAGGTTAAAAGGTTACGGTGTTTCATTGCCGACGGTGTCGATGTGGTGGTCCAGAATCTCAGAGCGGGTGTTGCCGACAGTGTCGGCCTGGGTGCTGAACAGTTGACAACAGAACTGCCTGGTTTGATCTACTGCAATATTCGAGCGTTTGGGGCTGCTGGGCCGATGCGTGAACAGCCTGGGTACGATCCTTTGATGCAGGCGTTTTCAGGGTTGATGAGCGTCAATGGTGAACTAGGCCGCAAACCTGTGCGCGTGGGCACCTCAATTGTTGATAAGGGCGCAGGGATGTGGTGTGCAATTGGGGTGTTGTCTATGTTGAACGCCCGTCAGCAGACAGGTCGAGGCGGTGTGGTCGATACATCGTTGCTCGAAACGGCACTGGCGTGGATGGGTTTTCATGTTGCCGATTATCGTGCCACCGGTAAAACACCCAAACCACAAGGGTCTGGAGTGCGAGGAATTGCGCCTTATCAGGCCTATGAATGTGCTGATGGCTACCTCGTTGTCGGTGCAGCCAATGACCGATTATTTGGAAAACTTGCTGAAGCGCTGGGGCATCCCGAATGGCCGAAGGACGAGCGGTTCGCAACCAACCCTGACCGGTTTCGTAATCTTGTTCAGCTCAACGAGTTGCTAGAACCGCTTTTTCGCAACGCCAGTCGCGAACACTGGCAGACGATGTTCAACGAACTGGGGATTCCCTGTGCGCCGCTGCAGCAGCTCGATGAGGTACTAGAGCATGAACAGGTCCATGCGCTGGGCATTATTCAAAGTGCCGATGAAGGTGCAATGCCACTCGTGGGACCGCCTATAAGTTTTGATGGTCATCGCCCACCTGCTCGACAACGGGCGCCGGCGCTGGGTGAGTACAATGATGCTTATTCGAATGAAGTCTCTGACGGGTAAAACAACCGTGCCTGTATTCCATACTATTGAGTTGTCGATCAAAGACGACATTGCGCAGTTGACACTGAATCGGCCGGATTCAGCGAATGCGATGAATACGCAAATGGCTGAGGAAATGCTGGCCGTACTGACCGGTTCCCGGGCGCCAATTGCTAGCGTAAGGTGTATTGTCCTGACCGGTGCCGGTGGTCGAGTGTTTTGTGCTGGTGCGGATCTTAAGGAACGAAAAGGAATGACAGATTCGGCCTGGATACAACAGCATGCGGTATTTGAAACACTCGGTTTAGCGCTGATGGATCTTCAAATGCCTTTGATCGGGGCGATTAACGGCGCGGCATTTGGTGGGGGAATGGAGATGGTGCTGGCCTGTGACTTTGTGTATGCCGCTAACACAGCCCGGTTTGCTCTGACCGAGACTACGCTGGGAATTCTCCCGGGGATGTGCGGTACACAGTATCTGCCGGGTGCTGTCGGGATTCGGCGGGCTAAGGAAATAATTCTGACCGGTCGTCCGTTTAGTGCACAGCAAGGATTACAGTGGGGTGTCGTCAATCAGGTGTGTGAGCCCGATCAACTACTCGATCAGGTTTTTGATACAGCTGCTGCAATCGCAGCCAACGGACCTATTGCGGTGCGGGAAGCCAAGCAGGCCCTGAATCATTCGGGCCGGGGCGGTATTAAAGCAGGTTACCGGATTGAACTGGACGCCTACAGCCGTGTGGTACCTACTGCTGATCGACGCGAAGGTATTCTCGCTTTTAACGAGAAGCGCAAACCACAATTCAAGGGAGAGTAGGGTTATGGGTGACGCACTGAAGCAGATGAACCTGGGAGAAGATTTTCCGGAGATCCGAGAGGCAGTGAGTCGGATCTGTGATGATTTTCCTGGAGAATATTGGCGAGAGATGGATGCTAAGAGTGCTTATCCCGAGGCATTTGTCAGTACCCTGACCGAGTCGGGTTGGTTGTCTGCTTTGATTCCGGAATCGTATGGTGGTTCG
>Ga0114932_10005873_pt1 | contig 10714 bp, 24 predicted proteins | sample 2SBtaG_2_FD_87286 | JGI IMG/M metagenome (GOLD analysis project Ga0114932, IMG submission 87286) | Deep subsurface microbial communities from Kolumbo volcano to uncover new lineages of life (NeLLi) - 2SBTROV12_ACTIVE470 metaG | ecosystem: Environmental > Aquatic > Marine > Volcanic ... | reverse complement strand
TGCTCACCATTCTTAGCGTCAATAACCTGAACACAAGAATAATCACCATGACCCAACCCCTCAGCGGTATCAACCCCCAACGTGTACCCACTCCAACGCTCAGGCGGAGTCCAAACAGTTAAACTCATTTTCTAAACTCTAAAACTTTTGGTTGAAGTTCGTGTAAATAACCTGTTTCACCGCGTCTAATATACTTAGACATACCATCCAAAACGTCAAGATCAAAGACAGGATTACCAGAACGAACAAACGCTTCTTCGGGACTGGTCGGATACTCCTGTGCAAGTTGCCACGGCAACATAGACTGTTTCTTCGACTCATACCAAGATTCATCCCTATCCTCCGAAGCAGACCACGGAAAAAACATAGCATCAAAACGGTTATTGCCAGTTACAGCACCATTCCAAAGATGATGAAAGAAATTCCCAGACCCATTAGCAGTAGACAACCCGATAATCCGACCGCCAACATCAGCCACTGGCTCGATAGAAGCCCATGCTTCTTCAGGATTAGGAAGGAACGCCCATTCGTCAACCACAACCAACGAAGCCGACTCACCACGAGCAGGATCGGATGCTGAAGGCATCGAAGTAACCTGTGAACCATTAGAAAACACCATCCTTTGCTGATGCTCAACCTGTTGAGTAGGACCACGCTCCAACATCCAATCAGGCAAATGCTTAAACCCATATTTAGTTTTACGCAGCAACAAAACCGCTTCACGCTCTGTACGCGACAAATCAATAATGTTCTGATCTTCCCTAAAAAAAGCCAACCAAAACTGGTGAGCCGCTATAAGAGTCGTCCAACCAATCTGACGAGCCTTTAAGGTAAGACTGTAACGGTTGTCACCCCATCTTTGTAAGGCTTGCTCTTGTGCGTCCCGTAAATTAAAAAGGATACGACCATGAGCAGGATGAGCGATATGCCAATACTTACGTAAGAAATACGACTCATCCTTTTGACACTTTCTCCACTCTGCTTCCTGCTTTAACTCTGATACACGTGCCATAAATTATCCGGGATGATTGTTAATAAACTGCTCATACTTTTCAGGCGAATCCAACACTATTGTAGTGTAAGAATACTTAGCGTTATCATCACCTTTTCCAAGAGTAACAGTAATCGCCCCTATTAAAGTACCAACAGCCACCAACAAACCCGTAATAGCCGTAATAATCTTAACTGCGCTCATTAACCCGCCTCTACAAAAATACACTCACCCGGACATTCCTCAGCAGCCTCAATAACAGCCTCCGCTAAATCGTCAGGAACGTTTACAGAATCCGCCATCTTATGAGTAGGTTCTTTAGGAGTTTCAGACCCCGCTTCTTTAACATAAAAAAGCCCATCATCATGTCCGTGAAAAATGCTTGGACAAATTTCCTCACACAACCCATCTCCCGTACATAAATCTTGGTCAATCCATACCTTCATCTAACCAAACCACTCTTGTAACATCCGCGCTAACACCCCAACCACTAATGTTGTAGACAATATAAGGCACACCATTATCGCCGCTGCAAGATAATCGTCTATCCCGCCCTTCTTTAACCGCACGCCTCGCACTCCTCTGGAGTTTCCAATCCACAAGCCAATTCTTCATCATCATCCAAACCGTCGAGAACTTCCCAAGCCTCAACAGAAAAACCACCCACGCTCACTTACGTTTTTTGGAATTAGTAACTTTCTTACCTGTGCGCTTAGAAGCAGCCTTAGCCGCAGCACGCCCCTTAGTAGTATACGAATAATGTTTTTTACCAACTTTAGGCATCTTTAACCATCCTTAAATTAATCACCTCAGCCTCTAAAGCCTCAGCAAGTTCCTCATCTGAATAGCCTTCAATGTCCCGCTCATCATCCACAACAACTTTCCGCTTAGGAGTGAACTTGTCAATATACTGCAAATACAAAGAAGCAGCCTTCACATCGCCATCGGAAGCCCTCTGCCAGAGCGAATCGATAACGCTCTGCACCCTTTCAGGGTTGATGTTCAGTTCTGCTGCACGTCTATCCCATTCTTTAATAAAACGTGCGTCACGTTTTATGCGTCGAATCGAATCCTCGTGGATTTTATTGTCCGCAGCCCAGTCTCTTTGTGTACGCGGTTCACGTTCGTTTCCTTGTAGGAGCCAGTCCAGAAGTTTCTGCCAATTTTTTGGCATAACATGCTGTCCTGTTTCTTCGTCCCACTTCCAACCTTTTCCTCCACCGTTCTGTGGCATTTATTCATCCTTTGATTCCCAATTGTTAATAATGTTAGACAACAAATCGCTTGCCTCTTGAGGGTCAGCAAAGATGTCCAGCATCCGCCCATCCTGTATGACAGCCCATCTACGCGAGTATAAACCCGCTCCTAGAGGTACTGTCCTCTTTTCTATTACGACTGAAGTTTTCATATGTCATCTATTGTATGCGATAAGTGTCCCATTCGGGCATTCATAATAAAGATAGCACTATCTGAACTACATATCAAAAACTTTGTAAAAGATCGGGACAAACTAACTATACTGTAGTACTAGTACTAAGTATCATCCTCAGCCACTCAGGCAGAGGATGGTACTAGAATCCTTACTAAAACCCTTCAGCGCATACAGCCACCAAGTATGAGAAATATATAACCGCAGGGGAGCCTATTGGTATCTATACATATACACGCGTGCAAGTACCGCCCCCCTCGGGGGGGTCGGGTGCGCGTGCGGGGCGGGCGCGCGTAGGCACGCGCAAGGGAAGCACCAAGTGCCGCCATTTCTAGACGCATTCAGTACCGTTTCCACGTGTACACGCAGGCACACGGTCGCAAATAAACGGACAGGCGCCAGAACCTAGCAACCCTTCGGGTACGGGGGTGTTGCCTCCGATTTGACATCCGGTTCGGACTACTGTATAGTCTTGTTTGTGGACGCAGATGACGTTTACAGAAGGAGAAAGTAAATGAACTTTAATACTATGTTTGAGGATGACATAAAAGAGGAGATCCAAGAAAGATTTGAGGACAACCCTAGAGAGTATGTCGCTAGATTAATTCTAGATAATTCCATTACTAATGATGAAATGGTTTTAGTTCTGCTTAAGGCTATGTCCCTTGAAGATATCAAGCAGGCTCTTGATGCTAATGAGTTAAGCCCTAGGTTTATATAATCGAAACGCCCGTAAGGGTGTCTGGTCGGGTTCACCGCCGGCTACTGATGAGATAGGTGTATAAGGAGAAACGAAATGAGTAGAGAAAATATGGTAGTTCAGGATAATTGGGTTGGTATGGAAGCATTCTTTAAAAGAGGAATTGCTCAGCGTACTTTTACTGGAGATTATGACGGTGATGATGGCGTACTTGAGTCTTATCGCGAACTTGTGATCTGTAACTTTTTGAATGGTGATACTACGTTCAAAGGTAAGACTTTAAGTGAGACTCTTGAAGGTCAAGGTTTTGAGATTTGCGAATATGTATGACGCTTACGTATCGAAACGCCCTGCGGGGTGTCTATGTGGATTAGTCGCCACATACTGATGAGATAGACTAGTGAAGGGATATGAAAATGAATGTAGATACTATTGTGGGTTATGTGTTTAAAGCAGAAACGTTTTGTACTGAACACATAAAATTAGAAGTTAATCGCCACTTGTTAAAAACTCTTGGCATTTATGATAATGAGACTAACAAGTTGGATGCAGAACTTTATTTAAATGTTCACGCTAATAAGTTAGGGATTAATCGTATGGAAGAATCGAGTTTTGATTCTGATGATTTTCCTAAGATCATTTTTCATTCTGATGAATGGGATGGAGATTGTGAAGGATGTAATGCTTGGAAGTGGGCGCGTAATGGTCACGGTTTTTGTAATGTTCAGTCCTCTATTGTTGGGGGGTGAGAAATGGATAAGGCTACTTTTATCGGCAATAAAAGTGATGTAGAGGCTATTAGAAATTCGTTTAGAAATTTTAAAAAATGGGAGACTTACGGTCTTTGCTTTAACGCTCTTGAGTCGGGGGGTGTAACGCTTGGTGACATTGCGTGTATCGCATGGAACGAGGCGCGGATTACGCCTGAGATTATTGAAATGAGGATGACTGATTTCAAGAAAATGGCTACGACTTGACAAGTGTCCGGTTAGGACATATACTTAGAAATGATAGTGGCAGGTGGATGCGGGGATAGGAAACTATAGGTATTCACTTGTCACTGTCACAAAATAATTTGAAGCGGCTACGCCGCAGAAGGAGAACAGAAATGAAAACAGAATTTAGTAACAACTTAGAAACTACATTAAGGCAAGTGCCTGTCAGGAATCGTGACTTGGAAGAAACTTGTGAGATTACGCAACCGTTAGGTGCCTCTAAGTTTTGGATAGTTAAGTATGGTGATCGTCAATTAGCGTTCAGTTATGAAACGTTAATCGGTTACTGTGTTGTGGAATCTGTGAAGCCGGATACCGTTGGGCGTATTTGGTCTGATTGGGTTGTACGTGAAAACGAGTGGGGACCTACTACAGGTAAACACATGAACTACTTGCATGATGAATCCGGACAAACAAAGAAGGATCGCATACAGGGGTCTGAGTTCTTGAAGCGTTTTGAAACGGAGGTGGATTAATATGACACCTATCCGTGCCAGTATCCTGCCTTCAATTCCGGTAACGGAATTGGAAGCAGGCATGGTGACTAATTTGGGTAAAGTTAATTCGATTAAGGAACTTAACGACCGTCAGGTCGTCGTCGAATTTGTTACCTACGATCACCGTCAAGAAAAGTATTGCAATCCGCGTGACGCTACCTTATATAAAGAGTCTACCGTTACGGTTATACCGGATGAGCATAAACTATCTTGGGAGTAATTAAGTTCTAGCGGGGTGCCGGTACTATAGGGGTATTATTCATTTCCCCCTTCCTTCGCCGGTGCCCCGCTTTTATTACGATTTGACACGTGTGCTATAATATATATACGGATGCGAACGCATTTGAGAAATGAATATTAAACAATGGAGGTTGTTATGGGTTGGATTACTGGAATAGAAATTATTCACAACGAAGAAGATCAGTGCTACAAGTTTAAGTTTGAGACTTATGGACCTGATACAAGAGGGGTGGAAAACGTACCCTCAACAGTAATAAGCAGAGAGTTTTCTTATTGGGCTGATTGTGTTGAGTTGTTGCATGACAAGATCATGCGATGGATGCAAGACAACAGTTGTGTAGAGAATTGGAGTGAAGAAGCCGCTGAACATAGGTTTAATCTCACTGACTATTACTTAGGGAAGGTGGACTAATGTCTGAATTGAAAATAGGTGACCGTGTGAAGGTCAAAAATCAATGTACAACTGGTGAGATTGTCAGATGGGATGGGGCAGATGCCGTTGTCTTGGCAGACGTGGACGATGATCGTGATGAGTGGATGGAAGAAGATGATGATGGGACTCTTGTCTGTTCATTGTCTGAACTTCAAGAAGAAGAAGAAGCGAGACTCGAAGCGGAACGAACAGAGGAGGCGTGATGTTATTAGCAGTCTATGAGGCTTACGCTAATTGCACGGCGTTAACTCCGTGCGAAGATAAGAGTTCGTTAACCATTACTGATTTTGTAGGTGATGCGTGGTGGTTTATTGTGGGTTTGTTTGTCTGCGGTTGGGTTTGTGAACTTGTCAGACGCAAACGCCTGCGGCGTTTACGCAAGCATTCTTACAAGTCTCGTTTGGATGCATTAAAAAAAGTCACACCTACTATCTATGATGATGACAAAGAGTAATACAATTTGACAAGTGTCCGAACAGGACATATACTTGTCATATGCAGATGCAAATAGCATTTGTTTTTAAGATTCAAATGGAGGTTAATTTTGAATTTAAGTACAGTAGATAACCGTGCGCCACACGAACACAACTGGATAAAACGCATTGATGATGTGCCAGCAGGTTCAGTACACGCACAAGCAAACGCTGTTGATGCGAACTTCGATGTGCTTTACACAAACCTAGGTTGGGTACACCCTGACACAGGTGAGTTCACGCATGAAGTTTACAAACGCGGTGCCTATAAGGGTCAACCTACTGACGTAGCGATCTTACGAGCAGACAATTATCTGCGAGTAGGTAACGTGTCAGGACAGTACCCTGAACGTGACGGATACCGTCACATCTTTGACGTACTAGAAGATATGTTCCCGCTAAGTTGCGAGAGTGTAACCATGTACGGTGGAGGACAGCAAGTGGTTGTTGAGCAGGTGCTTAACGATGAGACATCTATTGACTTGGGTGATGGTGACATTCTCAAACCATTTATTTATACTCGCATGAGTTTAAATCAGGTTTGGAAAACTGAAATCATTCCCGTGTCTAAGCGGTTGGCATGTGAGAATATGTTAACAAGCGGTGGTCTTATCATAGGTGTTCGTGCTACTAAGAACCATGACCGGATTCTTTCTGAGAAAGTTTTAGAACATTCTCAAAAGCAGGGTTTGGTTATTGCTCGCATGGCTCGGATTCTCAAAGACAGAGATTTTTCGGATCAACAATTTAATCATATGATTAATACGTTAATGCCGGAATACGATGCAGATGCAGATGTGTCCGAGAGGACACGCACTAATGTTCTGAACAAAAGAACTGCTATACGTCAAGCATGGAGGAAAGAAGATTCTAATATGTGGGGCGCATACAACGCTTTTCAAGGAGCAGAACAACACCGGATCAACACAGGTAACTATGTTGGTACGAACAAACAGTTCCGTGTCTTAAACGAAAGAGTCACAGCAGATGAGAAATCTACGTTGATGACTTTGAATGGTAAGACTTCTCTCGCTGATAAAGCGGAAGGATTTCTGAATAGTTATTTTAATAACTATAGAGAACTAGGGCTTGATGCTCCTATGTCAGATAAACGGTTCTGATAACTGTTATATAATGTTAGTCAGATGGTCGAGGTACTAACCTCCCCCTCCGACTATCCGCAGGGGTGCGTCTGCGCAACAACGCACTTTAAACTATTATTCACAGGGAGGTGAAATTATGTGGACATTTACAACTGACGGATTTTATTCTGTTGTTGCTCATTGGAATGAGGAATTAAGAGACACTCATCTTATTGTTCGTGCGCGTGATAAAGAATCTTTAGAGAATCTTGCGTACAAGTTGTCTCAACTTAAAGCAATACCTAATTACAATGCTGAAGTTAAGTTTATGAAACCTAATCAGGCTATGGAATTTTGGCTTGACAAAATAGAGGAGACACCTCAGCGTGATTATCCTTTTAGGATGACCGTGTTGCGTGAAACATGGGCGCAGTACATGAGCCTGTATATAGAGAATCATAATCATATTAACTTGGCTAAACGTGACGCTGACTTAAAGTACACAAACTTTAAAGACGCTTGCAAAGATGCAGGTTTTGATGAAGCGAAACTGATTGTGTTGGGTCGCATTTGGGCAGACTTAGCGTTCGATTGGGATGATGCTAGTCGTTGGCTAGAAATAGTCAAAGAGTATGGAGAAGGTGAATGAGATGAGAAAAACTACGCATGGCATGACCTTGCCAGAGAAGGTGGACTTCTGGTTGGACTCTGACAATGAATGGTCAGAGCAAGACGGGGACTGTGTGATTTGGCAAGGTGCCTTGGCGTGGAATGGTTACGGAAAAGTAAACCACACAGAAGATAAAGTGAGAACTCATTACATTCTGTCACGCCTTGTTTGTATTATTAAGAACGGTGAACCACCAGTAGAAGGTGATGCTTGCGAACATGCTTGCGGCAATCGTGCTTGCATAAACCCTGAGCATTTGTATTGGGGTTCAACTAAAAGTAATAACCGCGAGTCGAGAAGGAATCGCATACAAGCGGGAGAACTACAAGAACTAAACGCCGACATTGAATACATGGAAGCAAAGATCAAACAGTTGGAGCATTTGAAAAGGTTTCTTCTGAGTCAAAGAGGTTGGGACAAATGATAACTAAAGTCTTACTCATAGGAGCGTTAAGCATAGGAGGATGTTCGTCATTAAGTGAATACATCCAAGTGTATTTCGCTCCCGAAGATCACGACCTTATGGAACAGATCGCATGGTGTGAATCGTCTGCCAACCCAAACGATTCATACTCTGTTGCAATCAACCCTAAAAGTGGTGCAACAGGCTGGTTCCAACACTTACCTAAATGGTGGGATGAACGCAGTAAGAAAGCAGGGTTTGAAGGCAGAAGTATGTATGACCCTGAAGCAAACGTAGGGGTAGCAAGTTACCTCTACTACAACATGGACAGCAACCCTAGATGGGGTGGCGCTAGTCATTGGTATCCCTCACGTAGATGTTGGGGAGGAAAGTAGAACAATGGAAGAAATAGACATAGATGAATCGCTATGCGATTACATACCGGATGAGATACACGAAATGTTTGGAGAAGCAGACACCCCGCAACACAAGTTGTTGGAAATGTTATGGATCAACAGCAACCATGTATCCATGCAATTAGAAATAGCAATACAAGCAGTACAGTTTCTTGCTAAAACAACAGGGAACGAAGAAGCATTAGATACTTACATGATGTCAGTACTTCAACACCCAAGCATGCAGGAACCGGAACCGGAACCTACGAGTCCACCTAAGTTGCATATTGTAGGCGACTTGGAGGATAAAGAATGAGTGGCGGTTGGAAGTACGAAGAAGGAACGCTTACAAGAAGCGAATGGGAACGCTATCGTAACGAAAATGCAAAGAAGTTACGAAAAGGTAACGTTATTGTAACGGAATCTTCACCCCGCAAAAGATTTCAATGAGTAGACTAGTAAGTACTAAGTATCTTTTTAGTGTAACTAAAAAGGCACTAAGTACAGGGAGGTAGTAATGAACTTAGATTACCCATTACACATGGATGCCGAAGGCAGATGGGTACACACTTGGGTTAGACAATCGTCTATCAAAACAGCAGATATGTGCATGGAGAAATGGCGCACAGATATTTTCAATGTTGTAAGCGAACCGTTGAAAGATGCCAGTGAGTTAGGTACTGCATGTCATGCGGCTGTTGAAGATGTGTTAAACGCACGGTTAGATAATCAAGGTGAGATGTCTGAAGCAGACATGCTGTCTGCATTTGAAAACTACTGGTTCGATGTTGTCGATGACATATCTGTTTGGAATAAATTTACTGCCGCATCAGGATACGAAGCAGGGTTATCCAAACTTAGAAACTGGTACGAAGAAATCTACCCGCAATTAAACCCTGTTGAGGTAGAACACACGTTTAATGTGCCTCTAATAGAGGATGAGTTTAGAGTTGTCAGACTCACAGGTACTGTGGATCTGATTGAAAAGGATCGCTGTTGGGATTGGAAATTTCCTAGCAGAGACTATACGAAACAGGCATGGGAGTATCACAGATGGGATGTGCAATCTATTGCATATGCTTTCGCTACTGGTATCCCTGACTTTTCGTATGCGGTGATGCACCCTAAAGGTGCTAGCCGAATGGACCTTGTGCGTAACGAAGAACATTTTTCTTGGTTGCGTCAGAAGGTTTTGGCATTATGCAAACTAATCGAAAGTAATCATCGTGGTCCTTACCCGTTGAATGATAACGGTTGGTGGTGTAGTGACAAATGGTGCGAAAATTTCGCACGGTGTAAAGGTGCAACGATAGGAGGCACATAGTTATGGCATTTAAGCCTATGGCTCCACATGAAAGAGCCAGTATAGAAGCGCAGGTTTGTCTTAAGGGAGGCGTGGAACTTGCGTGCGCAGAAATAGCAAGCAACCCTGATGGGGTGGCTGTTACAAGCGCAGTAGAAAACGCAAAGGTTTTGGCTGATGCGTTGTCAGACCTCAAGACAATTCTTGCAGGTACAGAAATAGCAATAGCCCCTAGTAATGGTGATATGGATGCCGCGATTGCAAAGTCAAGCGCAGTAATTTCTGAAGCATTCGAGGGGACAACACAAGTAAGTACATCCAAACCCACTGCTAGTAAGTATGTAGATGATGCTGATTATCCTGAGATACATAAATTGTTTCTCACTGAAAGCGCATCGGGTGTGAAATACGGATCTAAAGACAGCATGTTTTTAGACAACACAGAGATAAGGGAACTCTTTTCAAAGGGAGTAAGAACTTATCCTGCCGACTATTGGATGGAATCAATGAGAGGCGCAGAAATACCTGTTACTAAAAACGGGAAGTGTGCTTTAGGTGATTTCAAAATCAAGAAGGGTGTTAGCATTAGTGCTGAAGGCACCCCAATAATAGGCGCTGGTGATGGCAACCATCCTCTTGCTAACAAGAGTGGGTACTTTGCCGGACTTGTTAAACATTCCCCATTCAACTGGGCGGACAAGGAAAAAATTCTTGCCTGATGAAATAAGTCTTGAGGATGCGCAAGCACTCATAGCAGGGGCGGGAGCAACTACGGCTCCCGTTCCTGCGCCACCCTCGGAGCCTCCAGCAGAAATAGAGGGGATATCATCTGCTGATCTGCAAAGATTATTCACACCTAAAAAAGAACAGGTGCGCCGCATGCGGCACGACCTACAGATAGGTAACGAATGGTCATTTGGAGTTCGTGCGTTTGATGATGCCACATTAGGTGGTGCAAGAGGCGGTCAACTTGTGACCGTCATAGGTAGATCGCATACAGGTAAAACTTTGCTCGCATTAAATATGGTTGCACGTAACCGTAACCATAGAACTTTGTGGGTTAGCCCTGATGAAACTGAAACAATGTTTTGGGGTAGATACGC
>Ga0114932_10005871_pt1 | contig 10716 bp, 9 predicted proteins | sample 2SBtaG_2_FD_87286 | JGI IMG/M metagenome (GOLD analysis project Ga0114932, IMG submission 87286) | Deep subsurface microbial communities from Kolumbo volcano to uncover new lineages of life (NeLLi) - 2SBTROV12_ACTIVE470 metaG | ecosystem: Environmental > Aquatic > Marine > Volcanic ... | reverse complement strand
TTGTCGACCCATCCCCAAACACCGCTTGTCCGGCGCTTTTCGATGTCGCCGGCAACGGCATCGACAGCGGCGCCGATACCTGTGGTGCCCGTATGATAGAGACCATGCGTGTAAATGATGTCGAAGACGCCGGCGGTAACGGGTTGAAGCTGCTTACCCGCCGGCACCACTTCCGGTCCGCTGGGCTTAATCTTGACTTTGCCGGCGGTCATCTGATCGACCAGCGTTATGTATCCGTATGCCATGTTCGCAGTACCCGAATGATTGGGTCCCCAGGCCGTCAGCATTTTCAGATTGGCCGCTTCGGCCGTAGAAGTCATACCGCCGAAACCAATAACCGCGGCAATCAGTACCTTAAAGAACGATTTCATTTGGATTCTCCTAAAACCCTGTTTGTCGATGTGGTGACTTTTTGACGCCGACTGTCTTCGATCCGAAAACCATTTGCAGATCTGCCGTCCTCTGATTGCGGCGTATGAGCGATCATCATCTCGTCACCGTTCAGTCACTCGTTCATTTATGTAGCATACTACATATAATAGGAAGTGTACGTCATTTTTATATGGAGTCAACTAAAAAACTTCGGTATATCTGAGTCAGCGGTCACCAATGAGCTGAATGCACTGGCGACGGAATTTCTTTTCCAATGAGTTCCGAGACCGTTTTTGGGATTTGAAATTTTGGTCCAAATTGGCTACTCACTTGCACAGGTATTTGTCGGGACAAGGTTGACTGATTTCATCGCTGTCATGAGTAAAAGGCTGACGCACGATCTGGAGATGTACGACCTGTGGGACCGACCGGGGTTCCTAATACGTCGCCTACATCAAATTCAGGTCGCCATGTTCTTAGACGAATGTGACGAATTCAATGTTACGCCGGTGCAGTTCGGTGTACTGACGACACTCTACGACGAAGACACCCTTGATCAGTCAACCATCGCCGGGCAATTGGGTGTCGACCGTGTGACGGTTGCCGACGTGATACGCCGGCTGGAGAAACGCAACCTATTGACGCGGCCACCTGCCATCAAGGACAAGCGGGCAAAACTTGCGCGAATTACGAAAGAAGGCCGGCACCTGGTTGATTCCGTACACCCGGCTATGGTCAAAGCCCAACACCGGCTGATCAATCCACTCACACCGAAGGAACGCAAGCGGTTGATGGAACTAATGCGCAAACTTGTCGAGGAAAACAACGATGAGAGCCGCACACCCATGCAGACGAATGCCAGGTCCGCGAATTCTTGATCGCCCAATCATCCGACCGACAGGCTATTGCCGTCTGAGGACCACAATGGTAGGGATCGCAGAGCCGATCAGCGCCTGCCCCAACAATTCCTAGTTCTCATCTCGCACAACTATTTTGCGTCTACAGCACGGGCCGCATCGTTCGGTTCCGGTTCTCCGAAAGCAGTTGCCCTCTCGCGGGGCTGCGGACGGGTGGGGATTTCCATCAATAGGCCGCCGGGCGCCATGGCAATGATTTCCTCGCGTCCCACAGGCAAGTTAGCGAACAGGCGTTCCAGTATCCAATCGAACCCGTTCTCCTTGATCGACGCCGCGCAACTGGGAACGCCGACAACATGTTTGCCGGAAAGCCTTCCGTAGAGAAGCAGATTGCCCGGATCGACGGGCATTCCCAGGTGGACGATTTCACCGCCGCCGGACTCCAGAGCCGCCGGGATGACATCAGCCCTGTCAACAATCGCCGACGCCCCGAAAACCAAGATCAGGTCGCAATCCTGAGCGTCAGCGTGGCTAATGGCGTCTGATACGGCGCTGAGCGTGTGATCGCATTGACCAACATCAATCAAATCTCCTGCCAACGAAGCCAGCCGTTCAGCGACGGCACGGTGGCGCTTTTTGATGATTTTCGCCGTATCACCCGGTAGCTGTGAGAGGACCAAAGCGACTCGTTTGGTTTGGAACGGGGAAACTGAGATACCCATCCCGTCGGCGCGGGCATCGGCCTCCAAAGCCATTAGCCGGTCTTTGGAAACGGCGAAGGGAATGATTTTGGCAGTGGCCACCATCTGTCCGGCCGACACCCGGGCGTGGGGAGGCAGCGTGGCAATGGTCATCGCCTGGTCAATGCGGTTCAGGGCCTTGATATTCTCCGCGTCGGCAACAAAGACGCCATCTTTCTCGGCAAACAGGTTGGCCCGGCCCGTAAATGCCGCCGCGGCGATGACACCTGCACCGGTGATGGCTTTTGCGATTCGAGCCGCCGCCTCATCCTCCAAGACATCGGCCGGTGATGGGCGCGCCGCCATCACTGTTTGCATCCCGTGATCGCGTAACCGTTCGATATCGATGCGCGCCAGCGTGACACCCTTCTTTAAAACGTCGCCGTTCATCCTGACCGTGTGCGCCAAGATGCATCCGTGAGCCTCATCTATGGGGATATCGCCAAAGATCATCAGCTATTTGAAGCGATAATGGCCGCCACTGCAACGAGAGCCGCAACGCTGATCCCAATCCAGCCCCACCTCGTGGCGCCACTCGACGCCGCGTCAGCCTGATCCACCGTGACGATGGCGGCTTCGATATCCGCGTCACCACCTGCAACCAACTCACCAAACTTGGCAAAGAACCTTTCGGAAAGGGCTTTCGCGGTCGAATCGATAAGGCGGCCGCCGACCTGGGCCAGCCGGCCGCCAACATCGGCTTTGACCACATAGTGCAATATGGTACCGGCACCGTCCTCAACCAGCCGGACATCAGCACCGCCCTTGGCGAAGCCGGCGGCGCCGCCTGTACCTTGTCCGGAAATCGAATAACTTTCCGGCGGCACCAAATTCGAAAGTTCGACCCGGCCTTTGAACTTGGCTTTGACCGGACCAACTTTCATAACCACCGTCGCCGACATCTCCGTATCGGAGGCCTTGTCCAGACTTTCGCAGCCAGGAATGCATTGGCGCAATATATCCGGGTCATTGAGGGCTGCAAAAACCGCATCTCTGGGCGCATTGATCTTGTGTTCCGCATTCAGTTCCACGGCATCTCTCCATTCAGTTCGATTTGATTTATCGCTCGGTCTCACTCGAAGCGGGTGCGCGCATGCCATCCGGTTGGCGCAAAAAAGCGACAATCTCGGCGGCGATGGACAAGGCGATTTCCTCGGGTCCGACAGCGCCAATATCGAAGCCCGCGGGTCCTCTGAGTTCAGCAAGGCGCTGGGCTGGAATTGCCCCATCCTCATCGAGTGCGTTCTTCAGGGCGGCGATCTTGCGGCGGCTTCCGATCATCGACACATATGGTGCCGACGAGGCCAGGGCGGCCCGCAAGGCGTCGCGATCTCGTTTGCCTTGCGTTGCGATGACGATGCAATCGCCGGGACCAAGGCTGGCATTGTCAAGATGAACATCGTCGAGGTATTCATCCGCGCCGGCAATCCGCTCGGCCGGGTCGGAAACGCCTGCATGGAGAACTACAAAACCTGCCACTTTGGCGATGGCAACTAAGGCTTGCGCCACCGGCGACGTGCCATAAATGACGATCCGGCGCGCCGTTTTCATGGGCTCCAAGAAAATCTCCACCGTGCCGCCACTGGGGCAGCTTGATTTATAGAGGGGCGCACCGTCTGCATCGATATCTTCGCCAACTTCTTCCTTAGGGCGGATCCGAATCATTTCCGGCCGGCCCGCATTCATGGCCTCAAGCGCGGCCTTGCGCACCGCGCCGGTGACGCACCCTCCACCAACAAATCCGTGGATTACGCTATCTTCGGTGATCACAGCCTTGGCGCCGGCCTTGGCGGACGTCAAATTTGCCGTCCGCACCACCGTGGCGATGCAAAAATCCTTACCTTCGGCGCGCAGCTGTTCAATCAGATCGAGAGTTTTGTTGGCTTCGGTCATGAATATCACCGACTGTTAAATCTTCGCAAGTTCAGGTTCGATTGCCGCCAACGACTGCAAAGTATTAGCGGCCGCGAAATGATCGATATATGGGAGCGCCGCGTCCATGGCTGCGGTGACGGGTTCGTAGCGCTGCCACCCCAACAACGGGTTCATCCAGATCAGGCGCGGGGCACGGCGTTTCAGGCGGGTCAATTCGCGGCACAGCGCGTCGGTAGGGCCGGTATCGTAGCCGTCACTTAGAATGATCACCACACTGCGGGAATTAAGAGCACGTTTGGCATATTGATTGTTGAACAGCTGCAGGCTGGCACCAAGCTTCGTGCCACCACCAAAACCGTCGGCCATCAAGGCCAGCCGGGTCATCGCCTTCACCGAATTCTTGTCGCGCACGACATCGGTGACGCGCACTAATTTCGTATGGAACAAGTAGGCATCCGTGTCGATCCAGGCACAGACCAACCCTTTGACGAATTGCAAGAAAAACCGGCTGTAGGCTTTCATGGATCCGGAAATATCGAGGAACACAACGATCCGTACAGGCCGGTCTGGTTTGGACTTTTTGACGATGGAAATTGGCTCACCGCCGCGGCTCAAATTGGCGCGAATGGTTTTGCGTAGGTCAAGCCGCGTGCCCCGGCGGCTTACACGAAATCGCCGGGAAAGGCGGTAGCGCATGGCGCGTGCCAGATTGTGCGCGAGGGTTTCGGCATCGGCGATCTCTTGCGGATCGGTAAAATGGCGAAGATCGGTCTTCATCCGCGTCGTCCGTTCCGAAGCAATCAGACGACCCGGCGCATCGCCATCAATGTCGCTCTCGCCCGGACTTTCCATGGCCGGAGGGTCATAATGTTCCAGGCCCGCGTCGGCACCGAGATGATCTCCCCAAATTCGCCGACCCGATACGGCACTTGCGCCATCGCCATCGCTAACACTTAGAGCGCGATTGAATATACGCCGACGGCCATGCGACAGCCAATAGGCTTCAAAAAGATCGTCGAAGCGTTGCCATTCGTCATGTCGACTGGAAAGTAAAATTTTCAGATGCATACGGGCCTGGGCAAGCCCGGGAAGCGGCATTGCCGCCAAGTGGCTGATCACATCCTGGGTTTCGGCCGGACCAATCTTAAAATCGTTCATGCGCAGATGATCAGTAAAACCGGCAATACGGGCGCTGATGGCGTTCTCCCTGAGAAGCTGTTCACTGGAGGTCGCCATCGGATTACGCTGCCCGGCCGATAAGCCGGCTGACAACTTCGGCGGAGACAGCCTTTTGATCGGCTTCCGTCTTCAAAAGGCAAATTAAGGTTGCGCGGATACGCTCCACATCGCCATCGAGCGTTTCCAGCTTCATGCCGACAAGCGCCGACACCCAATCCAAGGTCTCGGCCACGCCGGGCACTTTCTCCAACTCTTCACGCCGCAGCCCATGAATGAACTGGACAACTTGTTCTGCAAGTTTGTGTTCGACCTCCGGGACACGCGCCAGGACGATTTCCAACTCACGTTCCAGGCTCGGGAATTCAACGTATGCATAGAGACATCGCCGCCGCAGGGCGTCGGAAAGTTCACGGGTACCGTTCGACGTTAACACCACATGGGGAATGGACGTTGCGTTAATGGTGCCTAGCTCAGGCACGGTGATCTGATAGTCGGAGAGAACTTCAAGAAGATAGGCCTCAAATTCTTCATCGGCGCGGTCGATTTCATCGATCAGCAAAACCGGCGGCAGTGGTTGGCTGATTGCCTCAAGCAATGGCCGTTTCAGCAGATAGTCTTCGGAAAAAATCTGTTCTTCGACGGCGGTAGCTGAAATTTCCTCGCGTTCTTTCGCCTTAATCGCCAGGAGTTGGCGCTGATAGTTCCATTCATAAATGGCTTGGCTGGCGTCCAGGCCTTCATAGCATTGAAGCCGGATCAGCCGCGTGTCCAGGACCCCCGAGAGGGCGCGGGCAATCTCGGTTTTGCCGACCCCCGCCTCACCTTCCAGCAACAACGGACGGCCCAGATCGAGGGCAAACTGCAATGCAACGACAAGCGTTTCGTCGGGAATGTAGTGCACATCGCGCAGGCGGGCGCGGATATCCAATGTATCTGTCATGGTCATGGTCATGGTCATCATATCATAGGCGAAAGACGGCGGGAGGCAGCAGCAAACCATCCCGCTGCCCCCATCTAATCCATTACCCGGTAATGCCGAGGCTTTGTGCCGTCTTCCAGACCCGCCAATGGTCATGCGGCATCTGTGTATGCGTCAGGCCCAGGTGCGCAAACGCGTCGTTGACGGCGTTTGAGAACGCCGGCACGCCGCCGACGTTGGGGCTTTCGCCGACGCCCTTGGCACCGATGGGATGATGCGGTGACGGGACTTCCGTATGGTCGGTTTCCCATACCGGCGTTTCCACCGCCGTCGGCAGATAGTAATCCATCAGGCTGCCGCCTTTGACATTACCCAATTTATCGTAGGAAATCTCCTGGCCCATGGCGATGGCCAAGGCTTCCGTCAGGCCGCCATGGACCTGACCCTCGATGATCATTGGATTAATCCGCGTGCCGCAATCGTCCAACGCGTAGAAGCGGCGGACATCGACAACACCGGTGTCCACGTCAACGTCGATTACGCAAATATAGGCGCCGTAGGGGTAGGTCATGTTCGGCGGATCATAGTAGGACACCGCCTCCAGGCCCGGCTCAATTCCCGGGACCGCCTGATTGTAAGCGGCGAAAGCCAGTTCCTTCATGGTCTTGAACTGTTCAGGGTTGCCTTTCACCTGGAAGCGGTCGATATCCCATTCCAGATCGTTGTCGTGGACCTCCAGCAGGTAGGCGGCGATCATCTGTGCCTTGGCGCGAATCTTCCGTCCCGCCATGGCTGCGGCGGCGCCGGCAACCGGCGTCGAGCGTGAACCATAGGTACCCAGACCATAGGGCGCCGTGTCCGTGTCACCTTCTTCGACGGTGATGTCTTCGGCTGGCAGCCCGATCTCGGTCGCCAGGATTTGCGCAAACGTCGTGGCATGGCCCTGGCCTTGGGAGATCGTCCCCAATCGAGCGACAGCCGAGCCCGTCGGGTGAATACGAATTTCGCAGGAGTCGAACATTCCCAAACCGAGAATGTCGCAATTCTTGACCGGCCCGGCACCGACGATTTCGGTAAAGAAAGCAACGCCGACACCCATCAAAGACCGGGTTTCCCCGTTCGTAAAAGCCTGGCGATTGGCCGCTTGTTCGGCCCGCAGCGCCTTGTAGTCGACAGCGGCCAGCGCCTTGTCCATGGCCGTCTGGTAATCCCCGGAATCGTATTCCCAACCCAAGGCAGACGTATAGGGGAATTGCTCTTTCCGGATCAGATTTTTCGACCGAAGTTCCGCTGGATCCACGTCCAACTTGCGGGCCAGAACATCGATCATGCGTTCGATCATATAGGCCGCTTCGGTGACCCGGAATGAACAGCGGTAGGCGACGCCGCCCGGGGCCTTGTTGGTGTAGACGCCATCGACGCCGCAATGCGCGACGGGAATGTCGTAGGAACCGGTGCAGATGGAGAAGAACCCGGCCGGAAATTTAGTCGGATCGGCGCAGGCGTCGAAGGCACCATGATCGGCGATCACATGACAATCGAGAGCCGTGATCTTGCCGTCCTTGGTGGCGGCAATGCGGCCCGTCATATGATAGTCGCGGGCGAAGGCGGTGGCCGTCAGGTTCTCGATCTTGTCTTCAATCCATTTGACCGGCACCCCGGTGACGATGGACGCCACGGCGGCACAGATATAGCCCGGATAGACGCCGACCTTGTTGCCGAAGCCGCCACCGATATCCGGCGAGACGATGCGGATATTATGCTCGGCGATGTTAGTGATCAGTGAGGCCACCGTGCGCACTGCGTGCGGTGCCTGGAAGGTGCCCCAGATAGTTAATTTGCCGCTCACCTTGTCCATGGACGCAACGCAGCCGCAGGTTTCGATGGGACTGGGATGGCAGCGCGGGTAGGTGATCAGTTCCTCAGCCACCACATCGGCTTCGGCGATGGCTTTTTCCGTGCCCTCCTTGTCGCCTTCCTCCCAATAGAAGATGTGGTTGTGATGATTGCGCGGACCGTGAGCGCCTTCTGTTTTGCCCTCCAAATCTTCGCGCAATACCGGCGCATCGGCGTCCATGGCCTTGAAGGCGTCGACCAAGGCGGGCAGTTCCTCGTAATCGACCTCAACCAATTCGACCGCGTCGGCGGCAATGTAACGGTCCTCGGCAATGACGAAGGCGATTTCCTGGTTCTGGAACAACACCTTTTCGTCGGCCAGCACAGCTTGAACGTCGCCGGCCAAGGTCGGCATATAATGCAGGTTGAGCGGTTTCAAATCCTCCGCCGTGAGCACGGCGATGACGCCGGGAAGCGCCAGCGCTGCATCCTTGTTGATGGACGTGATGCGTGCGTGGCCGTAGGACGAGCGGACGAAATCGCCGAACAACATGCCCGGCAGTTTCATGTCATCAATGTAATTTCCCTTGCCCTGGGTGAACCGGGCGTCCTCGACGCGTTTACGGCTACATCCCAGACCTTGAAGCTTTTCGGCCCTTTCGGCCGCTGATGGCGTTGCTTGATCATTCATTATTCTGCCGCCTCCTGAGCGGAATTGAGCTGCTGCGCAGCCACCCTGATGGCTTTGACGATATTCTGATATCCCGTGCATCGGCATAGATTGCCGGCAATCCCAAAGCGGATTTCCTCATCCGTCGGGTCCGGGTTCTCTTGCAACAGGCGGTAAGCCCGAGTGATCATCCCCGGAGTGCAAAACCCGCATTGCAGGCCGTGGTGTTCGCGGAATGCGTCTTGCAACACATGCAGCGATCCGTCGTCACCGGATATGCCTTCGATGGTAGTGACCTCCGCGCCATTGGCCTGGCCAACGAACATGGTGCAGGATTTGACCGACTTGCCGTCGAGATCAACCGTGCAGGCGCCACAGTGGCTGGTGTCGCAACCGATGTGCGGCCCTGTGATATCCAATTCTTCGCGCAGAAAATGGATAAGCAGGGTGCGCGGATCGGCGGCTTTTTCAACTTCGGTTCCGTTTACCGTCATTTTGACGTCAATTTTTGACATGGCTAACTCCCCATCCTCACTCTAGCTCGCCCGTGCCGCGGCTTTTTCAATGGCCCGACGGACCATGACCCCGGCGACGTGCGTGCGGAACTCAACCGGCCCGCGACCGTCTTCGGCCGGGTCGGTGATGGCCTTGGCGGCTGCAACAGCGGCATCCAAAGCGGCGGAATCGAGAGACGTGCCAATGATCGCTGCGCTGGCGTCTTCGGCGTAAAGCGGCGTATTCGCGACATTGGTCAGTGCGATTGATGCCGTCGCACAGGTGCCGCCGTTCATCGTCAGGAGGACGGCTGCCGCCGCCGTCGCATAGTCACCGATTTTGCGTTTTTGCTTCTCGTAGGCATGGCCGTGACCGGATGCGGGCACCGCAAACTGGACCGCTGTGAGAATCTCGCCGTCCTCAAGTGCCGTGAAAAAGGCAGCCTCGTAGAATTCCCGCGCGGCAACTTCGCGGCGACCAGCCGAATTCTGTACGATATACGCGGCATTCATCGCCTGCATCAGCGCCGGCATATCGTTGCCGGGATCACCGTTGGCGACATTACCGCCGATGGTGCCGACGTTGCGAACCTGCGGATCGGCGATCAACAAAGAGGTCTCGCGGATGATCGGGCAGGTGGCCGCCAGTTCTTCTGAAGCGATCAATTCGGCTTGCGTCGTCATCGCGCCGATGGTGATCGTGCCGTCATCGATGGAAATGCCTTTGAGGTCTGCAATATCCTGCAGATCAACCAAGTGTTCCGGCACCGCCATGCGCAGTTTCATCATGGGGATAAGGCTGTGCCCGCCCGCGACGACGCGCGCTTCGTCTCCAAGAGATGCCAGTAGCGAGACCGCTGCGTCGACGGACTCTGGCCTGTGATAGTCAAACGAACCCGGTATCATTCGTTGCCTCCCGTTTCTGCCTTTTCAGGCGTTCCTTAATAATATCGGGAGAAACTATAGGTGGATTACCGCCTTGGGCGCGGGCCCTCATTCATGACCCATCGCCCAGCTTGCACGAAATGCAGGCTGGGCGCACGAAATGCGGACGAGGGAAGTTCTCGATCGGTTCAGATACCCAGGACGCCCTGAATTTCGGGAATTCGGCCACGACTGACGGGAATTTCCGCCTCTTTGCTGTCGCCGACGATACATACCGCTTTGTCACCATCGCGGCGGAAGCCATTAATGTGGCTTTTGTTAACCAGATAACTGCGATGGGTGCGGATAAAATTTTCGGTCGCCAGGCTCTTTTCCACGCGCGAGATCGACCACGGGCAGAAATATTCCTCTTCAGCGTTGGCAATCCGAGTGTAATGGCCGTCCGCCTGGACAAATAATATCGCGTGGGCCGGTAAGAACCGTAATGTCTTGTCCCGTTCGTAGGGAATGCGCACCCCAAGATCACCCGTGAGGTCGGCCTGAGATGCCTGTTCATCGAAGGCCTTCGACAAGGCAACCGAGGCGATGCGACCGCGCGGTGCCGCACTTGTTGCATCCGCTGGACGTTCGGACTGGAGCGAAGATCGTGCACCGAGAACCACCTCCCCGGGAACCGCCGTCAGTAGGAACAAGCCGCAAATCACGAAGGCCGCCACTGCAACGAGCATGGCCAAGTTGTTCGACGAAATTGCTTGCGTCGCCTCAATTGACACCTCGCCGGCAAGGGAGAATGTCGTGTACATCATCGCCGAGTAGTGCATGGCGGAAATGGACAGGCCGAGCACAATCGATCCGCCGATGGTCGCCAGCAAAGAGCGTTTCCGGTACG
>Ga0114932_10005869_pt1 | contig 10724 bp, 6 predicted proteins | sample 2SBtaG_2_FD_87286 | JGI IMG/M metagenome (GOLD analysis project Ga0114932, IMG submission 87286) | Deep subsurface microbial communities from Kolumbo volcano to uncover new lineages of life (NeLLi) - 2SBTROV12_ACTIVE470 metaG | ecosystem: Environmental > Aquatic > Marine > Volcanic ... | reverse complement strand
TATATGAACTTTGTAAACTAGCCTCTCTATTTAGTTGTTGCATTTCTCTAGCTTCTTGAGCTTGGAACTGAGCCATTTGAGCTCTTTGTCTCATTTGTGTTGCTTGTACCTCACCTTGAGCTCTTAGTTGAGCATTTCTAGCTTCTTGTTGTTGTATACTAGCAGAAACACCTCTTTTACTTTGAGCAGCAGCTCTTGCTAAAGCAGTTGCTCCACCAGCACTAGCGCCTGTTGCTCTTAGTGTATCTAATGTGCTAGCTAAAGATATATCTTGTTGTTCTGCTTGCATTTCCGCAGCTCTAGTAGCTACTTGCAAGTTAGCAAAAGGATTTTCAAACTCTTGTCCAAAATCAGGTATATCTTGCCTATTAGCTTCTAAAGCCATTACCCTAGCAGCCGCAGCTCTTTCTCTTCTTCTAGCTGCTCTTTTTGCTCTTCCAGCTCCTATACCGCCTATTAAACCACTAAGCGCGCTAACACCTAGTCCAATTGCCATTAATGGTATTGCCATAATTTATTATTTATTGTGATGAATAAACAGTTTCGCTACCTACAGCATATAACTCTCCTTTATTTACAGAAGAAGCTATAGCTTCACTAGGTTTCCAATACTGCATTTTTACTTTATTAAAATATCCTTTTACACCTGATAAATCAATACCTGTTATTTGATTTAACGATGTAGTTGTTGTATTATTTCTTATATGCCCGTAATATTTGTTTTCTTTATTAACAAAATTTATAGGTATTGAAAGTGATGATACACTAGTATCACTACTTAATATTGGATATGCAACGTGCATATCAGTTTCAGATGATGCCATTTTCCAACCACTAGTTCCTTCATAATCCATTGCATGAAAGTTTTTAACAGTTGTTGGTTCATCGTTAAACACAAACTCTACGTTAGCAGGATCTGTGTAAAGAGATTTATAAAACATACATCTTTGAACATCATCTCTATAATGCTCGTATAAGTTTTGTAAATTATATGTATAAAACTTATTATCTATACTAAACCCAAATGTTGGTTTATAAGTATAAAATGAAACCCAACCTCTAGAACCTTCATCAAAAGACAATGTTGCATATGTGTCTCTTGTTTCAGTTGTAGAATCTGTTGAAGTTCCATATTCTGGTAAATAAGTAGAAGCTATACCGTGGCTATTTTGCATAGATACTACGTATTTATTTTTTTGTTCGTCATACATACCGTATATCCTATCAGCATTTTGCAAGTTGTCTCTAAAAAAACTACGCATACCAGCGTCTGATATAGGTGTTAAACCATCTTGCGATAATCTCAATATAACACCTCTATTTTTATCAGAAAAATATTTTCTACCAGCATGAACTGCAAAACTCTCAGGATTATTAGTTATACCATAGTCACCAGCAAAAGCACCAACTTGACCTATAACTATTTTAGAAGCAGTTGTAAGCGGTTGGCCTTCTTGTGTAAATATAATATCTTTATCAATTAACGCTCTACTAACTTTATTTTCTTGAAATATAATTAAATTAGTATCTTCAGCATATAATTTCTGTATACTACCATTTTGTATGTCAACAGCTTTAGTTATAGACTCACCTATAGGAAACTGATTTGTTTCGTTTACATCTGTTTTAGCGTTAAATATACCAGAATGTATTAAAGCGTTTCCTCTAGTTCTTTGTGCGTAATTAGTGTCTACTAAATAAGCTTTAACGCCAAAATCAACAGATTTACCATTATATTCACCTTTTACTCTAGATTCTTCAACATGCCATTGACCCATATCTTCTTTTGGTACAAAATCATTTTCATTAACATCGTAAAATATATTAGCACCACCAGATAGTATAAAAGTATTATAATAGCTTATTTCTAATTCTTTTGATTGAGATGTAAAATCAGTATGTAAATCTCTTATTAAACCACTCGTTGATGATTCGTAATAAATATCTAAATTAGATTCAACAGGTTGCGTTTCTAAAACAGTTAAACCAGTGTTAACAGCTATTGGCTCTTCTTCTAAGTTTTGTATAATTATATCATCATTAGCATTAAACTCATGCTCGTGTGATAATTTAATTTTTTGATAATATTTTGTAGCACCATCTTCAACTTCCGTTATAGTTTCTACAGATTTTATTGTAAGAGGATCAAATAAAGCCATCATCTGTCGTATACCAGAGTCATGATTAGCAGTAAACGGTATTACAGATCTATCAAAATGCATTATAGTTTTCTTACTATTATCGTTTAATTCAACTTTTTGAAGTATTGGTCTTCTAACATTAAAATTATCTCCGTGTTCTACTATAGTTGCAGTTGTATTTGATTCACTTAAAAATCTTTTATGAGTTGTAGAGTTGCCTGTTAAAATGTTAGTATTTGTAAGAAGAAAAGTTATTTGAGTATTTTCATCTATATCAGCAACAGTACTTGGACTAAAAAGAAAAGTATAAATAGTATTATCTCCTGGTGCAATCTCTCCAGTTCCAAGAGTAACAGAGCTAGTAGTTATAAGCGTAGATACTGTTGTGCTAAAACCATCAACATTTCCTTCTGTAGAAATACTAACTTGTTTACCTTGAGCAATATTGCTTAAAAAATTTACATTATTTGCTCCAAGTGGTTCAAATAAAAAACTTCTAATGTCAGCACCTGCTTGTCCTCTTATCTTGAGAGTGTTACTACCAGAGCTTAAAGTACCACCAGAACCATTAACATATAAAGGAGCTTTTATTTCACCACCAGTGTCATCACCTTCTAAAAACTCAATAAATTGACCAACTCTCATCATTGCACTGTCACCTCTATCAGTACTTATTTCTCTACCGTTAGTCATTATTGTTTTAGAATCTAGCTCTGGAAAATTTTCTTGTTGACTATTTTCTATTTGTACTTCAATAATTTTTTTACCAATATTACTTGTGTGTTTGTTTTCTTTTGACCCTGCTAAAGGTGGTATAGTTATTTCTTGTCCAACTCTTATATATGGGTTTATTGTGTCACCATTACCAATTTTTAACGTAGTTCTATCATCGTTATTGTTTTCGACAGCTTTTACAGGTATAATATATCTTGTTCTATTTTTTGATCCTATTGATTTTACTTGAGCAAGTAAAGGATTACGTTTAGACATAACAAAATCATGAACTCTATCTTTGTCTCTATCTTCTTCTGTCAATATACCTTGTTCTCTAGCGGTTCCAATAGTCATAACTTCTACAGGATCTCTATCAGATCCTAACATAGAAAGGTTGTTAGCATTATTATATATAGGTCCTAGTGTTTCATTATCAACAAATCTTTTTATAACTTTTGGAAACAATAAAGTATCAGAACCAGCTACACCTTCTCTAACTTCATCTGTTTCATCAACATCTCTAGGTACTTTATTTATATTATTACCATATAGGCTAATCCAAGTAAAACCTAAAACATCATCATGTGTATTAGAGTCGTTATTCCAATTATCAGCTGGGTGATTAGTATATACATTATAATACTCTTGTTCTTGTTGTTTTACAACTATTTTATAACTATACCAACCATATGGATTATAATCATCGCTAGTTATGTCTCCATTGTAAACACTGTCAACTATATCACTTTCTTCAAACATTATAGATAATGATTTTCCAAAAACTTCCTCATTGTTTGACCAACTATATCCATTATTGTAATTTTCTGAAAAATCAGTTGTTACAGCCGGTGATTTAGTAGTATCAGTGTCGTTTTTAGATAATATAACTGTAGATTGTCTTCCAAATATATCAGATAAAATAATACCAACCTGATATTCTCTTCTTTGTTTTACAGAATTATATTTATAAACTTTTTTATTTTCTTGTCTAAAACTTAATGAATCAGAACCTCCCTTTGTAATATTCTTAATTACATAATTTATACCTGTTTTACCATTATCATCAACAGGTAAATTATAGTTTTCTGTAAAATTACCATATATAATTCTATTGCCAGATATTTCTTGTGACTTAGCTCTTAACGGTACTTGATCAAAAACTCTAGTAATTTGTTTATCTTCTAATATTTTATACGGTTTTTCAGACTTATATGTAAACTTATAAACATGTCTATAATAAAATTCTTGAGCAACATCATTTGTTACCGTCATAGTTTCTACTAAGTCTGTAAAAGAAGCATTATTATTTATATCTATTTCTTTTATAACTTTTACAACATCTTGATCCGACTCTTTTATTAATATTTCTATTTTAGATACATTTAAGTAGTTATCCCAATTAGCATCAGGATTTGTTTGATAGTTTTCACCAGGTAAAGGTATTCTAATATCTATTTTGTTATAATTATTTTTCATTATATCAACAACAGTTTTAGAATAAACATCTTGTACATCTGATTTATCTAAATCTGAAGTTATAACATTATTAATATGACCTTCGTTCAATGGTTTAAATACAATTTGAGTAAATGGCGCCATAACTGTGTACTCGCCGTCTTCATATTTATATCTATATGAAAATCTAACAAATTTATTTTTTAAATAATCAGAATTTATTGTGTCATCGTTTTGAAGAGTAACAGCGTCGCCATTGCCTGAATTATCTCTTAGTATAGGTGCTAAAAAAGGAGATACTTTTGCTACAGAAATTTGTTCTTCTTTAGTGTAATATGTGTTGTCAGCAACAGCTTTAGTTATATTTATTTTTCTAGGTTGATTATAGTTATCTGTCCAAAATAATAAATCATCAATTAAATTTACACCCGTTATTAAATGATCTTTACTAAAATTTAAAAAATGACCTTGTACTATTATTTTAGCCTCTTCAGATGTGTTGTTTAAATCAGCCATTAATATTTGACAAGTATTAGTAGACTGAGCTCTAGACATTGTTCTTATATCACCATTGCTACCTGTAAAATCAGTGATAAACCAAAAAACTTTTTTACTTAAATTATCAGCATAATAGCCTATAGTATCCATAGTTCCTACAATAGTAGGCATAGGTACAGCTAAAGCATTACCTTCTATATTTTCAATAGCGCCTACATCAGAACCTTCTGATTGTGTAATTAATATATTTTGTGCTTCACGATACTCACCTTTTGGCACAAGCCTTTCATCAAGGTCTTTATTCATCTTACCTCGTAAAAAGCTATTTTGAATTTTAGGCATATATTAATTTTTAATTCGTTTACTTTGTCCTTTTAATACTTGTGATATTTCAGCTAAATTAATCTTAGATAATCTAAGTTTAGCGTTACGCATCGCTGCTCTTCTTTCTTTTCTAAATCTTTGAACTATGTACTCAGGTACGTTTCTTCGTGTAGATAATATATTAAAAGCTATATGTTTATATAATGCTTCTTCTGCAAACTTATGTACTTTCATTTCAGAGTCAGTACCTAAACTATCAGAAACATATTCTACAACTATTATTTTACCAGATAAATCACTACTAAAATTAAAACTACCAGTTCTTTCATTTATAGTAAAATAACCGTTTATTTGTTGGTGTTCTGGCTCAATACCATATCTTCTACCAAAATCAGTACCTAAATGATTGTCTCTACTTATATAATAATCATCTTCAGTACTTAAATTACCCGTTAAGTTGTCTGTGTCAAAAGCCTGCCATTGTGTTTCAGTATATGGTGTTCCACTAACTATTTGCCCGTTGTTATCGTATATATAGTTATAATCACCATCTTGAACAGGTGCTTCTGTTGGATTTATAGTTAATCTAGTTGGGTATATTATTTTCTTTATACCTGAACTATCAATATAACAAAGCTTTACATAGCTAACATAATCTTGTGGCATAGCTATTGATAATGATGGTCCTAGTTCAATCTCTTGTGATTTAACAGTTTTTAATATATCATAACTAAACTCTTGTAAACCTCTTCTAGCATGAAAAACAACATCTGTTTTACTAGTATTGTTTATTAATTTACCATCACCTACGTAACCTATCATAAAGTTAGCAACTATATCTGACAATGAAGTGTGTCTGTAACCACCTAAAACATGATCTCTTAGCTCTACTCTTAACACACCCTCAGCACTAATCTCATTTAACTCATCAAAAGCTTGATCACCATCACCACCTGCAGCACCTGATGTTAATACAGTTAAAACGCCGTCAGCAACAGTCCAGTCAAATATTTCTCTATCAGTATAACTAGTATTATTAGACTCTACATAAACTCTAATATCATCAGCGGTTATTTTACTACCATGCTCTGTTTGTATTGCAGTTAATGTATACGTGTAAGGTATAGTACCACTAATATAAAAAGACTGACTACCAGTGTAATATGTTTCGTTTGTTTTATTGTTTAATAGTCCCATTTACTAAGCGTTTTCTTGTTGTACTTTTGTTGCTGTTTCTTGACCTATAGCTTGTATAACGCTTGGGTCTTTTATAATTACTCCTGTATATCTTAATATACCTAATACTAAATCTACTTCACTAGAAGAGTGTAAAGTAAAATCAGTTGAACCAGTAGCTGTATAAGTTAAAGCACCGTTAGAATCAGCTGTAGAGTTCCATACTGGGTCACTAGGTATTGATATATAATCCATACTAATACTTGATAGTGTAGTAGGATTTACATTAATATTTTCACCTGTTATATAATATATTGGAAATGTTGTTGATGGAGCTGTTACTGGCGAAGATAATAAGTAACTTAGTTTAGATTTTTCTACTCTATCAATTTCTGTTGTATTTAGCGAACTATTGTCATCTGTTGTTACTCTAACTATATTATACACGTTTGACCTTGTATAATCATCTACAGTAACAGTTGGTAAAGCACCAACACCACTAGTTAAAGTAATAGCGCTAGTTGTATAAAATGGATCTATACGATCCTGTATTTTTTTAGGTATGTCACCATAACCTTGACCACCACGACCCATAGTTTCTCTAGTTACAGCTCTACTATAGTCATGGAAAGCTTTATCAAGTAGATCAAGCTGCACTTGCGAACCTATTCTATTAAACTCGTCTGGGGTTAAAAAACCTCTTGATTCTTTATTTAGTATTGCTAATACTTTTCTATATACTTTATCTACTGATATTGCCATTTTATATTTTATTATAATCACTGGCCCTAATTAAAGGGCCGTGATCATTAGTTTTTAGTTTAACTTTTTTTGTATTGATTTATAAACTTCAACACCTTCATCAGTTTTAAGCCAAGCTGCAAATGCAGAGTATGGATTTTCATCAAAAGGTACTTCCATTAACTTTCTATTGTTAGAGCCCCAAGAAAAATTTCTTTGATCTTGTGATAATTTTATTACACCAGTTTCAGTAGCTTTAATAGCTAAATTTCTAAGTACAACATTTTCATCATTTACAAGATCTAAAAATAAAACTGGATTTGCTCTTGCAAATAAATACAAATCTCTTTTTATTTCAGCAGAACTCATTTTATCAACAGATGAGCCTAACTCAACTCTTAATATAGCTTCTGCTTGATCTATTTCAATACTAGTAGCTGTGTTTAAAGCTTTCATTTCAGTTTCAATATCAACTAAATCTTCTTTAGCTTCTGCTACATTATCTACTTCATCATAAACAATACCTTTTTTAGGGTGATACATAGATAATAATTTTTGTAATGGTTGGTTTTGTTTTGGAACATATAACACACCATCTTCAAAAATAATATGATCTAGCATTACATTAGAGTCTTGCTCATCAACAAAAACTGACTTTTGATTACTAGAGTATCTCATTTCTCTGTTAATATTTTTATTATCATCCCACCATAATAAAGGTGTTTTTCTTGTTGATTTAGACTGCAAAACATATGTTAACGGTCTACCATCAGACGTTAAATAGTATTGTCTATCTTTCACCTCCCATTTAGGAGATGTATTTTTTACTTGTACTGGTTCTTCAACCAATATTTCTTTTTTCTTTTTTGCCATAATATAATATAATTAAATAGTTTAAAAATAAACCTAAAGGCGCCGTTAAAGACGCCTTTGGTTTAATATAATCAATTGTTACGATCCAAGTGTAATTGCGATACCAGTAATATTAGCGTCAACATATTCGCTATTTACATCATCAGCAACAACTACATAACCGTTTGCAGAGTGTTTACCGTGGAAACCACCAGCAATAGCGTTAGCTATGCTTTTAAACACTTTCAACTCAGTATCCGCATTACATGTAACTGTAACAAGATCCACATCTCCGTCTGCAGCTCCAACTGGATTAAAACTTGGTAAGAACCTCATTTTAATAGTTGCGTCAGCAGCAACAGTCATTCCTACAAAAGAAGCTAGTGGATAACATGCAGCGTCATCAGCTGCATCAATAAAAATTAAAAGTTTTTCCATTTTTATTTGTTTTAAAAATTAATAATTCAGTTATCTACTATGATTCTTTTAACAGAATAAAGTTGTTAGCAGCTTGTACAACTAAACATCTTTCAGATAAATAGTGTACTTCCATATAATCGTCTCCGATATATGATGCACCACCAACAGATCCTGTTACCCAAGACTTCATTCTTCTATCATCAGTTTGAGAAGCTCTATATCTTACGTGTAAGAAAGGTCTTTTAATATTTCTTCCTAATCCTTCATCATATACAGATGAAACACCAGCAGGAATTAAAACACCAGAAACATCTCCGAAACCACCTCTACCAGTAGCATCGTTTAAGTATCTCCAGTCAGACTTATAGAAGTCATAAGAACCTCTTCTAAGACCTGAGAAACCTAAGTTTAACGCCATATCAGCAGAATTTTCAAATACTCCGAAAGAAGCACCACCTTGATAGTTAGAGTTTAATCCAGCCATCATGTCATCAAATGTAAGAGCTAAATCTCTATTTACATATAACATGTTTTCCTCGATTGCACCTTGCTTGTCAAGATTTTTAAGTACTAAATCAAAATCAGCTAAAGAAGCTAAATCTTCAAATACATTACCTCTTGTTTCGATAGCTTCAAATAAACCTTCACTACCAAAGTTTTCACCAGCAATACCCATATCAGTATCAGCAGTTGAAGAACCAGGAACACCTTTTACAGCTTCAATCATAGTCATTTCAACGTAATCTTCAAATCTTAATCTAGTTTCACTAGCAGATTTCATATACCAAGAATAACCTGTTTGTCCAGACTCATCAATTGTTTCAACCCAACCAATTTGAGCAGTATCAGAACCAGAGATTTTAAAGTGATCTTTAATAATCATTGGTCTGTTGTCAAATTTAGTAAAGCTTGGCTTAAGCTCACCTGCCATAGAAGCAGAACCTTTAGCAAACTCAGAACCAAATACAAAAATATTTACACCATCAGTATCATTTAAGTCAGCAGATAAAGTTGCAGTTTTGTAAGGTTTTACGTTAAAAGTTTGACCAGATGTTGCAGAAACTCTACATACATTTGTTTTAAGTCCTGTTGCAGCATCAGTAATAATTACTGTTGCACCTACTCTTACAGAGTTAGTATAGTCAGAACCTAAAGTACAAAGACCAGAAGAAACAGTTGTAATAACACAAGTTTCATTTCCACCAGCTTTGTGCTTATAAGCAATATGTAATCTGTTTTGCTCAGACCATACTACTTGATCAGAGGCCATAGGCATTTCTGCCCCTACCATAGCCAAAAATCCATTAATTGTACGATTTCCGTATCTTTCGATTTCTTGTTCGTACAACTCAGGTAGGTATTGTTGCGCCCAACCTTGGTTAGCTGTATTAGCTAAATCCAAATAGTTGTTCGCGCTTACGACTTGTGATGGCGATCCTGTTAAAGAATAGTCACCAGCTAGTCCTAAAGACGTATTAAATCCCATTTTGTTTAAATTTTAAGTTGTTATTTATTTTCTAATTTTAAATTTCAAACTAGAACTATCTTCACCACTTAATACTCTAAACTTTTTACCACCAGTATCAACAACAGGTGCTGCAGTTCTTGGAGACATATCAATGTTTTTAGCGCTTACAGCACTCTCCCTTACAGCATCTGCTTTACCTTGATCATAAAAGTGTTTAACAATTTTATCAATGTTTTTACCAGCATATAAAGCCTTGTGATATCCCTTTGCATCTTGCATCATATTCTTATTGTCAAGGAACTCTCCTATAAAATTAGATATATCGCTTTGATACTCTTTAACATTTTGAACGTCTTTAATATTGTATCTATAAGTTTTTTCTCCAACGTTAAAGTCAAAACCTTTGAAATTATTATTGAATACAGAGTCAGTAGATTTTTGGAAACGTTCTAACTGTTGTTTTTGGATCTCACTATTAGTGGTTTGTTCTTGTTTGTATGTATTGTAAAATTCTACTGCCTCTTTCTGCTCGCTGGTCAACTTAGAACCCAACTTGACTTCTTTGTAATACTGATCCTTTAGGCCAGTAAGATGCTTTCGAGCTTTTACAATTTCTTCTTTGAAAGCCAATTTTTTCTTTTTAATATCTCTTGGCTCATCAATGTCCTCATCAAATTGAAAGTTGTCTTCAATTAAGAAGCTTATTTCTTCCATATTTAAATGAGGCTTAGTCGTTTTATAATATTCTAATAATAAAGCGTTGTCATCTATATCAGAATAATCCGCATTTAATCTAGCGTAATCCTCTAGAGTTCCACCTGTATCTTCCATAAACTTAACTAAATCTTTTAAGTTTTCTGGTACAACTACTTGCGGCTCAGGTTGTGTTTGCGTTACAGGTTCTTCAATTTTTTCTTCTACAACTTCTTCTTGTT
>Ga0114932_10005867_pt1 | contig 10731 bp, 7 predicted proteins | sample 2SBtaG_2_FD_87286 | JGI IMG/M metagenome (GOLD analysis project Ga0114932, IMG submission 87286) | Deep subsurface microbial communities from Kolumbo volcano to uncover new lineages of life (NeLLi) - 2SBTROV12_ACTIVE470 metaG | ecosystem: Environmental > Aquatic > Marine > Volcanic ... | reverse complement strand
CACCGCACGCTGCTTCAACTCAGGCGAGTACCGCCGCGTCGTCTTCGACTTCACATCTGTATTCATAGCTCTCATCCTCTTTCAAAGATCGAGAGCCTCCACGGAACCCAGGGCGATTCAGACTTCGATACCCATGATGTCCTCCGGGTGCGTCGTTGCGAGGAGTTTCCTCGATGTGGGTACCTTGACGCCCACGGCTGTGCATTGCCTTTGGATCCGCTGTGTCGCACCTGTACGGTTCGGGACCGCCGGTAGAGTCGCTCGGATGCAGGTGCGGATTTTGGGGCCCCTCGAGGTGTGGTCTGACGAGGGCTCTGCGCTGCCGCTCGGTGGACAGAAGCAGCGCATTGTGCTGGCGCTGCTGGCGCTGCGGTTGGGCGAGGCGGTGCCGGCCGACGAGCTCATCGAAGCCGCGTGGGGCGAAGAGCTCCCAGTCAACCCGGCCAACGCGCTGCAATATCAGGTTGCGCAGCTTCGCAAGATCCTCGAGCCCGACGTCTCGAATCCCCGACACCTGCTCACGGTCAAACCCGGCTACCGCCTCGACCCCGAGACGGTGACCACCGACGCCAGGCAGTACGAGGACTCACTCGCGGCTGCGCGCGATGCCATCGGAAGCGGCGACATCGACCGGTCAGCGGCCCTGGTCGAATCGGCACTGGCAACGTGGCGAGGCCCAGCCCTGGTCGAGTTTCGCTATGACGAGTTCGCCCAGCTCGATGCGGATCGGCTCGAATCCGAACGGCTCTCCGCCACCGAACTCGAGATGGAGATCGCGCTCGCCTCGGGGCGCCACGCGGAGATTACATCCCAGCTCGCCAAGCTCACCGCCGAACACTCCCTACGCGAAGGACTTTGGGCCACACGAGTAATTGCGCTGTACCGCAGCGGCCGCCAAACCGATGCGTTACGCGTGGCCCAAGACGCCCGGGACGCATTGGGTGCCGTCGGGCTCGAACCCGGCGTTGAGCTTCGAGCGCTCGAACAACGGATCATCGAGCAAGACGAGTCCCTGCTCGCAGCACCACCTGAAACGACGGTCACACCACACAACCTACCGGCCGCCCCGAATCGGCTGATCGGACGGGATGGTGACGTGCAAGCGGTAGGGGAGCTCCTCGAGACCGGCCGCCTCGTCACGCTGCTCGGACCCGGAGGCGCAGGCAAAACCCGGCTGGGACTCGCCGTGGGCCATGCAGTGCTCGGTCAGTATGTGGACGGCGTTTGGTTCGCCCCACTCGAGAGCCTTCAGGACGGCGCGCTGCTCGCGGCCGAGATCGGACGCTTCACCGGCATGCGGGAGAAACCGGACCACGCGGTACTCGACACCTTGACCGATCACCTCGGAGGCAAGCGGGTCTTGTTGATCCTTGACAACTGCGAGCATCTGATCGAGCCGGTCGCAACCGTCGCCGGGAAGCTGCTCGAGCGCTGTCCGCTCCTATCGATTCTTGCCACCAGCCAGCTCGTGCTCGAAATCGTAGGCGAGGCGATTTTCGTGGTCACGCCGCTGGCGATTCCTGGCCGCACCGCGTCGATCTACGACCCGATCACCGACATCGACGGCGTCGCATTGTTCCTCGATCGGGCCCGTGAAGCCGGCGCGAGGGTCGACGACTGGGAGGACGGCGCGATCGCTGCTGTCGCCAACATCGTGACGGCCCTCGACGGCATGCCGCTCGCCGTCGAGTTGGCCGCAGCCCGCACGCGGTCGATGTCGCTCGGCGAGATCGCGCAGGGGCTCGACGACCGATTCTCGGTGCTCACTCGCGGCGCGCGAACCGCGCCCGAGCGACAACGCAGTCTCCGGGGAGCCGTCGAGTGGAGCCTCAATTTGCTCGACGAACAACAACGGGCGTTGATGGCCTGCTTGAGTGTGCTTGCGGGCACCTTCGACGCCCACGCCGCCGCCGCACTGACAGGTCAACCCGTCCACGAGGTCCGTGAAGACTTGGCCGCGCTCGTCGACCGATCACTGTTGACAAGGGCCGCAGATGTCAGCGGAGCGGCTCGGTTCTCGATGTTGGAATCGCTGCGGCAATATGGACTGAACGAGCTCGGAGACGATCAACGGAGCTTGGCTCGCGATGCACATCTTGCCCACTTCGCGGAATTTGCCCAAACCGCAGACAGCGGACTCCGGGGCGCTTATCAGATCGACTGGCTATACCGAATCGACGCTTCCCACGACAACATCCGCGCCGCATTGGCCTGGAGCCTCGACGATGGATCGCTCGAGGACGGCATGCGCCTCGCCTCATGGGCGGGCCGATACTGGGACTGGCGGGGTCTACACAAAGAGGGATCGGCATGGACAACGCGCCTGCTCGAACAAGCAGCGGGCGAACCCGTCCGGGGCCAGGCAGAAGTGCGGGCAATGAAATCGTTCATCGCGTGGGAGTTCGGCGACCTTGCCGAGGCTCGCATTTCGAGCGACTTGGCCATCGCCGATGCAGCGGTGTTGGCTGACCCTTTCGAAATGCTCGTCGCACATTCGAGTCGAATACTGCTCAGCCGCTCGATCGGCGATCTGGAGTCGGCTCGATCCGAAGGAGCAGAGGCGGCCGCGGCAGCTGAACGTGCCGGTGATCCGTGGGCGGCCGCGTGGGCCGAGAGCGCACTGGCCACTGTCGCCCTAGCGGCCCATGATCTCATCGCCGCAGAATCACACGCCCACCGGTGTCGCGAGCTCTTCGTCGAACTGGGCGACCGGCGCGGCGAGAGTTGGGGCCTCATCTCGTTGGCACAGATATCCCTCGACCGTGGCGATGTCGACGCAGCCGAGCGCGACGCCCGAGCCGCCCTCGATGCCGCCGTTGCCACCGAGGATGATCGAAACACGCTCTGGACGCTCGAGATCCTCGCCGATGCCTCCTATCGACGCGGTGAGTCACATCGATCCGCTCGCCTCTGGGGCGCAGCAAGACCACTGCGCGAGTCCCGTGGATTGGCCGAGTCGGTTTCGAAGCTGAGCACACCGACCGACCTCAGCACCGTCTTGTACGACGAGCTCGGAGAACTCTTCGATGCGCTCGTCACCGAGGGCCGCAACGACCCGCTCGCCGTGATCCGAGACGAGCTAGCGCCACTCGACCCGTCAGGGAAACAGGCTTTTCAGGCTGCGGCGAGATCCATCCATGCCGATCGGGTGCGGTGAGGGTTAAGGGTTGTAATCCCCCCTCCGATACTCGAACAAGTGTTCGATCGCAGTCAGATCGGCGATCGGTTTTCGCCCGACTTCGGTCGCCCCCAGGGTTCGAGTCCCTCAGTGTCCACTCGTTGTGGAAATCACAACGCCGGTCGCGCTTTCTCATCGAGCTCACCCAGCCGGTGCTCCGCCCTCCTGATTGCCGGGCGAGGCGGTGAGCGCCGGCCAGGCGGTGTCGAGAATCCGGTCGACAGCTCCTTGCGACAGCGGTTGGTGGCCGATGAGCATCCGTAGCCACAACGGTCCGTACAGCAGGTCGATGACCGTTTCGATGTCGAGGCCCTTGCTCAACTCGCCGGTCTCGATCCCGGCCTCGATGACGTGTTGAGCCTGTTTTCGTCGCTCGGTGAAGAACCGGCGGCGGAACTCCTCGGCGACCTCGGCATCGAACTGGGCTTCGGCGACCAGATGACGAATCAGCGAGCCAGTCGGCGATGCGTGCAGCTTCGCAACTCGACGCATCTGCAGCCGGATGTTCTCCTTCGTTGTCGGCCGATCAGGCGCGGGGCTGCCACGCTCCAACACCCGCTCGAGTGCGTCGATGACCAGCGCCGTCTTCGACGGCCACCATCGATAGATCGTCTGCTTGCCCACCGCCGCGTGCCGGGCGATCTCGTTGATCGGCACCTGCCCTGGGCCCTGGCCACAGATTAACTCCGCGGCGGCATCGAGGATCCGCTGCTCGGCCTCAGGGTCGCGGTTGGGCCCGTACTTCGGCATCTGCGGACGATACCACATGTCGAGACAAGGGGTCTTGACAAACGAAGACAGGCGACTTAGCGTCACGAGCAGAGTGTCGAGACCCTGAGTTTCGACAATCGATGAACCAACTTCAAAGGACCTTCACATGACTCGACCCGCCTACTTCGACGCCTACCCCAACCTGGCGTTCACTCGAACCGAGAGCGGAGTACTCACCGTCCGCCTCCACACAAACGACGGTCCCGTCGTGTTCACCGGCGAGCTCCACAACCACTTCCCCAAGGCGCTCGCCGAGATCAGCGACGACCGCGACAACAAGGTCCTGGTCCTGACGGGCAGCGGCGACGAGTTCATGACCCGCGTCAACCCCGAGAGCCTCGGCGAGATCTTCAAACCCGCGTCGTGGGACTCGCTCGTGTGGGAAGGCCGCAAGGCCATCGAGCGCCTCGTCGATCTACCCATGCCGTTCATCGCTGCCATCAACGGGCCGGCCACCGTGCACTCCGAGTACGTCCTGCTGGGTGACATCACGATCGCAGCCGACACCACCGTGTTCCGCGACGACCCCCACCTCGGGTTCGGGGTCGCTCCGGGGGATGGCATCCAGGTCATCTGGGAAGAGCTCGTGGGGATCAACCGGGCCCGCTACTACGCCCTCACCCAGGCAACGATCGACGCCGCTACGGCCGAACGCCTCGGCATGGTCAACGAGGTCGTCCCTGCGGCAGAGGTCGCCGGACGAGCAGCGGCTATCGCCGAGGGCCTGGCGTCCAAGCCGCAACTGCTGCTGCGGTACACACCGATGGCCTTGCGTCAGCGCCTGGCCCGACGTATGAACGATGGCACCACCCTGGGCCTGGTACTCGAGGGCCTCAACGCCGCCGACCTCGCCTACCAAGGCTGAGGGAGTTCGATCTCCGCTCTGATTGGGGCGTCCGCACCTCGGTCATCAACGTCACCACCGGGTGGTCATAACTCGGCGCGTTCAACCTCGATCCGTGGTGCCGCTACCGCGCGTTCCGAGATCGCGATCTTCGCTGCGGCCCTGGAGGAATATCACCGGTCGTACATCGCGCCCGCTCGAGGTGCACCTCGAGCGGGTGGTCACGCTTCGTGAAGCGCTCACGGGAGTCTTCGCTGTGTTCGTCGAGCGGATCCTCAACGAGGATCTCCCTGCGGGGTGCTTTCTCGGCGACAGCGCCATGGTCGGTGGGTTCGGCACGGGACTCATCGCCGACACGATCGACAAGCTGCAAGGGCGGCTGGTCGCGCTGGTGCTACAACGGGTCGCGGCGGCGATCAATGATGGCGAACTCGATCCAACCAGCTCCGTGGAAACCGTGGTCCCGTACATCCTCGGTCAGGTCTCAGCGCTCTCCGCGATCTCACGTTCGCAGCCGACGAGGCCGCAGCTCGACTCCGTGGTCGGCTTCATGCTGGCTGGACTTCCCTGGATGGAAGCACACTGACCACGCCCCCGAGCTTGCGGGCCTCCGTCTGGTTTGGATCGCCCGTGGATGCCCCATCTCCGGCCATGCGTCCTGACTTGGGGCTTCGCGTCATGCGGCGACGAGATCGGCGCTCCAGGGGGCGCGTGTACTGGGGTGAAATGAGTTGGTCGCGTTGTCGGGCTGGGGCGCGCAGGTTGATGGTCGGGGCGTAGCCCCGAGACGTCGGGAGTGGTCGGGTTCAGGCGGCTGGGGTGAGGGTGACTGTGTAGCCGGCGGTTTCGAGTTGTTGGATGTGGTGGTTGACGCGTCGGGCGGGGTCGCGTCGCTTGGTGTAGAAGTCGTCGCCGAGGTCGGTGTAGGTCTCGCCGGTGGTGGCCATGTGCCAGGCCGAGGTCAGGATTGTGTGAGCGATGGCGACGGCGGCTTTGTTGGGTCCTCGTCGGCGGGTGATGCGGCTGTAGCGGGCGGACAGGAAGGTGCCTTTGGTTCGTGACGCGGCCCTGGCGGCTTCGATCAATGCCTGGCGGAGGTGTCGGCTGCCGTGTCGTGTGCCGGCGGGTCGTCGTTTGCCGGCCGATTCGTAGGACGCGGGGGCGACGCCGGCCCATGAGGCGAGGTGGCCGGCGGTGGGGAAGCGGGCCATGTCGGCGCCGATCTCGGCGACCATGATTTGGGCGGTCAGGGTGCTGACGCCGGGGATCGTGGTCCACAGCTGCACGAGCGTGTCAAAAGGGTGGAGACGCTCCACGATCTCGTCGCTGAGCTCGACGATGGTGCTGTCGAGGAAGTCGATGTGGGCCATGATCCGGCGGGCCACAACGGTGTGGTGGGGCTGCCAACGGGACTCCATGGCTTCGGTCAACGCCGGGATCTTTGATCGCATCCGTCCCTTGGCCAACTCGGCGAGAGCCGCTGGGTCGGCGTGGCCGGAGATCAGCATCTCGATCATCGCCCTGGACGACTTCGACCACACCTTGGAGGCGACCGAGGTGAGTTTGATGCCGGCATCCTGGAGGAGCTTCTCAAGCCGTTGGATCTCAACACCCCGTGCGGCCACTTGGGTTCGCCGGTAGCGGGTCAGTTCCCGCAACGCCCGGATCTCCGGTGGCGGAACCATCGACGGGCGGACCATCCCATGGGCGGCGACATCGGCGAGCCACTGGGCATCGGACATGTCGGTCTTGCGGCCCGGCACGTTCTTCACATGATGGGCGTTCACCAGCCATACCTCGTCGAAGAGATCCTCGAGGCCGTAGTACACCGGTTTCCAGTAGACGCCGGTGGCTTCCATCACCACTAGTTCGACCTCGAAGGTCGCCAACCAGTCGGCCAGTTCCCTGATCCCTCTGGCCGTGGTCGAGAACTTCTGTGTGGTGACCTCGACATCGACACCGTCGAAGCACTCGACACATCCGGTGACCGAATCTCGATGCACATCGAGACCGGCGACCCGGTTTCGTATCCGTCTCATCCTGCCCACCTCCTTGTTGTTGTCGGGGGTGTGGCCGCCGAGGGGAGACCAGGAAGAATGCAGATTCTGGGGTTCGTGCTCAAAGGCGACACTCCCCGGTCCCTCGGATCTCGCACCAGACTTTGGACGGGCTCGAAGCTCCAAGTACACGCGGCGACCACGCCCCAGCGGCCACCACACCATCATTTCATCACTCCCACGGTGGCCGCCCCGGGGCCATCACGACTTTGGGTTAAAGCCGCCCCTCCGACACAGCACGCAGAGTGAGATTCGCTTCCGCTCCCTGCCGCTCGTTGCCGGAGGCTGCCGTTCCCTGCCGAGGCGAAACCGCGGAACGTGGTACGCCGTGTCGGCTTGCTCACGAGTTGCTCACGCCGCGTCTTCACTTCGTCACCTGGCTGTGGTCATTGGCGCACTCCTGCCGCGGGATCTGGGAGGCGCCTCCCCGGAAGGGTGAACTCCAGCTCAGATGTCCCCTCCACGCGCGGCGGTCCCCGATGGGTGTGTCAGTTTGCTGTCGCGGAGATGAGGTAGGTGTGTTGGGGGATGACGAGTTTGTTGTTGTGTTGGAATCGGGTGGTGGCGGCGAGTGTGTCGGCGACGACTGCATCGATGACGGTTTCGCCCAAGGCCGCGACTGCTGGCCCGACTGGGTTGCTCATGATTTCCTTGGTGATGCTGTCTTCAGGCTCGTTGAGAACACGTTCGACTTCGAGTTCTCGGACGTCGATCCTGCTGTAGCCAGTTTCGGTCATGCGGTCGACGATGGTGTCGGCTCCTGCCCAGGAGAAGGGCGCCAGGGACTGCTTGGCGACCTTGGCGCCGACGTGCGTGCGGAGTGAGTCGGCCAAGGCCAAGAAGAGGGGGCTTGGTCGACTCCAGACGGTGAGCACGAAGCGGCATCGGTGGGCGGCAATGCGTCGAAGTTCGATGAGTGCGGCGTTCTCATCCGGGAAGTACTGTCGGCCTTGTTGACAAATGATGAAGGTGAATTCGCCATCTCTGAAGGGCGTGTTGGCGGCGTCGCCTGAACGGAAGTCGACATCGACGCTTTCGCGTTCGCAGATATCACGGCCGGTGGTGATCATTGCCTCGTTGACATCGATTCCCGTGACGACTGGCTCGTCGCCGAAAAGCTCTCGAACGGCACGAGCCACGATCCCGGTGCCGCAGGCGACATCTAGAACGTTGTCCTGGGGGCTTACCTCGTGCATTGCGAGGGTCGCTCGGGCGAGTGGGCCGAAGATGGCCGGCACCTTCTGCTCCTCGTAGAGGAGTGCGGCCGTGCTCGTCAGTTGGAATCGTTCCTCTGTCATGTCAACCTCTTCTGGCGGCGGGTGGTCGCAGCCGGCGATGGGCCGAGGCGAGGACGGCAGTGTTGCACCTGGAGCGCCGGTGCCGAGTGCTGCTGGCTGGTACTGACAGCGCGGACCGAGGGTGGTGCTTTCAGGAAGGCACCCGGCCCACACTTGGCTGACGAGTAATGAGGCGCCGTAGGTGACGCTGTTGTGTCTCGAAGGTGGTTCGATGTCATGCTGCGTAGTTGACGGACTTGCCGAGTTGTCTGTCTTGTTCGGCCCCTTCCCGGCGGAGTGCGTCGAGCAAAGCGGTGGCGGCTGGGCTGATCCTTCCAGGTCTGGTGTGGGCAACAATGGTGCGCTCGGCGTCCGGAGGGAGAGGAGTGGTGTGCACGGGGGCGTTGACGTGGCGAGCGGTCGCGCGAGAGACGATTCCTACACCGGCACCGACTGCGACGAGATTGAGCAGCAAGAGGTAGTCCTCGACCCACCATTTGACGTTGGGTCGAAATCCGTGCCGGTCGCAGAGCTCGAGTACGAAGGCGGCGCAGGAGCTTGTCTCGGGCTTGGGGCAGATCCAGGTGTGGTTGCTGACGTCGGCGAGAGAGGTCGGGGCGCGGTCAGAGCGTGGGCTGACCAAGACCAGTGGGTCGCGCATGAGCACGGTCGTGGCGCTGCTCGCTCGGATCGGTGACGTCTCGAAGTCTTGGTCGAGTACGACATCCAATGACGTCGTCTGGAGTTGGCGAAGACTCTTGTCGGTTGGTTGCTGCAGCACTTCGACATCGATATCCGGATAGAGGTCGCGCAGCGAGGCGATGGCTGGAGGGAGAAGCTGTACCGCCGCGGACTGGAACGTGCCCAGACGGACGGCCCCGCCCACGACACCCGCGGCTTGATGCGCTGCCGCTGAGGCGTCGTCGAGTGCGGAGAAGACACGTGGAGCGGCCTCAAGCAGGGCTGCTCCTGCGGCCGTCAGTGCCAGGTTGCGACCGTTCGGTTCAAGGAGCGGAATGCCGAGCCTGGCTTCCAGCTTGGCGAGGTGCTGAGAGATCGCTGACGGCGAGTAGCCGAGAGAAGCGGCCGCTGCAGTAACGGTGCCGGCGTCGGCGACTTCGACGAGAGAGCGGAGCAGGTGCGGCTCGAGAATCATGCAGTAAGTCTGACAGATTGATGAAGAAATATGCGATGGAACAGGACGATTAGCTGAGCCAGACTCTTCGCTATGGAACGCGTGGACGCAGCTCGGCCCTTTCGTCGACGGAGTCGTCGATGACCGCTCAAGACATCTTTCAGACCCTCGAACACGTCGATGACCAAACCGCTGGCGTGATCATCGAACGTCTCGAGATGCGGGGCCGCGATGAGGATTTCGTCGCCATGCGGGACCGCTACATCGAGAGACTCGAGCTGGGTCCCACAGCCCAAGTGTTGGAACTGGGTTGTGGCACCGGGGTGGTGTCGCGCGCCCTCGCAGCGAAGTCGGGGTTCCAAGGCGAGGTTGTCGGTTCGGACTTCAGCGCCGCGTTGATAGATGCTGCTCGATCGCTGGCACACGACGAAGGTGTCGATGCGCGCACGCGATTCGTGGTCGAAGACGCGCAGTCAACCCACCAACCCGATGACAACTACGACGCCGTCATTCTCCACACTCTCGTAAGCCACGTACCCGACCCGGCCGCGGCGATCAACGAGGCGGCACGAACCGTCAAGCCAGATCACCACGTTGCGGTGTTCGACGGGGACTACGCGTCGCTTGGCTTGTTTACTGGCCGTGACGATGACGATGCGGTTGTCGAAGCGATCCTTGGTGCGGTGGTTGCCAACCCAACGGTGATGCGGGCCATGCCGACGCTCCTCAACAACGCATGTCTGACCGTGACCGATGTTCAATCATCAATCAGAGTTGAGATCGGCGAACTGACCTTCTTCCGTAGCCTGGCCGAGTCGTACGTGCCGATAGCCGTGCGCTCGAACCTGCTCGATGCCAGCCGCGCCGACGACTGGTTGAAATCGCTTCGCGCTGCCTGCGAGAACGGAACAGCGTTCGCGTCCTGCAACTATCTCACCTACATCGCCACAAGAGGCTGACGGAATTCGCCAGCTGAGCGGGTCTCAGCCCACGACCCGCGGTCGCTGTGAACTGGAGAACCCGCAGCGATCGAAAGTCGCTGCGATTCTGGCGTGTCTGTACCGGGCAGACGTGGTCGATGGCCACCAGCCGGGTGTGTCGGTTTGCTAACGGATTGCTAACGGCAGCGTCCGGCGAGGAGCGGAATCGAGCGGCAGCCAGCGAGGGAGGGGTTGACGGGAACGCCTTGAATCAACCGGTTCTGCCGCGTGCTGCCGCTGGGCGCCACTTGGCAGGCGGTCGTTCGAGTCCCCCTCCGACACAGCACGCAGAGTGAGATTCGCTTCCGCTCCCTGCCGCTGGTTGCCGGAGGCTGCCGTTCCCTGCCGAGGCGAAACCGCGGAACGTGGTACGCCGTGTCGGCTTGCTGAGATGTGAATAGACCTGTGGTGGCGGGTTGGGGCGCGTGGGGGTGTGGGGGCGGTAGCCCCCACTCGGGGCGGAGCCCCGAGGTTCAGTGTTGGGTGTTG
>Ga0114932_10005865_pt1 | contig 10732 bp, 17 predicted proteins | sample 2SBtaG_2_FD_87286 | JGI IMG/M metagenome (GOLD analysis project Ga0114932, IMG submission 87286) | Deep subsurface microbial communities from Kolumbo volcano to uncover new lineages of life (NeLLi) - 2SBTROV12_ACTIVE470 metaG | ecosystem: Environmental > Aquatic > Marine > Volcanic ... | reverse complement strand
TATGGCATATATTACTTTACGATATGTAATAGTATTAAGCTCATATGTCTGTCCTATTAAGACTTCTGCTATACAGAATCCTAATATAAAGAATAGTATAAAATTTCTTATCATTTTTTTCATAATGGTAAACTCCTTATTAATATATAAGTATCCAAAAAGACCTTCAAAACAAAACCGATACCTACACCAATCCCTACTCCGATTAGGATATAGGTGATAATATCGTCATGTTCCGTGTTCTTTAACATACCTATAAATATTATATTATTTCTCTAAACCTTCAGCTTCATCCCAATAATTTTCCCATTTATCGTCAGCACACTCCTCGCCGTTGTAATCAAACCCATACAGAGTATAATCGTGTATGTAGTTCTGAATGTCGTTAGCGTTAACGTACAGTCCCCACATATTCATCGGTCTGGTTCTAGCTAAATCCTGCTGGTCTTTACAGATACGCTGAAATATATACTGTCCTAGCTTGTTCATGAATCTAATCCCATCTTAATCAGTAGCTTATCTATATAGTCCTTAGCCTGTCTTAGGGAACAATCCGTACCATTATCGATCCTGTGCTGTCTGTATAGTTTAATAGCTTCTATCTTACGGTTAGCTCTAAGAGATTCTTCAATGTTTCGGTCAATGTTAGTATATTCAGTCCATCCTATCTCTTTAACTTTCATTCTCTTCTTCCATATCCAATTACATTCCTTCATTATATCGATAATTTCGTCACGTGAGTTTTTTTCATTTCTAACCTGTAAATACATGGTATCCACGTCTATGAGGTCCTGAGTAAATAGTTTATCCATATACATTAGTTCTTTAGCTGTAGGTTCGGTTTCCTCACATAGTGTAGATAGCTGTTCTATTCGTTTAAGTATCTGCTGTTTTATCATATATCCTTAGTGTTCGTTATTAAGAAAGTCTTTTATAATCATATATCTTCCAGTAATCGTTTAATTGTTCTAATTCTCCCTTAGTTAACTTACCAGCTCTTCTCTGACATCTGAGGGTAAATGTAAACCGATGTTGCCATTTGTTCTTATGTAGTACGATAGAACCAATACCATTCCTTGTTGGTTTATAATCTTTAACATAAGCTGCCCACCGCATCATACGGAGCTGTAGCTCCTTAATCCTAGTATGCTGTAAGGCTTTATGATTCACAGGTATGGTGTAGGGATAGGACTTATATTTTTTACCGTATCTAATCATTTAATTTAATTTAATGCTAATGTTTGTCACTTGTGATACCAATGTTTATTAATTCCTATAGGTGTAAAAATTGACCTCGATATATAAACGAGCTCGACGCCTGTGACAAAACGACAGACGTTTGGATTCACGACTAATTGCCCCACCCCCTTGTCATAATGTCATACGGTCAAGCTTTTCCCAGCGTAACCCCCATCGCTTCGTAGCTCGACATATCTCCGTACATCTCGGTTAGAATCATGTGGAGCTCGTCGTGGTTTGTCTGCGTGAGCAGGGTTCCGTTTATTATATCCGTACATATGTGTTGCATCAGTATATCCCCTATTCGATCTATATCGTGTTTCAGCATAGCAGAATATTATTTAGCTAACCAACGTTAGAAAAGCGTATAACCAAAACGTTATAGCTCCAAACAACATCAGTATCGTTACGAATTCATATATTATACTCTTTAGCATATTTACTCCTTGTTTAATTACCCCTTAATATAACACCAAAACACCATACGTGTCAAGCTCTTTTTTCAACTATTTTCCCATATACAGAGAAGACTCGGTTAATTACTCCGAGCCTCCTATTGAATAACGACGCCTCGTTACCTTATTTAAGAATGATTCTTCAAACGACTGGAGGGACTCGAACCCTCTACCTAGTTCCAATTCAGTCGCCCTAAACACCTCGTCCAAGAAGAAAGATATCATTTTCTCTTAGTCCGGGAACCGAAATCAATCGGTAATCATCTCAATCAACACCTAAAGGTACGAAGAATATACGAGAAAGTCAAGCTCTTTTTTCAACTATTTTACGAAAAAATAAATAGCTTGACTCGTATTGGTTTTTCGTCGTATATTAGGATACACGTAGCTCGTCAGAATCGGTCTAGAGCGTGGTTCCGAATCTACTGAATATACAAAAAATAAACAAGAAAGTCAAGCTTTTTCTTTTGATTTTGGGAAAATAATTCTTTGAATAGGGTATTTCCGAGGGGTTGAGCGATAAAAATAAGAGCTCTAATCGGTCAAAATGTCATATCTAGGGTTGGGATTCGATACCCGAATGTGTCAAAACTACAGGCTAAAAATTTTTTTCCGGCACGGACACAAACAATATAATTGGATTACTACAATATAGTATTTTTTGGAATGCTCCGGGTCAATATATATCAAAAGGTGGGTAGAAGTGGTTAAAAGGGGGGGAATGGGGAATACGGTATCAAATAGTGTCTGTTACATTATTCCCCATCGCGGGGACTACTTTTTTATTTAGTATATCATCTATTGTAGGGATGAAAGTGAGATATCCATCCCAAAATACATATAAAAGCTAAAAAATATATCACGAACTCGGTCATTGTTTCTCACTCCATACCACGTATGCTCCTATTCCAAGCATAACAATAAACAGTATCAGACCAGGCCAATTTATATTTCCATGTATTTGGGGTACATCTATTATCAGATTACCATCCACCATGCCGCTCCTATCTCTACGAATAGATCCGATGCTGTGTTGATGGCCCATCTCTGTTTCGTCCCATAGGTCTCCTCGGTTCCTTCGACGTATACCTCGAATATCTCCCACGCAATACCTATGATTACCACCCACAGAACAGCCCATAGGTCGGAACAACCCAACCATTGTGCTACCTTGGCGATAAACAATCCAGCCGCTATATGGTAGGATGTCCACCCATCCAGAGCTCCACTGCTGACCTGCCATGAATAAAATGTTGCTAACGGATTGTTCATATCAGCTCTCCTTCTTTGATTTCCACTTCGACTTCCACTTACCCCAAGAGCCTTTCTTACCCTTGGATTCTTTACCCTTTAGTTTCTTTCCTTTTTTCTTCTTTTTCTTTTTTATCTCCTCCATACCACCACCGCTATCCATAGCTGATAGTTGGATTGGACCCGATATAAGAAATAGAAGAGCTAGGATGTATTTGATTGATTTCATTCGATCTCTCCTGTTTGGTTATCTATAAATATATCTCACGAGGACTTTGGGTGTTTTCTCACCGTATACTCCTCGTACCTTAGCTTGGCCAGCGGAGCAGGTTGATAACGAACCGAAATGGTCTCCCATTGATGATGTTCCATGCAGTATAGGGCGTAATCGTTACCTAGCTCCAATGGATTTGAGCTCCTATATATGTGTATCTCACCACCCTTATCTATTATCGGGATGGTCTTTCGTTCCGTTTGTTTCGGTAGATGGCCGCACGCTATCACCGTTAGGATTACGGTCGCGAGGACGCTCTCAACCACTCTCATCGGCTCTCTCGGTTGATGTAGTACTCGTGCTCTATCTCATCTAATTGAATTTCTAATACCAGGTGTGACCGAAATAGGGACTCCTCGATTTCGCTCCATTTGGGTAATTTCTCTATGTATGTGGTTAACGACATGACGTTCTCCGTTGCGAGTTGGTCGTCGTATCCGTGGGATTGGATTGAGAGTTTCGGGCTTTCAACCTTCGGAATCCGATAGGATTTCGTAGGGTTCCAATATAATCTAACTAACGAAGAGACGATTACCTCTTGTTAAAAAATTTTTCTAAAACCCTCTGTATTGCGTTTTTTTCTATGTGGTGATTGAGTCCCAAATATTTTTCAAGACCAATGATATAAAACCTACCCCAATCGGTAGTCTCCATTTTTTACTATCTTCACGGAACTGTGAGTTCTGTTTTGTTTCTGCCCACAATCCCTCATGAGGGTTAAATAAGTTTTCCTTTATAAAGCTCAACGACTCATCCGTCTGTCGGTGAGCGGCGTCTATATCTCTTCTGAGTTCCGCCAAATCTTCTTTCATTCCATCCATCTTTAGGTGGACTATTTCAAATTCTTTTCTATCTTGCTGATTCATATTCTATCCGCAACAACATGCACAATTATTACATTCTTTACACCGACATTCTTCACAGTTACACATCGTGTATCTCCTATCTAGGTTATGTCAATAAATAGTTAGTCGTCCTCGTTTTTCTCCCATACTTCTTCTAATTTCTTTTTAATTTGATTGGTATTCTTTGGTGTGTTCAACATCCTACCTGTTGGCTTCATTATGAAGAAACAATTATAGCACAACAGCTGAAGATTATCTAGATTGTGATTAGTCCCATCACCATCTAGGAAATTAATTATGTAGGGCCCTCTCATATCCGTCTCTCTGTAATCATCATAACCACAGTTACCACACTCTTGAGCCATATATCCATCACGAACCAATCTCTCTTGTAGTTTCCAATGCGGGTAGTTAGGATGTTTACCATCAAATAAATCTTGTATCTTTACTCCCCAACCCGTATTACCCTTAGTGGTGACACCAACACCAGCCTGATTCTTATTCTGTTCGAATAAATCATACATCTTAGCATATTTCTTGAACGTATTATAAGCCACTCCCAAATGTTTTGCAGCAGCCCTGATGGATAGTGTTGACTCTATCGCCCATTTGATTCTACTCTTCGGTATTGGTTTAGACCGAAAGGGATTCTTCTTCTTAGGTCTATTCTCGTGGTTATGTAAATCCGTTAAATCAGACATCGGTTTTCTTTTCTATGTTGAACGCTATATCACCGAGTTTTTCCTTCTCATTGGTTAGTAACGGACTATCTTGATGAATCTCGATAACACTACCGCTATCTAGATTACTACCGCTGGTTTCGTAATCCAACTTAACACTAATGGCCTCCTCGGTTATCTCGGCCATTAAATCCTCTAACTCACTAATTCTTTCCATTAAAAATACCTCATATACTTTTTTTTTGACTGAAACTTTTTAACCATCTTCTTATATTCTAGATGCTCTTTTCTATTATACTCTTTGATACGAGTTCTGATAGGTGTGTATGTAACTTCCTTTTTCTTTTTAAATAACCCTTTTACCCATGATAAAAGGCTCATTATAGTTACTCCTCTATGGTTTATCTAAGTCCAAATATGCTTCTTCTTCTTTCCACCACTCACTAGATGGTTTTCTAAGAGCAGCGTCTCTCTGTAAATCGTATTCTTTTTTAGTTTGTATTTTCCAAACCGAATAAAATTTTTCTTTATCCTCTAATAATTTTCTTTTCATAAAATAATGTTCAGCACCACCAGGTGTAACCGAATCTATCTTATCCACTATGTTATCATAATTATCGACTAAATAATATTTCATCTGAATCTCCTATGTAGTTTAATCTAATACTATACCGAATGAATTTGAACCACCAAACCAATAAGCATTTAACGTGAGGGTGTCACCGACCATATTTCTAGTAGGAGCTATCATATTATTAACCTGACCATATGAATTACTGTAACTTATTCTATTGGAAGTTGGAACCTCTAAACCTGTGAAACTAGTCACGTAAGTTGTATCGTAAGCAATTTTTACCCACTCATCATTATATCCAAAGTGTACAACGTAACAACTATTATCACCAAGATACCAATATAGGTCTGAGTCCCATTCAACCCAAAATCCCTCAACCATATTATTCATTCCATCTTTAACCACACCTGATACCCTATGTAGGGTTTGCCACTCAGTTCTATCTATGGTGAGGTGATAATATCCATTATAGTCCAATGGTAAATTCATCTGAAAATCAATCTCATAGGTTTCGGATAAATCTGGTACTAATTTAACACAACCTACGAATAGGTTAAATCCTAGTAGACTTATTATTCCAAAGTTTACCAGTTTTTTTATTACGCTTATTGTTCTCATTCTTTTCTTGCACTTTCTTTTTTTTCTTAGTTTTACTACGTGACCTCTCTAACGCCGTTATTTCTTCAAGTTCATCATAGTCTTCCCAATCTCTAATCTTCATAAACTACCCCAATATCACATTTAAAGTTACGAATAAAAGCCACTAAAGTCAAGCCTTTTTTATTCTTAATTTGTCCAAGTTATCTAAAAATTCTGTAATGGTATGTGGTTTTTTATGGTCATCTATTATACGGATTTCATCTAATAATTCAGGTTTCTCATTAATTATCTTGTGCAATAGACCAAATCCTTGTGATGGGTAAAATACTCCAAAACTCTCTTCTCCCAAAACATTTGTATCAAAAATTACATCCTTTTCAGTATCACCATTTAGTAATAAATAGTAGGTCATTTTAGTAAACTCAGTATTTTTTCTTTAAAAATAGTGACACCATTACCAACATTCTCTTGCCAGTCATCTGGTGCGTCATTATCTGCTCCGTCCGTTATATACTTGAATGATATGAAAGGAACGTCGTAAAGATAGCAAACCTTGGATAAAGCGTAAGCTTCCATATCTAAAACATCCCCAATAGTACCTTCGGTAACAAATGAATCACCACTACCACATAAAGCGTTATTTTTAATTGGATTAAAATCACTCTTGGATTTGATTATAATAGGAACCTCTTCATCAAACGGTGTTTGTCCCATCTTAAATCCTAAACTACCAATATTCATATCTCGTTGAATAAATTTAGTACAATCAACTAAGTCGCCTTTTTGATATAAATCTGATTGAGAACCAGCCGTTCCATAATTTATTACTAGACTGTAGGGCACAAAACTACCGTATTTACCAAATTTTTGAGTCAATTTGAACGTTGCATTAACCTTACCAACACCTGTGTATAATACGTCGTAATTATCCAACTGACCTTGTGTTTCCATCTCTAACGCACATACAATCAAAACAGGTTTGTTTTTCAATGTATCACTATCACCATAGCTACTCATATTCAACCACACTCCTTACTGTCAAATCAAAATCATCAACCCTAGGCACATATTTCAAGTCGATTAAAACAACATTACCAACAACATCATAACCGGCGTTTTCAGCTAATTTATTAACAGTTTGTATAGTCCCACCGGTCGCAAGAACATCGTCCACTATTACGACTTCACCACTACCCTCTTTTAATTCTAGGACATCTTTACTGTACTCTGTATCATATCCATAAGTTTTTGTCGGTGGTGGTAATTTACCCTCTTTTCTACACATGACAACTCCACCACCAAATTGGACTGCCAGAGCAGATGCAAAAATAAATCCACGAGCATCAATCCCTACCCAATAATCAGGTAACCTAACACGTTTACCCATATCTATAATCACAGATAAGAACTTTTGTTGGTCTGCTAATAATGGGGATATATCCTTGAAATTTACACCATCGATTGGAAAGTTTGGTATTTCTTTAATCAATTGTTTATACGACATTTATCAACTCCATTTCGTACGTCTTTAATGAATTTATATGAAATTTAAATATCTCTAGTTCCATCATCCCAAGTTCACCACTTTCTTGAAGTATCTCTGATAAGTTCACTAATATTTGAAAGTTATCCGCGTTAAGTTTGTTACAATCAAACTCTACAACCACAGCATCTTGGTCTGTAATTTTACTATTACCATACATGAATATTCTTTCATCTAAATTGAACTGAGTATTTGGTTGTTCTTCTTTTTGATATTGACTCACATACTTTCCTATAGAGCCAGAGTCTAAATATATCTTATCACACCAAGGTTCTAACTCTCTTAGTAGATTTAGATTACAATTATAGGCTTTGAAATACACTTTATACTTAGGTGGTACTATCGGTTTCAGATATTCATCATGTTTCACCATGTGTCCCCACTTACGAATAAAGTTACGAGTTGACCTAAGATTCTGAGCCAACCACTCTGATGATTCTCTACCCTTCATAAATACCTGACCTGCTGGATTCCTCATAGCTCCATCCTTAAATCTACTACCACGACAAGTCATATGATATACAAACCCCTTCCAAGTCTGTATTGTCTCATAACCAGCTAATACAAACCGATTAAAGATATCAGAGTCCTCCTTGGATTGTGGAGCATATAAAGGGTCATGACCACCAATAGCCTGAAAATCTTTTTTATATATCGCCCAAGGTGCGAAAACACCATTAGTGGTTTTATCCTCTTTTTTTCTACTCTCATTCAGAAAAGACATTAGTTCTAATTCATCAAACTCCTCTGGCTCTATACCGAAGTCTTTCAATATCTTTTCTGGTCCATCAGGATGTAATGGTGGTTCTATTCGTGTTGCACTTACTACCTTACCAGGTTCCAAATGTTTTAAAACCTCTTTGTCCATATTGGGACAGGCATACATATCAGCATGATAAATCATAACTATGTCGTTTGTGGCCATTTCAACGAGCTTATCATATAGTATGGTGTGACCTAACCTATCAGGTCCATCGTTTCTCATTATCTGAACGTTCTTATCCTTTTTCATTATCTTATTCATCCAATCCCAAGTTCCATCATCAGAGAAATCGTCAGCCCAACATATCTCGTGACGATATCCTAAATTCTTTCTAATGCTATTGTATGACCACTTAAGGTACTTTAAATTGTTTCTACTTGGTTGTATAAAACTAATTGTCTTCAATTCTATCCTCTAATCTTGATTCTGTTAAAAATAACTTCCTACCATCTTTACATCTAATATAGGCGTTTGGATAAGGGTCTTGTAAGGCTCTGATTTTATCATATAACTGTTTGGATGTACAATTCTTGAAATCATCTAAACGAATTTCACTCATACTTGGTTTTCTTCTTTTATAATACGTGGCCTCGTTTTCATCTTGTTTCACTTGTTTGAAACCCTCATCCATAATTTTAATCACACCGTCACCACCAATATCGATTATTCTATTGTAAATATCATTCAAATTTCCCTTAAGTGAAAATTTTTTCTGATATAAAATGTCACCCGTATCTAAACCATCATCCATTAAAAATAGAGTAACCGCACTATCTCTTTCTCCATTTATTATTTGATGTTGTATTGGAGAACCACCTCTATACTTCGGTAAAGGAGACGGATGAAGACAGATACATTTATAATCATTAACTATACTTTTATCAACAATCCAGCTCCAACCTATGAAAAAAATAAATTTTGGTTCATACTCTTCAATCATCTTATTCAATAATTCTTTATCGTCCACATAAACACAGAAGTAATCTATAATGGTGTTTTCAACCTCAAGAAATAATTTATAAGACCAATCCCTATATCCACAGAATAAAATATTATCCATCGACCCACCTTAATATTTCAAAAGCCTCGGCATACTCATGGTTACTTTGCCCACCCCTTATTTTTGAATTAGCTCGTATATGTTCTGAACTTCTAAAACTTCTAACCTGAGACTTCATTGTCTCGTAAACTTTAATTTTTTTATCAATATCGATTCCAACGAAATAATTAGCCTGAAAGTCCCTATCCGTGGTATTCCAAAAATAAACTTGTGGTTGTTCGTATAAAAAAACTTTAGGCACAAAATAATTCGTATCATGTGGTCTCAGAGCAATCATTGAGGCATTATAAACTGATTTGTGGTCTTGATTATAGGACGGATGACAAACATAGACTTCTTTTGGTTTGGTGGTGTTGATAACATTTTCGAGTTGACCTATGAGTTTGAATTCATCATATCGATTAACTAAATTATCAAAGACATCGAACGAGTGACCAGTTATGCTTTGTACATCATTAATCTCTTTTAATCTGTCTTCCATTGTGGGTCGGTCATCTAGACCTGTCTCGTCTAAACCACAGTATACGACATGGCAAGATTCATCTAAAATTCCACCACAACCCAAAACATCATCGTCGACATGAGGAGCTAATATCAAACGTTTCAAAATACTTCCTTGATTTTATCTAAGAGTGATTTATAATCATTATATCCTCTCTCTTTAATAACAGTTTCAGGATCGATAATAGGATATATTTCCGCTCCACCTAATCGTTTGGTGTAACTGTCACCATCAAAATAACCCGGTCTAAGTTCATTACTTGTTGTCACATAAGTAACTTGTTTTCCACCAAATAGACTACAAAAAATACTATTACCACCAGCTATGGAAATAAAATTATCTACATTTGCAAAAACTCTAAGTTGTATTTCGTTATAGGTGTATTTATCATTATCTTTTACGATGTCATCTAATAATATAACATTATCATAGTATTTTGTTAATTGAAAGTCATCAATTCCAGCCTGACCATTCACCTCTGCAGCTATTGTGTAATTATTCAATAAAGCCCTATACTCATTCTCATCAATAACAAACTCATCCATCCGTGGTCTTTTATATATAATGGTATATCCTGCTTTAGAAAGATAATCAAACATTGAATTCAAAGTTTTCATATCAAAAAAAGCCAAAGGTGGTTGACCATGATCCATCGATATTTTATTCGATATTATTATTGTTTTATCACCAAAATTAAAATCCTTATCTCGATATTTTTCTTTTATTGGTGGTGATATCCATTTCGAATAATCTAACACTCCGTTTACTTTTTCTTTTTCTTTATCCGTTAGTTCACCATAAGTTTTACCTTCAAAAAAGACATGTGTATTATGATGTATCCAACAGTTGGGAAGATTCTGCACACCGTTGGTTGAATTGTTTACTAATCTAACATCGTATCGTTCCTCAACGTCCTCACAGAAGTAATAAAAAGGTTTCATTCCTT
>Ga0114932_10005864_pt1 | contig 10733 bp, 9 predicted proteins | sample 2SBtaG_2_FD_87286 | JGI IMG/M metagenome (GOLD analysis project Ga0114932, IMG submission 87286) | Deep subsurface microbial communities from Kolumbo volcano to uncover new lineages of life (NeLLi) - 2SBTROV12_ACTIVE470 metaG | ecosystem: Environmental > Aquatic > Marine > Volcanic ... | reverse complement strand
CTGCTGAGCCTACTCGGCCACTGCCCGCTGTGTAGGCAGCACCTCTTCGGCTCCGCGGTCCCGCCGCACCGCTCGCGAGACGGCCCGCAGCGGGCTCCCGCGGGAGTGATCAAGTAGTGCTAGATTGCCGCCTGAATAGGAATAGGAGGATCCTGACCCCGTCTACGATGGCTGTCCGTGGGCGTCGGCGGAGGTCGTCGAATAGGAATAGGAGGATCCTGACCCCTACCGGAACGACCGGAAGCTTCCATCTTCGTTGAACACATCGGTGAAGCGCTGCATGGCCTCGAAGGCGCCGTAGCGCTGCAGCACGTGGTAGCCGGCGAGCCATGCGGTGGGCTGGTTCGGGTAGCCGCCGCCGGTCCGAGCCTTCTGGAGTGAGTCGGGAGCAGACAGCACATTCAGGCGCCAGCGCCGGGTCGCATTCGACTCGCTGGCTCCGTAGATCCAGCTCGCCGACTTCAGCTCTCCAATCAGCTCCCAACGCAGCGGTTTGTGCAGCAGTCCGGAGTTGTAGACCAGCGACGAGATGACGAACTGTTCATCCAAGGTCCGCCCCATGAGCGGTGCTGCACCGATGGCCGCCATCTTGCGCTCGGCGATCTCCTTCTCCCAGATGTACATCAGCGCGGTGCCAGCGATGGCCTCTTCAAACGTCATCTTGCGAGCCAGATAGGCGTGGGGCCCGCTGTCCCCATTGCCGTGCTTCAACCAATGGATTGTGCCGTCGAAAGTCGGTGGAGAGGGCTGCCCTTTCTCCCACCAACCGACCACGCTCACCAGCTGTGTGCCCGCTTCTTTATCGATGGCTGCCATCAGCTCGGGCGCGTCGGCCACCCCCATGGCGATGTCGTCGAGGCCGACGTCGAACACCGGATGAAAGCCTTGGCTCAGGATCTGCTGCTGCTCGCCCAAGTGGATGGCTCCGCCCTCGGCAATCCAGGTCACGCTGACCTCCTGGTCGGTGAGGCGCGCGGTTCGGCCTTGGGCCTTCTGCCATGCGTTGATCGCCCGCACCGATCCGCTGGTCGCTGTGCGCAGCCGTCGTTCGTGCGCCGCCGTGTCGCCCTTGCCATCGAAGTAGCCGAAGTAGCGCTTTGGAAAGACCCCTGACGTCACATAGGCCTCCATCTTGAACGCCTCGTAGCCGAACACCGTGCGCTCAATCTCGGTCTGGGTCATGGGCAGGCCGGCATGCTCCTTTGCACGCAGGTTCAGCGCGGCGTTGGTGACGATTTGATCGGCGACGCCCGCCGACGGTCCGACCTTGGCCAGACGCTTCTCGGACGCAGCAGCCTGCAGCTGGAGTTGGTTCACCAGCCGATCCGCAGCCGCTTCGTCTGCCACATAGTGACCCAGACTCTCGCGCACATCGTCGATCGGAGCCGCGCCAGCGAGCGCACACAGCAAGAGCAGCAGGGACATTGGGGACATTGGGACCTCCAACCATCCTGACCTGGCCGTGCTTAGGTAGTTCGTAAGCGGAAGGTAACTTTGCCCCCGACCCCCCAAACCGATGACCTTCGAGCCGCCATGTTGGGGCTGTTCAATACCGAGATGGAGGCCGAAATTCGGCCTAGGTCTGTGGATATCGACAAGGCGCCCGAAGGACTTCGGGCCGATGTGCGGGTCGATCGAGTCACCGCGGTCCTGAGCGAGACGCCGCTGTTCGAGCGCATGGCGGGTGCCGGAAGCCTCGGCGCATTTTCGGGCTTCTTGCTGATGTTCGTACCAGCGGCCCCACTTGGCGTTGCGCCCTTTTGGTTGCTGGGAGCCGCATTGTCGGCTTGGCTTGGTTCACAGATGTGGCGTCGTGGCGCACCCAGCCGTGTCGTGGCCACAGGAAGCTCTGTGCGCATCGGTGCTCGCATGATCACCGGGCCGCGCATCGTCAGCGCCGTGGGGCAGCTGATGCACGGCCGCCACAGAGCGATACCCGAGCTGGTGATCACCCTGCGCGAGCCCTCCGAGACCCACATCATCCGCGCCAAGCAACACAAGCTCGAGGATGTGCGGTGGCTGGCGGCGGTCATCGAGCGCGTGAAGTCGCTGTCGGACCCCGAGCGGGAGCGACAGGCCGAGCTGGACGCCAGACAAGCGGCAAAGACCCTCGGCAGCCGCGTGGACCAGTCATGAGCACAGCGGACACTCCACCCGAGTCCCTGCAGGCCAAGGTCGACTCCTTTGGCGTGACGGCCACGGTTCGCAGCCGTCGCAGCATGGGCCAGCTGCTGGCCTTTGCCTCGGGCATGGTGGTGGTTGGGCTGTCCCTGGTCTCGGGGGACGCGTTGCTGTTTGCGTTCCTGGGGGCGCCGCTGCTCGGCTTCTTTTGGGTCACCCGGCGACCCCAGGTCATCTCGGTGCGACCGGACGGCATCTCGGTCGGCAGCTGGTGGATTCCGTCAGAAGAGCTCGCCGGCTGCCAGGTGATTGAGGCCCGAGCCTATGCCGAGGATGGAGTGAGGCCCTACCGCTACCTTCAGATCACCACTCGCCGTCCGTGGCGAACTGTCGAGGTGTCTGCGGGCGGGCATTCACGGGAAGATCTGGAGTGGTTGTCCGCGGCGATCCGCAGCGTGGCTGGCAAGGATGAGGAGGTCACACGGGAGCGGGCGGCAAAAGTCGAGGTCCAGGAAACCCAGAAGGCGTTCATCCGAGATCTGTCCGAGAAGCTGTAGTCTGCTACGATCCCGGGCCATGGAACTGACTCGCATTGTGCCCGACTTCGCCAGGGCAATGGGCATCGTGGACACCGCTCACCCCGCAGGCATCGGAACCTGCTCCCGCAGCGAGACCGTGCAGCGGGTCGCCAACGAGATCAGCCGATGGGATGGATACTCCGACCCCTCGCTTGATGTGCCCTTTGGACCCGCTGATGCCCACTATGCGTCGTGGTGTGTGGGCGAAGCTCCGGACTGGTCGTGGACGCTTCAGATTCGCTTGCTCAAGATGCGCTCGGGGGACGGTCGGCCCGTCGATGGGCTGACCGGATTGGTCTCTCCTTGGGCCACTCACGACAGCGCGCTGGTCGCCGCCCAGCAGCTCTACGGCATTCGGATGCCCCACGAGTCGCGCATTCGCGGTCGCAAGGCCGTCATCATCTGTGGCTACGAGTCCGACGACACCCCCTTGCACCTCGGCATTGAGGCCTTCGAGGCCCTATTGGCCCACCACTTCCGCATTGGTGATCGCGTTGAGGCCACCGTGGGCCCGCTGCAGCACGCCGTCTATACCCAGGCCGGCGTGTACGGCTGGGAGCTCATGGGCCGCAAATAGCACAACGTCAGAAGAAGAAGAGGTATTCGCCCTGCAGCGGCTCTGATAGGCCTTTCGCGCCGGTGTTGTGGCCGTTCATGGCGCTTGTGATGCACTTCTCGAGTCGAGGATTGCTGCCATCGACTCCAGTCAGGGTCACGTCACGGACTCGCCCATCGGTGCCTAGGGTGTAGGTCGCCGAGAACTCACCGCCGATGATGTCGCCAGCGGTGCGGGACTTGGTGGCACAGTGGCCGGCCAACTTGTCGAACATGCCCGACTCCGAGATGAGCGCTGTCGGCGAGCGCTTGCTGTTGCGCTGCTGGCGCATCGTCGCGCGTTCCTTTTCCCGGCGGGCGTCGGCGAAGGCGTCGGTGTTGCCCATCTGCATCAGCCCATCGAGGCTGCCCAAGCCTTCGGCCTCGAAGTCGGCGTCGTCGAGGGTCGCGTCAGCGGTGCTGCTCTTGCGTGTCCCGCCTTCTTTGGAGTTGATTCGGTCTCGGGCGACCGCATCGCCGGCTTCACCGAGGTCGACTCCCTGCAGTCGCTGTCCAATGCCCTTGAGCGATTCGAGGGTGGTGCCCGCTGCGGTCACCTTGTCCGGTGGTGCGACTTCTCGGGGTGGCGGCTGGCCGGTGTCCTGCAGGTCAGCCAGCTCCTCTTTGAGGGACTCGGGATCTTGGGCCCATTCGTAGTCGAACATGGTGAGGGTGTCCTCGCCCAGGTCCAGGCGCACGTCCTCGCCGCCCATCATGATCGCCATCAGGCCGATCACCGGTACCGCCAACATCAGGCTCATTGCCGATGCGGTGGCTCCCAAGATGGCCATCGACGGCCGCGCTCGATGCTCGAAGTGGGTTCGTAGCGGTACACCGGGTGCTGTGGCGGCTTCGTCACCTGGGATGTCGCCAAAGCACCGGGCGCACTGGCCTCCCCAGCGCTCCTGTTCTTCGGTGATCGGTCCTTCGCAGAATGGGCAAGTGCGGATCATCGGGGCTCCCTACACATCTTGACTATGCGCGAGCGAGGCAGTTCCCGTCTACCAGCCGGTGGCGCTGATGCCCACATGCACACCGGTCGAGCCGTCTTCTGTGACCATCGGCGCCAGCATCGGCATCCACTGTCCGGGCAGGCGTCCAGTTCGCATGTTGGGTCGCGCCAGGGCGATGTCACTCGCGTCCCGCTTGGACTCGATGATTGCTCCCAGCGCAAAGCCCGCGGTGCTGCCCAGCACTGTGCCGGCCGAGATGGTCTGCCCGTCGGGCGTAGCGAGGGCGGTTCCCAAGGCACCAACAGTGGCGCCGGTCAGGGCCAACAGCTGCGGAACGGCTGTTCTGGAGGGGTCCAGGTCGGTCGTCACCATCAGAGCGGTCGTGCCCAAGATGAACACGTCGCTGGTGATGGTCATGGATAGACCGAGGTCGACCGCCTCGCCGTTGCCTCCGATGGCCAGCGGCACCATGAGGCCGTACCACAGTCCCCAGCCGCCGCCAGCGGTCGCCAAGAGCACCTCGCCCGGTGCGGGATCGATCTGCTGGGACAGGAAGGCTGTGGCGGGCAAGGTGGCGCCCAGCGTCGTCATCGTGAGCGCGCCGGGGTTGGTGAAGTTGGTGCGGGACTCCAAGAAGGCGCCGATGCTCAACGCGTTGCCGGTCATCCAGACGCCGGTGACGCCGATGAACGCGGCGTCTCCGGGTTCCATCGTCAGCTTGGGGCCGACGTTGTGGCCGATGCCCGCGCCCAAGGCTCCACCCAACAAGATGGCGGAGGCATTGAGCTGGGCCGACGATGCGTCCCGCTGCTGACTGGCCATCGCGAGGCCGGCGCCAAGGGCGTTCCCCGAGAGCCAACCAAAGGCGTTGCCGCCGACGGCAGCCTTGGATGCAGGAGAGAGCTCGGACAGAATCAAGCCGCCTGTGGTGCCCGTGGCCAGTCCCAAGAAGGATGCGCCCTGCAGGCCGTTTCCGTCGGCGACCACGGGAATCAGCGAGCCCGCCCACAAGCCCTGGACTGACGTCAGGCCGGTCAGAGGTGCCTCGGAGCCGTCGAGCTGCCAGGTGGGCTGTAGGAGCTTTCCGATGCCCAATCCAGCTGCGGTGCCCAGCATGCCGCTGACGTTGGTGGCGGTGCTCGATGCGAGGTTGCTCTCGGCCAGCAATGAGCCGATGCCCGTGCCACCGGTGAAGCCGATCAGGCCGGCGATGTGCACTTCGCCTTGGTCGCCGAGGTCAGGCGCGCCAGGTTGCAGCTCGGCGGCGAGCATGCCCGCCCCACTGCCCAATGCCAGCAGCCCGCTCGACGTGATGGGGCCTGTGCTGAAGCCCTGTTGCCCCAACAAGACGGCAGACGAAGTGCCCGCGTAGCTCCCCCACAGAATGGCCGTGGTGGACTGCACAGCGTCTTCGCGCTCCATGGCCTTGCTTCGCGCATACAAGCCGCCTGCGGCTCCACCGGCCAGTGCGCCGCCCAGGACGCCCACGGTGATGCCCGCGTCGCTCTGGCCCAAGGCACCGACAAAGGCCAGGGTGCTGGCACCGACGATGGTCGAGCCCACCGAGTACATGCCGACCGCGCCCTTGGCGGCTTCGATCTCGATGTTGGCTCCGATCTCGAACTGCGGGTAGCGAGACTCCAACGTCTTGCGAGCCAGCTGTCGAATCTCGTCGGGCTCCTCGCGGTCGAAGACCATCTGCTCCAACATCTCGATGGCGAGGGGATCCTCACTCATCTTCTGCATCGCGGTGAACCCGGCTCGCCGGGCGGCAGGCTGTCCCCGTTGCTCGACCAACTCGCGGGCGATGGTCTTGGCGAGATCGTTGTCCGGCCACGCGTGGATGGCGATTCCGATGGCCACCTTGCCTCGCTCATCACTGCGCGGAAGCTCGGCGTAGAGGAAGGGCAGAGCGCGGTCGTCGCCCAGAATGGCTGTGTTCTTGAGGGCCTCGAAGCGCTCTTCGGTGGTCGCGTCCCGCTGTTGGAGGACGAGCAGTGAACGCACCAGCGCATCGGCATCGGCGGCGGACTTCTGGGCCTTGGCTAGGCTGGTGGCGTTGACCTCGGCCTCGGCCTGAAGCTCAAGCAGCAGCTGCTGCAGCGTCTGGACCGAGGGCTCCTCGGCGTCGACTTCCTCGTCCACTTCGGTGTCGGTCGGAGTCTCGGGGGCGTCCTGGGCGATGGCCAGCGACAGGCACAGCAGCAGGGACATCATTGTGCACGCACCACGGCGAGCACGGCCTGCAGGGTGGCGTCGGTCACCACGGGCGGATTGGCGTAGGTGCTGTCGAAACCTTGCAGCTCGCTGCGGTGGTAGTTGACGACCACATCGGGGTCCTTGAGCAGATGACCGGTCAGCACGCCGCAGATGTTGGCGTCGGCGGGGATGACGCCAGCGGCGACGAGCTTCTTGACCCCGGCCACGGTCGCGCAGCTGGCGGGCTCGGCACCGATTCCCGAGGCGTCGACGTGGGCCTTGGCGTCCAGAATCTCTTGGTCGGTGACCTGGGCCACCACTCCGTCCAGACGCGCGATGCCGCGAAGGCTCTTGCGGAAGCTGACGGGATTGCCAATCTGAATTGCCGTTGCGATGGTCTTGGCCTTGACCGGGACCAGCTCGTCGCTGCCCTGGCTCCAGGCGGTGTACAGCGGGTTGGCGCCGGCGGCTTGGATGACCGCCAGCCGCGGCAGCTTGTCGATGAGTCCCAGCTCAAAGGCCTCGATCAGCCCTTTGGCCAGAGCGGTGTTGTTGCCCAGGTTGCCGCCAGGCAGGGCAATCCAGTCGGGGACCTGCCAGCCACAGTCCTGCAGCAGCTCGAGTCCAATCGCTTTCTGGCCCTCGATGCGGAACGGGTTGACCGAGTTGACCAGGTAGATGCCTTCAGAGTCACAGACCTGCTGCACCAGCTCCATCGCGCGGTCGAAGTCCCCGCGAATCTGGATGGTCTTGCCCCCATAGGCGAGCGCTTGGGACAGCTTGCCGTACGCGATCTTGCCCTCGGGAATGAACACATAGGCGTCCATGCCGGCAAAGGCCGCGTAGCTGGCCATCGATGCCGACGTGTTGCCGGTCGAGGCACAGGCCACCGCACGCATGCCCAGCTGCTTGGCGGCGCTGACGGCCGCGGTCATGCCCCGGTCCTTGAAGCTTGCGGTCGGGTTCTCGCCCTCGTGCTTGAGCCTGAACCGGTCCACGCCTGCGTATTTGGCCGGTCCGGGGTGGTCGTACAGGGTTGTATTTCCCTCGCCGCGGGTGACGATGAACTCTGAGGCGAGCGGAAGCACCAGCTCGCGAAAACGCCAGACTCCGCTGCGGTTCAGCGGATCGTTGCTGGCCCGTCGCTGGTCGAACTCGGCGAGGGTCGGGACCGATGTGTGTTCATGTATGACATCGAGGGTGCCGCCGCAGTCGCAGCGATACCGGGTCGCCATGCCCTCATAGGTGCGGTCACAACGGACACAGGCGAGCTTCCAGGGCACGGACATCAGGGTCTCCAACGCGCTTCCTTTGGCCTCTAATGCGCCACGCAGCGGTGGCTGACAATCCTCAGTGCTCGACCAGCTTTCGGTAGCTGTCGAAGTCGAAGCGCCCGCCATCTCGGTCGCCGTCGTGGCATCCGGTGCAGACCTCGATGCTGGGATCCTTGGTCGGCTTGGTCTGCGGGTCGGCAATGTGCTTCGCGGCGGCGCCGTGGCAGGCCTCGCACTGAACATCCCGCAGACCGCTGACGGCGGCTGCAGTGGCGGGCCCGCCCTCTTTGTTTGCGCCGGTGCTGTGGCAGCTGAAGCAGCTGTTGTCTCCGGCATGTCCGTCGTCGACCAAGCTCTGCCAGGCGCGAGCGTGTGGGGTCTGGGCCCAGTGATAGGTCTGGTTTCGGTGGCACGATTCGCAGGCCTTTGCACCGGCCCAGTCACTGCCCGTGGGGCCGACTCTGGGCTCTGTGGAGGCCGCGGCGGCGACGTCGGCTCCTTCGAATGCGGCGAGGCCCTCGGACACAATGCGCGCGACGGCGGGCTCGTCCGCAATCGTGTCATCGAGCTCGGTCAGCGTGTGGCGAATCCATTGTTGGTCGGCGGGCGGGTTGGCGATGACATCGAGCTGGGCTTGCTTGTCGGCCAGCATCTGCAAGCGGTGCTCCTGGCGTGCCTTGGTCTCCTTTGACGGCACCTTGCTCAGTCGGTCGACTTCTTTCTCAAGGGGATCGGTGGCGCCAAATGCCACCCACGTGGTCGCGTCGGATTGCCACGTCAGCTCGGCGGTGCCCAAGTGCTTGCCGCGGCTGCCATTGCTGAGCACCCACGCGCTGCCGACCTGCAGAGGCTGGTGGTACATCGCCGCGTTGTTGCCATCGACCACCGCGTCGGCGTTCAGTTCAGCCAGCTTTGTGCGGTGAATGGGGGCCAAGACCAATCGAAAGTCCACCGCTCCCAGCTTGTCCATGGCTTCGTTGGCGACGGTGACGGGATCCTCCACCGTGCAGCCAGCGACGGGGCCATCGGTGATGCCCACGATGCCGATGCGCTTTCCGCCGCGCTCGAGCACGACGCTGTCGGGGTACGGGTGCTCATCGTCGCAGATCAGGTTCGCAGCGAGCACCGGCAGCTTGTGCTTGGTGACCAGGTCCTGAATGCGCTTGCGACCCAGGGTCCAATCCGACGCGGACAGGGCCATGGCGTCCATGCCTCCCAGCGCCAAGCTGGAAGCGATCAGGTGGGCCTTGGGCACGCGCTGCGGGTCTTCTTTGGCGTGGGGGGGCATCCAGGCGCCACCGCCATCGACGACGATCACCGGACCGGCGTCACGGGCGTTGTTGAGCAGCGTGGCTCTTCTGGACAGACCGCCCAGAGGATGCTTGGGTCAACCGCAGGGCTCGAGCTCACCGTCCAGCCGGGCGGTGTAGACCAGGGTCACCAAAGCCGGTGGCGGCCCTGTGATTTCAGCCGGTTCGGGCTGAGGCGGGGTTCCGGAGCAGGCAAGCAGGGTGAGCAGCAGATTCATGGCGCGCATGATGCCTGCAGCGGCCCGGGTGCGCAATTGCCGTAAACGACTGCATCGCAAGATCCGATGGGACAGGTGGAGATGATCAATGCAGCGACTTGCAGCGCTCGTGGTGCTTCTGGCACCTGCCGTCAGTAGCGCCGCCGAACCGGGTACCTTCTCGATCAACGGCTACTCGAGCTTCGAGGTCGAGTACCAGTGGAGCGAGGCTGGCGAGGGTGATCGCCATGCGTCGATGGACGCCGACCTGTTCGACTTGGTGTTCAACTTCCGGCCCACCGATCAGATTCGCGTGGCGACGGACATCACCTGGGAACACGGAGTGGCCAGCGAGGACGGACGCGGCAACGCAGCCATCGAGTATGGCTTCGCCGAGTACGCCCTGTCCGACGGACTCAAGCTGCGTGCGGGCAAGATGTTCACGCCGTTTGGGGTGTTCAATGAGATCCACACCGCCAAGCCCGCCTACTTGTCGGTGAAGGAAGCCGCGTCGACGAACAAGCCCGAACGCATCGTCGACTCCGAGCGCTTCTTCCCTCGTTGGGGTGTGGGCGTCGCGGCGACTGGAGATCTGTTCATCGGAGATGTTCGCGTCGACTACCACCTGATGGTCAGCAACGGCGAGCAAGAGGACACCAATCCCTACGAAGAGGACAACAACCTGGCCAAGGCGGTGACCGCGCGCACTCGCGTCGAGTCCGGCCCGGCAATCGTCGGCGTGTCGCTGTACGCCGATTGGCTCGACGGCGGCGAGACCATCGTCAGCACCGGAGTTCAGGGTCAGGTCGTGGTCGGCTCGCTGGAGGTCATGACCGAGGGCGTGTACGGAACCCGAGGTGGCGGCGGCGCTACGGACGCTCAGGTGGGCGTATTGGTGCAGACCGCGTGGCGCTTCGACGGCGGCTGGACGCCCTACCTGCGCGGCGAGGTGGTCGATCCCGATCTCAAGACCGGCGGAGACCGCGGCACGCTGTCCATCGTCGGTGTGAACCTGTCCATCGATGAGCACCTGTTCATCAAGCTGGAGCATGACGTCTTGGTCGGTGGTCCCGCCAGCAGCCTGCAAGAGGTTGGTGGAACGGCACACGAGCTGAAGTTCGCCGTCGTGGTGGGGTTCCAATGAGGTTCATTCTGCTCACAATTGCCCTGTGCATGTGTTCGACGATGGCTTCTGCGACTCCTGTGCTGGTCGCGGGCCCGGAAGTCCCCGTCGAGGCGTTGTCCGTCAAACAGGTTCAGCGATTGCTGCTCGGCAACAGCAGCACCATCGGTGGCAAGCGCGTCGAGCTTGTGTTGCCGACGGACGGCGACCCGGTGCTGGAGGCCTTCCTGGGCACCGTCGACCTCGAAATTGGGGAGTTCAGGCGCCACTGGTTGCGCCATGTGCTCAGCGGCAGCTCCTCGCCGCCGCGGCAGCTGACGTCGATGGCGGCCGCCGACTTTGCTCGAAGTCATCCGCGGGCCGTGCTGGTTGTGGATGACGGGG
>Ga0114932_10005860_pt1 | contig 10736 bp, 8 predicted proteins | sample 2SBtaG_2_FD_87286 | JGI IMG/M metagenome (GOLD analysis project Ga0114932, IMG submission 87286) | Deep subsurface microbial communities from Kolumbo volcano to uncover new lineages of life (NeLLi) - 2SBTROV12_ACTIVE470 metaG | ecosystem: Environmental > Aquatic > Marine > Volcanic ... | reverse complement strand
AGTTACTAACAGTATTTAATGGTAAATACTCATTCTTCCATATTTAATCATGATCTGGAAGAGAAAAATCGGATATTTCAGCGAATAATGAGCAGAAAAGCCTTTGGGCTCGTGTCTGTTCATGTCATTGATATATATGGCTTTGTCTGGGTAGGTCCTGCCAAATGCTGCTCCTCGTAGGCCAGGATATCCTCCACACGGTAGACCACACGGCCGCCGATTTTCAGGAAGATTGGTCCCCAGCCTATGGAACGCCAGCGCTCCAAGGTGCGCTGAGAGACATCCCATCGCTCGGCCAGTTGCTTCTGGTTGATGTGGTTACAGTTGAATTTGGGGTGGTTCATGGCTTTGGCTCCTCTGCGTTGTTTTCGCCATGAACGCTTCCTGTTGCGCAGGTATCAAGTAAATAGTGCCGTTGGCGGCTGATTGATGCCAGTCAGTAGTGTATTGTCAGCATTATTTGGTTTGTGGTGCCGTTCCACCGCCACTTTAAAACATCGTATTATTGAAAAATAAGAATAAATATTGAAGCTATCCTGCAACGATGTACGGCTTGGCTTGGAAACTACGCAAAAATATCTACTTCCTACAGAAACCCAACGTAATGACCTAATTTATTAAAGATAATTTCTATTGATGTGCATCGAATTGAATCTATGCGCTGATTAATGCCGGTATTCTTATCAGGGTTTTTTGCGATTAAAATCATGGTACACTTCAAAGCCTAAATGCGCGGTGTTAGTATGGGATTCAGCTAAACATACAGAATGTATTTTCCGCTTGGTTTTTGGTGGAATATTTAAGCACTTAATTGTTTCAGTTAGACCTTTTCAATAAATTTTCCCGGTGCGATAGCAATTTAAACGTAGCGGAAAAGTTTTTTTCCTTACAACTAGTGTCATAAAAAATATGTGTCCCTCGATCAAAAAATCATACATTGCATTATTCGTTTTTATATTTTGTTTCTCGGGTGCGATTAAGGCTCTCGAAGTAGGCAGCCAAACGCCTACGTGTGAAGCGACTCTCCTAAATGATGGACAACCATTATCCTTGGAGCCATACAAAGACAAAGTCTTGTATGTTGATTTTTGGGCAACTTGGTGCCCACCCTGTAAGAAGTCGCTTCCTATCCTCAATAAATTGCGCGATGAGTTTGTTGACCAAGGTTTTGAAGTCATTGCAATTAATGTCGATGAAAATACCGAGGATGCAAAACATTTTTTGAAAAAATTCCCCGTAAATTACGTGGTTGCAGTGGACCCAGCCGGGAACTGTCCCGCAGTGTATGATGTATTAGCCATGCCTTCATCTTATTTTGTTGATAAACAAGGTGTTGTTAGACGCATACATTTAGGGTTTCGGAGCAGCGACGAGGCGGGCATTCGTGAAGAAATAATTTCTTTATTAAACGAAAAAAAGGCACAACCCTATTAGGTCTCGTTGCGAGAGATCCTAATACCCTTCGTCAATTTCACCGTCACAGTCATTATCCTTACCGTCAGCTATGTCGGGTGCGCCTGGATAAACGAGGTCATCGTTGTCGTTACAATCCAATGGAGCTCGAAAATTATCGAAATCGTCATCGGGAAGCGCGTCCGGGTCTGGTGGTGGTTTTTGTGTTTCGCAATAGGGGCCGGTCCATCCTTCGTTACAACGGCAAAACCCATCGGTAACCTGCCCGTTTCCATAGCAATTTTGTTCTTGGGAGCTTGGGGATAAATTAGCTTCATCGATGCCTCCACAAATGATATTACCACCTGCACTGATGCCAGTGACAAATTCTCCACTCGTACAGGACTGTCCTATCGATCTTATGTGGGGTTTGGGTTTTACTTTTGAGATACCTAGATTCTGAAGAGGTTCTTTGTCAAGGGTGTTGTTTGTTATCGGATAAGTTTCAGAAGGTTTCTTTTCGGCAACATCTTGTTGAAAAACCAATACAACCGATATAAATGTGAGGACCACTAGAAGAAATAGTATCCAATGCTGAGGAGAGAATTTTTGGTTCATACTCGTTTTCTTAGTTTATTTTAAGCTTACCCAACATCTTCACAGAGTTTGATACGGGTTTAACCCCATTCCCGGTTTGTGATTTCATTCGATTGGCTAACGATATTCGTCGCCTAATTTTCAGTATCGGGTTACTTGGGGGAGTTTGTGGAAGGGTTATATCTTGTAAAATGTACAGTAGCGAGATTTTCCCTAAGCCTGAAGCCAAATTGGGTCTAAATCATAACCAAATCAACAAACAGTTTATCTATAATGAATTCTGGCCTTACAACACCAAGCCAAGACTTATTCATTACTCGCTGATTGTTCTCCGTCCTGTGACGATCAATCCAACTAGCGCCGATCCGAACAGCCAAATAGCTGCGGGAATGGGAACTGCGGTTACGGATAATACAATTTGTGTCTTTTCGATAAAAGCGGTATCTCCGGCGCTCAAAGCATTAGCGGTTAGGATGTTTTCTAGGGTTAATATGACTTTGTCGGACCCCCACGTGCCCAAATCCAAATTTGCGTTTGCCTCCCAATCCTTTGAAGATAAGCCCGTGTGCGAAAATGCATCGGTTGCTATCAGGGAATCCGTTAAATTCATACTGGGGTCGTTGCCATTAAGTGCCCACATTTGTCCAGTTGCAGAAACAGTAGGTTCTTCTACAGTTGGGCTATCCAGGATGTAGGCGCCTTTTTCAGTTAAATTAGCGCCTATAATATTTGTGTCTCCTATCCCCTTTACTTCAAGATTAAAGATCTCGTTAGTTGCGTTACTTCCACTATTGTTTAAAGCGATTGCTGTAAAATCCGTGGGGGTAAAAAATAAGGAATTTCCTACAACAGTGGGATCACCGAATAATCCTGTTAGCGTGCTGTCGTAGTGGAAACTAACTGTGTTTCCATTAATCCAAGTATCAAATGCCGAGTAGGCAGGATTGCCAATAAGAAATATTGCCCCCAATATAAACATAACAAGAGTGCGAACCGCTTTCATCTCTAATTTCCCTCGAAATTATTGTTATTAGTTCTCCAATCTAGACAGCTTTCTGGCATTAGGTCCGCCTAATAAAATCGTAATATTGGAGTTTTTACCTCAAGTTATTCAATTATTACGCCAAGGCTAGTTAATTAGCGTCACGCTGGGCTTTAACGCAGCTCAGTATCATTTACGCGTTTTGATGTGGCGCCTCTATAATGCTGTAAATCCGATATTTTCCATGGATTAGTTGAAGGGGGTGATGGATATAGCATTTACTTGATAAGCCCGGAAGAATTAGTTGCGGTTTTGCCTAATGAGGGTTAAACAAAATTGAAAAAGTGTGGCATATGACGCGCCAATAGGGTAAATGCCACGATTTTGGGAATTTAGTCTAACCAAATGGTTGTTGCTGATAGGATATGTCTGGCTTGTATTTTGCCTTAACTAAAAAATGACATCGAGAGAAAATCAGCTAGATCGAATTCGGTAAACCAACAGGAAAAATTACCCGTTCTAACCGGGGACTATGCATGTTTAAGTCGTGCATTCTATCTGTGAAAATGCAGAGCATCGAAATTCGAGGGTTCGATGTCAACGGCTTTTCGAAGCCGTATGAGACCACCAGGGAATATAACCAGAGAGTGTAAATACGTGACCAAAGTATCTAGTAACAAGAAAATAAAAAAACCCATTGAAAGTCATTCAATCCAGATGCTGAGTAATGTCGATCAATACATCCTATTCGCTACCATTTCGATTACTGGGGCTGTCGTCATGATGGTCGAAATTTTGGGTACTCGGATTATCAGCCCGTATTATGGTGTCAGTTTGATCATATGGTCATCATTGATATCGGTTACATTGATGGCTTTGGCGATGGGCTATTTTTTCGGTGGAAAACTTGCCGATGGTGAAAATATCATACAACTGTCCCAAATCATCTTCGGTTCCGCGATTTTTACCGGATTGATTCCATTAATTAGTGAACCTGTCCAAGCGAGCTTTGAGGTGTTTGGCCTTCGAGGTGGTGCCCTTGCAAGCGCAATGATATTGTTTGGTCCACCTTTAACCTTGCTTGGTATGGTTGGTCCGTTCGTCATAAAATTATTAGCGTTTCGCCTTGAAAAAGTTGGGTCGACGTCGGGTAATGTCTATGCCATCAGTACTTGTGGAAGTGTAATAGGTACTTTATTTCTTGGGTTTTATTTAATTCCGGTGGCCGGCACCCGGTTGATTGTTGTTGTGCTGAGCATCGTGCTTTTTCTTTTGGGTATTTGTTTGGTAATGCTAGAACGTAAATGGCGTAAGGATTCAAATAAAAACCTTACCGTGGTGATTATGAGCGTTGCAATTTTGGTCATGATTTTGGCGGTGGGGCAGTATAAGAGGAGTAAAGAATATAGTGGGTATAATGTGGTCTCGGAAGCAGAAAGCCACTATGGATGGGTTCGGGTAGTTGATCAACCGAAACAACGTATCCGATGGTTAATGTCAGATTCTTCGACGATTGGTGCCGAGGATCTTGATACAGGGAAAAGCCGACTCGGTTATCAACAAATCGTCAGTTTCATCCCTCGTTTCAATCCGAGAGGTGAGGAAGCTCTATTGATTGGGTTAGGTAGTGGGCATCTTGTCAACGCACTAAAAATACAGGGAGTTAGCACCGATGCAATTGAAATTGACCCGGCCGTAGCGAAGGCTGCCAAAGATTATTTTAGCTTTAGAGCTTCAGGGCAGGTGCTCGTTGGCGATGCACGATACCAAGTGAAGAATCTGGCAAAAAATTATGATTTCATCATCCACGATTGTTTTACCGGCGGTTCGGAGCCGATTCATTTGTTGAGCATCGAAATGTTGCAATCGCTTAGATTACGTTTAAAAGATCGTGGCGTTTTAGCCTTAAATTTTGTTGGTTTTACCCAAGGAGAACACCGTAAAACAGTTAATGCAGTGGCACGGACGTTGTCTGAAATATTTCCATATCAACGAACATTTTTGTCCGCACCCGGTGAAAAATTTAATGATTTTGTTTTTTTTGCATCGAATTATCCTATTCGTCTAGGATCGGGTTATCGTGATAAGCAGCTTGCGCATTGGATGGAGCAACGAGAAATCGTTATCTCAGGGGAAGACAGTTTTGTTATAACCGATGATTTTAATCCGTTGGAGAGCATGCAGATTGCTAAAGCAGAGCTTTATCGGGAAATGCTTAAACAACGTGTGGGTGAAGAAATCTTATTTTGGTAATGTAGATTCGCTTGCATTAACCAAGCACGGTATGGCCTTTGGTTGTACTCACGTTGGTGTGCATGGGCAGTGATCATTACTGATCTAATGGCCATCTGTCAGTTATGAAATCTTTGTTTTTTCTGGCATCTAAATGGAATTAATTTTAGGGATTTCGAGGGTGGTCCCGCGATTTCGTAAGGACTGTACCTATCACGTTTGACGAGGCTAGAAGCGTTTCGGTATGGACTAGATCTTGTTTTTTTGTTTTCCCAGCTTCAGCTACTAAAATTACGGTATCAATATAGGGTGTAATCGCCAAAGCTTCGCCTGCAACCATCACCGAAGGTAGATCGAAAATAATGATTCGGGAGGAATAACGCTCCCGAACTTCCTTGACAAATCTTATCATCATATAGGATGAGAGCATTTCACCGGCATTAACCAGTGGACTTCCACCTGGAAGGACAACAAAGCGGTCAATCCCTTCTGGGTGTACCAATAAGTTTTCGAGAGGAATGTTTTCGGTTAGAAAATCACTTAAACCCTGTTTTTGGCCAAGGCCAAAATACTTATGAATGCTTGGGTTTCGAAGATTTGCATCCACCAGTAATACGGTATTGTTGATATCCATTGCCATGCTGATGGCTAGATTGATCGCAGTGAGGGTTTTGCCATCGTTAATTCCAGGGCTCGTAACAGCTACTGTGCTCCATTCATTGTCCCGCAGTGTGTGTAGCAATTGTGTTCGGAGAATTTTATAGGCGTTGGTATAATCGCTGGGCTCCATATTAGCAACGATCCGGTTTTCATTAAGTTGATTGGCATCTACAGCTATTGTTTTTGTATTTTTATATTCAAACCGAATGGGTAATTGGGATGCGTGCTCAGTCCAGTGCGCCGGAAGATTACTTTTCGAGGGAACTATTTGTTTTGAGCTCATATTGTTGATTAATTGGTTAAGAGGCTATCCGAGAATGGGAGCTGTAACGAGTAAGAGCTGGATTTTCCATTATTTAAGACAATCTCCTAGGTATTAAGGGTAAATTAGTTGTGGAGAGAAATCATATTTAAGGGCAAAAAATATCTGGTTTCTTTCCGCGGGTTTGGCTGATGAATCTCGATCTTCATAGGTATAGCCATAGCTGCTAGAAAGTGAAAGATTTTTAGAAAATTTCCACCTTAGGCTTGTGCTCGATCCATATCGTTGGCGCCCTGCTTGGGAGAATGTATTCTCTAGTGTTTTCGAATTGATCGCTCGTCCTGACAGACTCAGTTGCAGAGTATCGGTTAAATTATGGGTTACATTCAGTTCAAACTGGTTTAACTCGGTTTGTCCACCATTAAATGTAGGCGACAGATTTCGGCTCAAATTAGCTGAGATTTCAGTATGTTCAAATTGTTTTTCGATGAATGCGCTATAAATAAATCCGAATTGTTCGTCCTTTGATGTTTGTAGGGGCCCAAATAGCACGCATACCCCATTAAAAAAAACTTGGCATGGACTTGATCCGGATTCCGATAGAAGCATGACGCCACCCGCGGATAATGTAAAATTCAAAGTATTAGAATAGGCTTTCGAGAATCCAATCGTCCAGGAAACTTGATCGCTTTTAAAGTTATTGCCTGGTATATCTGTATGAAAAAATGCAAGTTGGTTAAACCATTGCAGAGATGCAGATTGGGAAAAGCCAAGCGTTGCAGATGCTGCGTGGTTTGAAAAATCAGATCGAGAAGTATCGACCAACCCATCGAAGGTGGTTTCAGAATAGTTGTAGTTTAAATCAAGCACAAACTGGTTGGACAATAACAACCGTAGAGTAGTGCCTGCATCCCATACCATTTGGTCAATTCGATTAAATTGAACACCCCCTGAACCCAGTTCGCTTGACGACGGTTGCTCAAACGAAATACCCCCATTTATCGAGAATTCAGTGTACTCGTCGGTAATTTTTGAGTTTAAATTGACTAAACCTTCATTTCTGTCAAGTTCGGAATGACCGTAAAATTGTTCTCCTGTGTAGCGTCCAGTTATACCTGTTTGCCACTGGCTGGTGGAAATATCGGAGCTTAACCCGGTCGAAAATATCGTCGAGTTGACGCTAAGTTTGTCCACTGATAGGTTGAAATTGTCAGAAAATCGTTGAGTCAGCGATGCGAATGGTCGGGCAATGATTTGAGGTGTTTCACAAAATGCTTCGGATACCCAAAAGGAAATGAGAAACACACATAAATTACAGTAATTTATAAGCCGATATTTTCCTAACCATGCGTCGGCAAGTTTCATCTTAACCACAGAAACAAATAGACCCAAATGCCCTACAGTAAACGAAAGTTCCCAAGATTTTAGGTATTTGATTCGATGAAAGGCTATTAGGGTACAACCACAACATCACCCTTTTTTAGGATAATGTTTTGTTCCAGTTTTTCTCCATTTTCAATATCCGAATAATCGAATTGAATGGCGGTCAGTTTCCCATTTTCGCGTCGTAAGATGTTAATGCTGTCCTGGTCGGCGAAAGTGGCCATTCCGCCAGCTAAGCTCAGTGCCTGCATAACATCGATAGCGCCGTTTACAGTAAATGCACCGGGGCGGTTGACTTTACCAATAACATAAATTTGTTGGCTCTCAAAACTGAGCAATGAAACACTCACAATCGGTTCAACCAACACTTTCTCAAGTTTGGTTGTAATCAAATCTTGAATTTCGTCAATGGTTTTATTTTCAGCCTTGAAGCTGCCCATTAATGGAAAAGAAACTACACCGTCTGGAAGGACTACCAATCTTTTTTCAAGGTCAGGCTCTTTCCACACAGATATTTCCAACACATCTCCTGGTCCGATTTTATAACGAGAACTCGAAGCTCTATTGTCTTGATTCTCGGCGTGTACTAAATTGATTAGCGGTGAAAAAATCAAAAAACAAGATAACAAAAACTTTGATAATCTACAGTTTATTAACATCATTCCAATAGTTTTAATATTCGAAAAACACCGCTGGCCAGGCCTGGTAGGTTTTTGCTGTAAAACAGGACAACATCTAATTTGCTTTTAGGTTTCCTAAGACTTTTCGTGCTTCATCAGATCCTTTGAAATCTTCTTGAATCGCTAATGATTTAGCCAAATAAATTTTGGCTTGTTCATGATTGCCTACTTTGTGGTAAACCATACCCAAATGGTATTGGGTAATGGCCAATTGGTCTGTTTTCTCGGCAGCATTTTTTAGCAAAGGTAGAGCAAGGTCATAATTACTTAGCTTATAGTAAATCCATCCTAAGGTATCAAGATACATAGGGTTGTCGGAACTTTCGAAACCACGGGATAGGGCGAGTGCTTTATCTAGGTTAATTCGGTCCGTTTTGTACTCGGAAAGGATGACCGCAAGGTTATTTTGTGCGGTAGGGGTTTGGGGAGTTTTTTCTAATATTTTTTCGTAAACATCAATCGCTTTATCGATCATGTCGCCATGTTGATAAACTTCGGCCAGTTTTATTCGCAGCCCCAGATCATCCGGAAGCTGTTGGATTGCCTGTTCGAGAACGATCGTAGATCTCTGGAGGTTGTTCTGAGACAAATAAAAATCGGCTAGTGTTTCGTAAGTTTGGCGCCATTTTGGTGATACCTCGATAGCGCTTTTTAAATGGGTTTCCGCTAAACTCAGTTGTTTTTCAGCCAAATAGTGCTGCCCCAGAAAGAAGTGTGCAATGGGGTGATTGGGGTTTTCTTGTATCGCCTGTTTCAGATAAAGTTCTGCCAAATCCCTTTTATCTTGTTGGTAATACGACGACAACAGTGCTGTCATCGTATTCGGTAGTGAGGGGTTGATGTCCAAGGCTTTGCTGAATTGTTCGATCGATTTCGAGTATTGTTTTTGTTGTTGATACAGGCGACCGAGGAATGTGATCGCAATAGGATTCGTTGGATTGTCATCGAGAAATTGTTGAATCACTGTTTCCGCCTGCTCCGGTTCATTTTGGGCCATATAGGTATCAATCAGTCCGGCTAGCACTTGAACCGACTTAGGTTTCTTGCTCAATGCCTGTTCAAATTCGTTTAACGCGTTGTCCAGTTTATTTTGGGAAAGATATAAGTGTCCTAGCTTAAAGTCAGGGCTAGCTTGTTTGGGATGCTCCTCCTGTATTTCTCTAAGAACTTTTTCAGCGCCGTCTTTGTCACCTTTTCTAGCGAGAATCATGGTCTTAAGGTTTAAAGCTTCGAGATCATCAGGGTTATCTATCAGGATGGCGTCGATTTGTGCGATTGCTTCATCCAATTGCCTTGAATTGGCAAGAATTTTTGCGAGTAACAGTCGCCTCTTGCCATTTTTAGGATCGAGAGTAATCGCTTTTTCCAAGTGTTCACGGGCTAATTCTGGATTTTTCGCCATTAACAATCCTTGAGCCAAGGTTGCGTGCAAGTTAGCATTCTCGGGTTGATCTCTTAGCAGGGTTCGAAAAAATCCTATGGCCTCTTCGGCTTTTCCTTGTTTTAGAAACACATACCCCTTCAACATGAGCGCTTTATTATCAGAAGGATTTTCGTCAAGCACTTCATCGAGGAGGCGCAGTCCTTCTTCTTCTTTACCTTGTTGTAATAACAACAAAGACAATTCATTGCGGTAGCCTAAACCTTCGGGTTTTATTCCGTATAGATCGATCTGGTCTAAATATACCTGTTCAGCTTCATCGAGCTTTCCATCCTGGATGAGGAAGCGGGCTAGTAGCCTGGGTAATTGATCAAAATTGCCATGATCTTTGATAAAAATTTTAAGTGTAGCGATGCCTTTATCAGCTCCTTGTTGTTTGTATAAAAAACTGGCTAGATGTATATATCGATCTTGGTCATTGGGATAGGTGGCTACACTTTTCCATAGAAATTCCTTGGCTTTCTCATTTTGCTGGGTCTTTACATAATACACTGCAATCTTCAGCCAATTGCTCGCGTCTTCGGGTTCAATTTCAATGAGTTTGGATAGCATTAACTCTGCTTGAGTGAAGTTTTTATCCGCGATATGGCGTTTTACAAGCATTCTGATCAGTTGGAGGTTTTGCGGGTTTCTTTCGTGAGCCTTATTGAGTACTGTTAGTTGCGCGTTCCAGTCGTTCTTTTTTCCATGAATGGATGCAAGTAGAGTGGCCGCGTCAATGTTGTCTGGATGCTTGTTTAGAATCGACACCAATTGTTCAATGGCTGTGTCGTATTGCTCCAGTCTAGCTGCAATTAATGAACGATTTATTAATCCCTCTAGGTTATTGGGTTGATCGGAAAGAACTTCTTCATTTAATTGTGTGGCCCTTTGTGGGTCAAAGACAGCGAGAATTCTTGCTAGCTTCAATTTGACATCGACATAGGTGGGGTCCAATTCGAGTGATTTGTTGAAAAATGCCAAGCTTCGGCGCAGATTTTTGTTCGCCTCCTCGATCAGGCCCATATTAAAGTATCCTGCAGCATCGTTCGGGTCGATTTGCAGTACATTTTTAAATTCAATTTTGGCTTTTCCGTAGTTTTTTTCTTCCATGTAGGCAAGCCCTCT
>Ga0114932_10005859_pt1 | contig 10736 bp, 9 predicted proteins | sample 2SBtaG_2_FD_87286 | JGI IMG/M metagenome (GOLD analysis project Ga0114932, IMG submission 87286) | Deep subsurface microbial communities from Kolumbo volcano to uncover new lineages of life (NeLLi) - 2SBTROV12_ACTIVE470 metaG | ecosystem: Environmental > Aquatic > Marine > Volcanic ... | reverse complement strand
TCATTGGATTAATTTATGACTCAGATTTTATTTAAGGATATTAACAAAAAAGGGCTTCATACAATGAAAGTGTATGAGGAACTGGGTGGCTACAAGTCTTTGAAAAAGGCGTTTGCCCAAAAGCCTGAAGAAATTGTGGAGGCGGTTAAAGCATCTGGCTTGAGAGGTCGTGGCGGAGCTGGTTTCCCGACAGGATTGAAGTGGAGCTTTCTTGCTAAGGATGTCTTTCCTCGTTATCTTTGTTGTAATGCCGATGAGTCGGAACCGGGAACATGTAAGGATAGAGAGTTGTTACTTAAAAATCCCCACCTTTTAATTGAAGGAATGATTTTGTGTTCTTATGCCTGTCGAATTGAAACAGGTTATATCTATATGCGAGGTGAGTTTCATGATTTAAGCTCCATCATGGATCAAGCTCTAGATGAAGCAAGAAAGAAAGGCTATCTTGGTAAAAATATTTTAGGCTCTGGATTTGATTTGGAAATGCATACGCATTTGGGTGCGGGAGCTTATATATGCGGTGAAGAATCTGCCTTACTTAACTCTCTTGAAGGAGGTCGCGGTGAACCTAGAATGAAACCGCCCTTTCCTGCAGTAGAAGGTTTGTACTCAAAACCTACGGTCATTAATAATGTGGAAACTCTTTGTGTGGTTCCCTATATCGTTAATGAAGGTGCGCAAAAATATGCCTCTTTAGGAACCGAGAAAAGTAAAGGTACCAAGCTGGTAAGTGTTTCGGGTCATGTAAAAAAACCTGGTAACTATGAGGTCGAGTTGGGAACACCAACAAGCGAGCTCATATACAATCTTGCGGGAGGAATTCAAAACAACAATAAACTTAAAGCTTTTATTCCTGGTGGTTCATCCGTTCCGATGCTACCAGCAGACCAGGTAGATGTTCCTTACGATTATGAATCTTTAGCGGCGGCAGGAACTATGCTGGGTTCGGGAGCTTTGATTGTTATCGATGACAGTATAAACATTGTGGAAGCGACACTACGTCTCATCAGTTTTTATATGCATGAGTCTTGTGGTAAATGTACTCCTTGTCGTGAAGGAACACGTTGGCTTTACCAGATTGTGGAACGAATTATGCAGAATAAGGGTCAATTGGAATATATGAATAAGCTTGAAGATATTTGTGACAATATGGCGTTTAAAACTTTCTGTCCACTTGCCGATGCTTGTGTTGCGCCTGTCGTGAGCAGTATCAAGTATTTTCGCTCGGATTATGAAGAATATTTTAAAAATACTCCTGTTGAAACAGTCAGTTGATAGCGGGACTTTGAAATTATCGAGGACATCATGTCTGAAGTTACTTTGACGATTGACGGAAAATCAGTCACGGTTCCAAAAGGAACGAAAGTGGTGGATGCTGCCAAGCAGGTGGATGTGGATATTCCTGTATTTTGTTATCACGAAAAAATTGGTCCATTAGGTTGCTGTCGTATGTGTCTTGTTGAGGTTGAAAAAATGCCTAAGTTGATGACCGCCTGTACTATGGACGTGGCTCCAGATATGGTTGTCAACACAATAGGAGATAAGGTTGAAAAAGCTCAAAAAGGGGTTTTGGAGTTTACCCTTCTCAACCATCCTCTTGACTGCCCGGTATGCGATAAGGGCGGTGAGTGTCCGCTTCAGGACAATACATTTAAGTATGGTCCACCAGATACGCGTATGGAATTTCATCGAGCGAATAATGTAAAGGCGGCGCCTCTTAGTCCTGTAATTACGATTGACCGGGAACGCTGTATCGCGTGTCAGCGTTGTACTGCCTACAGCGAGAGGATTGAACAAGGGCAAGGACTGGTAATGCTGAATCGTGGGTTTCATAATGAGGTCAATACTTTTAATAACGAGCCTTATGACACACGCTTTTCAGGTAACGTGATAGATATTTGTCCCGTGGGTGCTCTTACTAATACAGATTTTCGTTTCAAAGCCCGAACTTGGGACTTATCTAACCAAGATACCTTGTGTGCGCATTGTGGTTGTAACTGCAATATTACTTTGGCAACACGGTTGAATGAATTAATGCGGATAGAAGCGCGGCCAAATGATGCAGTCGATGATGGTTGGATTTGTGATAAGGGGCGCTGGGGCCATCATTTCGTGGGAAGTAAAAATCGAGTGATAGCAGCTCGGGAAAATAGTGTGGGCACAACCAAACCTACTTCTTTTCCAAATTTCCCAATCGATGCTCCCATCCAACAAGCTGCCGAGAAGGTGGCAGAGGCATTCAAAAAAGTAGTCGATGAGCATGGTCCTGAGAGTATTGGTTTTATAGGATCACCTTATGCAACAAACGAAGAGAGCTACCTTTACCAAAAAATGTTTCGATCATTAGGAACAAATAATATTGATCATAAAGTATATCAGGACACTCCTGGGTTACCAATTGACCACTATGATATGGAGCAGATTCAAAGTTCTAATGTTGTTCTCTTGCTTGCAAGTGACCCAACAGAAGAGTTGCCTATACTCGATCTTAGAATCAAGAAAGCGGTTACCGGATTTGGGACAAGGCTTATTTCATTGAATGATCAAGCTACAGCCTTGGATAAATATGCAGATCTGAAATTGAAATATAAAATAGGTTCAGAGGCTTCTGCTGTGGACTCGCTTGCTGAAGGTTTAGCTCGTGAGCTGGGAGAATCGATAGAATTTTCTTCAGCACTGGATCAGACAGGAATTTCTCTAGATGACATGAAATCACTTGTGGAAGCTGTGCGATCTAGTATGAAGATTTGTGTGGTTTATAATCCAGCTTCTCTTTTGGAAGATACAGTGCTTAGGGTAAAGCGGTTACTTAAGATCATTGCTAAAATCCCCACTATAGAATGTGGTGCCATTCCAGCCGCACCAGCTACAAATGCAGTTGGCGCTATCGATATGGGGCTTATTCCCGATTATTATCCAGGCGGTATTCCGGTCTCAGATCAGAAAAAGGTAAAAGAATTGTGGGGTGAAAATGCTCCAACGAAAGCCGGATTATCTGCTTTAGAAATGATTGCAAAAGCGAAAAGTGGGGAGTTGAAAGCTTTGTGGATACATCGGGCTAATCCAGTTGTGGATTTCCCCGGAGGAGCGGAAGTTGTTGAGGCTCTTAAAAATCTTGACCTATTAGTGGTGCACGACATGCTGGAGACAGAAACAACCCAGCTAGCTAAAATTGTGTTGCCTTCCAACGGCCCTGGTTTTGATGAAGGCACCACCACTAATATTGGCGGTAGAGTGCAGTACAGAAGAACCGCATTGGAAACTAATAATATCTCTGATTGGAAGCTTGTTAATGTGATGTTAAAAAAGCTGGGGGATGAAACGAATTATTCGAGAGTGGCTAAAGTGTTGGGTGAGATTTCTAAAAAGGTGCCCGGTTATCAGGAGATCGATATTAGATTGGTAGGTAATTTAGGGTGCAATCGCGAAAAGGTAACGGATGAAGAAACGTCTCTTGAAAATATTGTAGGAAGCAAAAAAAGTAATGGTAATTTGAAGTTGCGTGTTGCTACATATTTGTTCTCTCATGATAAAGTTTTGGATGCTTCTTCCATGCTAGCTCACCATTTCAAACCTTCTTCGGCCTTTTTGCATGAATCCGATGCGGCAAATATTGGGGTATGTGATGGGGATCAAGTTCTCCTCTGTGCAAATGAAATAGAAATTGAGGCCGAGGTTATTGTGGACAATCGGTGTGAGGCGGGCGGAGTAGTAGTGCCAAAAATCTCTGATGAGCAGGGCATTAATGGTTTAGCAAATCTGGATGGTAAGCCTGTCTGGTTGGATGTTAAAAAAGTTTGATAGTTTTTGCTGGAGAGAAATAGTTTGGATTGGATCACTGAATTTTTAAATGAGCTATGGGACTTCACCGTTCAATCATTGAACGATAATATCCCTCTTATTGTTGGAAGTGTTAAAGCTGTGGTGATAGCGGTGGGTATTATGTCTGTAGTGCCAGCCTTGGTCTGGTTGGAGAGACGGTTGATGGGTCGTTTTCAAGTACGTCTGGGTCCCAATCGAGTGGGTCCTTTTGGGTTCGGCCAGCCTATGGCGGATACGCTTAAATTACTTTTTAAAGAATCAATTATTCAGGCGTCAGCAGATAAGTTTTTATTTCATTTGGCACCAGCGGTGGTTGTTTTTACTGCTATCGTTGCATTTGCGGTTATTCCTTTTGGTGCGCCGTTTGAAATATTTGGTATGAACATTGAGTTATGGGGTGCAAATGTTAATAGCGGTATCTTGTTTGTTTTTGCCATTTCGGGAATGGGTATCTATGGGATGGTAATAGCAGGATTATCTTCTAATAATAAATATTCGTTGATGGGTGGTCTGCGCTCCTCTGCGCAAATGATCAGTTATGAATTGACACTCGGGCTTTCGGCTTTGAGTATCATTATACTCACTGGTTCCTTAAGCTTGGTAGATATGGTACTCGCTCAAGAGAGTGTTCCTTTCATTCTCATTCAACCTTTGGCCTTCTTGTTATTTTTTATTGCCGGGGTGGCAGAGACCAACCGTGCTCCTTTTGATTTGCCGGAAGCTGAACAGGAGCTAGTAGCTGGATTTCATACAGAATATACAGGGATGAAATTCGCAATGTTTTTTATGGGGGAGTATATAAATATGGTCACCATGAGCGCTCTGGTTACTTTATTATTTTTGGGCGGATGGAATACCTATGGAGTTCCACTTTGGCCTATCATAGCGTTTGCCGGAAAAGTTGTTTTCCTTTTATGTGTTTTTATATGGTTGCGTTCAACTTTCCCAAGAATTCGTTACGACAGGTTAATGACTTTTGGTTGGAAAGTTTTACTACCTTTATGTTTATTAAATCTTCTAATCACCGGAACCATTAAGGTGATTTGATACCGAGGGAACCTATGTTACAGGCTACTTTGGCGGGTGTTAAAAATTTGCTGATTGGAATGGGTGTTACGTTTAGAAATATGTTGACTAAACCGGTCACCTTGCAGTACCCGGAAGTCAAGCGCACTATGCCAGCACGCTATCGTGGGCGCCACTTTCTCAATCGCGATGAGGAAGGTTTGGAGCGTTGTGTTGGTTGCAGTTTGTGTTCCATCAATTGTCCAGTCGGATGCATTCATGTGGTATCTGCCGAAAACGACCCAGAAAACCCTGTTTCCAAGGGCGAACGATATGCAGAGGTTTATGAGATCAATCTTTTGCGCTGCATTTATTGCGGATATTGCGAAGAGGCGTGTCCCGTAGATGCCGTTGTTTTGCGTGAGCATTATGAGCTTGCCGATTATGATCGGGATAATTACATCATGGAAAAGCAAGACCTTTTGGTTTATCCGGAGCCCAACCAGTTCCGAGTTAATATTTTGGGAAACACGGAGCGCGTTAATAAATAAAATAAAAAGATTTTGTTTTAAAGATAGCGTTTAAGGGTAACTAAGGATTTTCCTGGGGGAGTATGTGTGTTTGATTTAACAACGATATTTGAATTCACCCACAATACAGTTATTTTTTCCATAGGGATTACAGCGATGCTTGCGAGTTTGGGAGTAATCTTATGTTCTTCCCCTATTTATTCTGCTCTTTATCTGATTGGCCACATGATTTGCCTCGCTTTGTTATTTCTTTTATATAATGCAGAGTTTTTGGCTGCAGTTCAAATTATTGTATATGCCGGAGCAGTTATGATTCTGTTTTTGTTTATCATCGCATTATTGGGGGGTAAGAAAGAAATTCAAGAGTTTACTTTTGAGCGTTCTATTGCTTTTGCTTTTATTTTTACTCTAATGGGTGAGCTATATTTATCCGCAACAGTTGGCCCGACCAAGCAGATTGTAGGAACTGTCAATCCTGAAATTTTTGGGACCGCTAAAGCAATTGGGTTGGAATTATATTCCAAACATCTCGTGGCCTTTGAATTAGCTTCAGCTTTGCTGTTGGTAGCAGCAGTGGGTGTGATCTGTTTAGCTAAATTTTCATTTGCTCCTTTGAAAAGGCGATAAATATGGGTCAGGAATTTGTTTTGCTTGTGAGTTCAACGGTTTTTTGTGTTGGAGCATGTGGTTTTATAATTCGAAAAAACCCACTGATCATGTTTATGTCGGTGGAATTGATGTTGAATTCTGTAAATTTCCTCCTCATTGCGTATTCCAGTTTTTTGAATTCTCTCGACGGACAAATTTTTGCGTTGATCATTATGACTGTTGCTGCCGCCGAAGTAGTCGTCGGACTGGCCATTATTCTCACAATTTTCCGTACCCGTCATGAAATGGATGTGGATCAAATCAATGCGTTGAAAGGATAAACTTTGTTTGCAAGCAGTTGGCTCATTTTATTGTTTCCCTTGACTGGCTTTATTTTTCTCAGTTGGTATGGAAAGAGAATATCTAAAGCATTTGTAGGCCTGATTGGTTGCGGGACAGTAGGCATGTCTTTTCTTACATCGCTGGTTGCTTTGAGTGATTTGCTTTTTTTACCAGCCGAAGAGGGTGTTGGTAAGGTTGAAGTTTTATATCAATGGGTATCTGCTGCAAATTTCAAGTTGGACCTTGCTATTTTGGTAGACCCACTTTCTGTTTTTATGTTTCTCATTGTGACTGGTGTCGGGTTTGTGATCCATGTTTATTCTATTGGTTATATGCAAGATGACCCTGAGTATTCCCGATTCTTTTCATATTTAAATTTATTTATATTTTCTATGCTGGTATTGGTCGCAGCGGCCGATTTCTTTTTTCTTATTGTAGGATGGGCTCTGGTCGGTCTTGCTTCTTATCTATTGATAGGTTTTTACAAGGAAAAAACAAGCGCGGTACTTGCAGCAAGAAAAGCTTTTGTGATGAATGTGATTGGCGATGTCGGTATGGTAATCGCGGCCTTTATGATTTTTGAATCTTTTGGCACATTGAATTTTATCGATGTTTTTGACGCTGCTCCCGAAATGTTTCGCCCAAATGACGATCAAATTCTTTTAATCACTTTATTACTTCTTGTTGGAGCCTTTGCCAAATCAGCACAGCTTCCTTTGCATACTTGGTTGCCCGATGCAATGGAAGGACCCACGCCCGTCAGTGCATTGATTCATGCTGCAACTATGGTTACTGCGGGAGTTTACCTTATTGCTCGTTGTCATGTGCTCTATGAGCTAGCTCCTTTCACGATGTATTTAATTGCCACAGTTGGAGTTTTGACAGCTATTTTCGCGGGTACCATGGGAATGGTTCAATACGATATCAAACGGGTTATCGCATACTCTACCATGAGCCAATTGGGTTATATGTTTTTGGCGATGGGAATTGGAGTTTACAGTCTGGGTATGTTTCATCTAATGACGCATGCGTTTTTCAAAGCACTGTTATTTCTTGCTGCGGGAAGCGTCATTCATGCATTAGATGGTGAGCAAGATATCAGAAAAATGGGTGGCCTTAAAAATATTATGCCTCTAACGCACGCTACTTTTTTAATTGGTGCTCTGGCTTTGGCCGGGTTCCCTCTGACTAGTGGCTATTTCAGCAAAGAAGCCATCATCCTCAGCTCTTATCATGCAGAAATGGGAAATTTTGTTTTTTGGGCTATTGCACTCATAACTGCGGGCATGACAGCCTTTTATATTTTCCGAGTTTACTTTGCTACTTTTATTGGTAAGACGAGAAGTCCTGATGCCCATCCCCATGAATCACCCTTAACAATGGCTTTGCCTTTGGTATTTTTAGCGGTTCTTGCATTAGCTGGTGGGTTTTTAGGTCCTTTGGTAGATGCGTTTTTGGCTCCAGTCTTCGGACATGAGGCACATCATTTTCACGATGGTATTTTAGAAACGATTGCTCTAATTGTTGGTATCGGTGGCATAGCGACTGCTGCCCTAATGTATCAAGTGAGTAAAGATCGCATAGAGCTTATGAAGGAAGTGTTTGCGCCTTTATATGACCTGTTGTTTCATAAATATTATGTGGATGAAATTTATGATTTTTTAATTGTAAAGCCCACCAAGGCAATCGGTACGTTTATGGAAGAAAAAGCTGAAAAGCAAGGTGTAGATTTTGCAGTCGATCAGGTGGGTTTTCAGGTTAAAGAAGTGAGTCGTGGAATCAGTTTTTGGCAAACAGGTAGAGTTCGCACTTACGCGCTAAACATGGTTGCTGGAATGGTGATTATTTTATTATTTGTGGTTTTCATGTAGATAAAGAATGTTATCTCTAATTATTTTTATTCCCCTTTTTGCAGCCTTGGCACTTATCTTTGTGGACAGGGATAACAATAGTCTTATTAAGACGATGGGTTTAGGGGCTACTTCGGGGGTCTTGTTAATTTCTCTTTGGGTATTGTACTCTTTTGATTCGAGCAACCCGGGAATGCAATTTGTGCAGAATCTGCATTGGGTTCCTGCGCTTCATATCAATTATAAGATCGGCGTAGATGGTATCAGTTTATGGATGATAGTTTTGACAGCATTTTTGGGTGTTATATCCATTATTATGTCGATGAATCAGAAAAAGGGTTTTAGGAATTTCATTGCCCTTATGTTGGCCTTGGAGGCGGGAACGCTGGGGGTTTTTCTTGCTTTGGACACTATATTGTTTTATGTGTTCTGGGAATTAATGCTAGTACCGACCTATTTCATAATAGGCCTTTGGGGTGAGGGGCGTCGCGTTTATGCCACTATGAAGTTTGTGATTTATACATTGGTAGGTAGCCTACTGATGCTGGTTGCCATTATATCTCTTACGATGGTTCATTATGGTGCTACTCATGAAGTGACTTTTGATTTGCAAGTTCTTTCCCAAACTCATATAGATCCGTTTATGCAGATTTGGATGTTCCTATTCTTTTTTGTAGCATTTGCTATCAAAGTACCCGTCTTCCCCCTTCATAGCTGGTTGCCGCATGCCTACGTGGCGTGTCCTATACCTGCACTGATCCTATTAACGGGTGCAATGTCTAAAACTGGGGCTTATGGTTTTTTACGTTTTTGTCTTCCACTGTTTCCAGATGCTGTGAATTCGATGGCTTTGGTTATCGGATTTATGGCTGCATCAGGAATGGTCTATGGGGCTTGGATTGCCATTGCACAAAAAGATATTAAAGCCCTTGTAGCCTACTCTAGTATCAGTCATCTTGGGTTTATTGTTTTGGGAATCTTTGCTCGAAATGGAGAGGGGATTGAGGGTAGTGTTTTGCAAATGGTTAATCATGGAATCATAGCCTCAGCCTTGTTCCTTATTGTCGGATTCATTGAGATTAGAATGGGGACACGTAACCTTGGTGAATTACGAGGACTCAGTAAAGCAATGCCAGTTCTTTATGGAACTTTTATGCTTATCATGTTGGCGGCGTTGGGTTTGCCAGGTCTGAACGGTTTTGTTGGTGAATTTTTGATATTGGTTGGTGTTTGGACTTCTCAATTGTTAGCCGGATTGTCAGGTGTCTTAGTTCTTATGGGCGGGCTATCCATTGTATTTGCTTCAATTTATATGCTTTATATGTTTCAAGGATCTATGCAGGAAAAACCTAACTCTGAAGATACTTCCGATATCAATGCAAATGAATTTAAACTTCTGCTCCCTGCCTGCTTTTTGATCGTGTTGATCGGATTATATCCAAAACCTTTCATAGACCGCGTCTCCCCCTCTGTTGAATCACTATTGCATCTGGAAAAAACTGTTAACCTTGATGCGGGAAAAGGAAGCGATAGTCATTAATTGACCCGTTCGTTGTTAGCTTCATACCTGTCTTAAGTTTTATTCTCTTTAAGGAATCCAATGTATGAAATTTGGAGAAAAAATCGTAGAAGGTATGTTTCTAGAAAGACCTAACCGATATCTTGCGCGCGTTGAGATCGATGGTAAAGAAACATTGGCTCATGTCCCAGATCCTGGGCGTTTGCCCGGATTGTTGCTTGAGAATCGAAAGATTATGCTTGTTTACCAACCTAGTGAAAAACGTAAAACAGACTACACACTTGTCTTAGTAAAACATGGTTCAACCTGGGTATCGGTATTCCCTGCATTCGCAAACTCTCTTGTTTCTAATGCGTTGATAGAGGAAACACTTCCTTTTCTTAATGGTTACTCCAGTTTTAAAAGTGAAGTCAAAGCGGGTAATAGTAGATTTGATTTCCATCTCAATTTTTCCAAAAAGGAGGCTTATGTGGAAGTTAAATCGGTTAGTCTGGTGGAAGACGGGATTGGGAAGTTTCCCGATGCCCCGACAAAACGTGGAATTAAGCATGTTCAGGAGTTGATAGAGTTTTCTGAAAAAGGGTATCGCGCTGCAGTCTTATTTGTTTCACAAAGACAGGATACCCAATCCATAACCTGTAACGATACAATTGATCCCGTTTTCGGTAAATGGTTGCGCAAGGCAAAAAATAAAGGAGTAGAGCTTTACGGAATGAATTGCAAAGTAACACCTACTACTATTTCTTTAAACGAAGTGGTAGAAGTGATACTTTAATTTGCTGGTCTTCTTTCTATTCTGATTTCCCAAGGGTTATTTGGTTTGATGTAGAAGAAAAAGCAATAAATAAAGTTTCAACGATGAAAATATTTTGAAAAGAAAACCGGAAATTAAAAAAGGCAGGAAATCCTCCAAGCCACCTTTTAAAAAAACCCTCACTTTATGGGATCAGGCATCGCGTTGGTATGATTCCTTGGTTGGTTCGCAGGGGACTGATTTTCATAAGGATATTATTATGCCGGGAACATACAATTTGTTGAATCCTACAAAAGGTAATAGGATTCTTGATCTGGCTTGCGGAC
>Ga0114932_10005857_pt1 | contig 10742 bp, 7 predicted proteins | sample 2SBtaG_2_FD_87286 | JGI IMG/M metagenome (GOLD analysis project Ga0114932, IMG submission 87286) | Deep subsurface microbial communities from Kolumbo volcano to uncover new lineages of life (NeLLi) - 2SBTROV12_ACTIVE470 metaG | ecosystem: Environmental > Aquatic > Marine > Volcanic ... | reverse complement strand
TTCTAAGGTTATTGGAATCTTTTCTGATAAGCATGAAAATGTTAAATTTTTAGATAAAAACGTCGTTTATTGGTCCAAAAAGGGTAAAAAATACCGAAAACTCAAGGAAAATGACATGAATTCGATATATCTTGAGGTGGAATCTAGTAGAGGCAAGACTGATTTTATCACATTGGATGAAGTAATCACCTAAATAGAAAACCATGATTAAATATCGAGTAGTCGAAGAACAAATCTTGGAAGAAGGTTTGACTTTTAATGATGCCGTAACAGTAATAGAGATGTTAAATGAACAGGGTAGACGAGCAAAGCTAGAGGAATATACAGTCCCATCCATAGTTGGATTGGGCCGTGACCCTGACCTACATTGATCCTTATAAATAATTACACAATTATTTGAGGATTATAATGACACAAGATTTTATGGGAATGGACGGTTTCTTCTGGTTTGCCGGGGTTGTCGAAGATAGAGAAGACCCCGAAAAAGCTGGAAGAGTTCGTGTCAGGTGTATTGGTTTACACACAGACAATTTAGATGAACTTCCAACAGAAGATTTACCGTGGGCACAAGTCATGGCTCCAACGGACACTCCTTCTATGGCTGGAATGGGAAACACTCCCTCATTTTTAGTTGAGGGAACTCATGTCATTGGTTTCTTCATGGATTCTAGGGAGATGCAGCAACCAATGGTGATTGGTTCAATTCCCGGCCAACCTGTTGAGATAGCTGATCCAAATTTTGGGTTTTACGATCCAAACGGAACATATCCTAAAACATTAAATGAACCAGACACGAATAGACTAGTTCGTGGGTCTATTGGTGAAACACATCCCTCTCTTATTAAGAGACGAGGAATGAAACAAACTGAAGTTCCTATCTCAACAAAGCCACACCTTGCGACTGGCGTTCAGCCAGGAAGTGCATTGGATGAAAGAAAGACATGGAATGAGCCTGACCCTAAATCAAATGCTCCAACCTTTTATCCCTTCAACCATGTTCACGAAAGTGAATCGGGGCATATCCATGAGATAGATGATACGCCAGGTGGAGAGAGATTATTACAACAACATATATCTGGAACATTCACAGAGATACATCCTACAGGAGACAAGGTTGTAAAGGTTGTTGGCGAGAACTATGAAATTAGTATTAAAGACAAAAGTATACTTATAGAAGGCGATCTTAACGTAACAGTCAAGGGCAACAAAAATGAACTTATCAAAGGAGATTATGTTCTAGAGGTTGAAGGAGATATGTATACTAAGATTTATAAAAACCAACGTACAAAGGTTGGGGCATCTTTTAGTATAGATGAGGATGGTGTTCAAAGTGGTGGCGGTAATAGAGAAGAAGAAATAATAGGAAGCCATGCGTGGGATGTGAGACAGGGTGTCAAAGGCAGAGTTGGTAGTGCAGAGGATGGAGCAAGAGATTTTGATGTTACAATCGGTGGCAATGAAACCAGAATAGTTGGTGGTAACTTTGATTTAAATGTAACAAAGAATCTTACAGAAATATCTTTGGCTGATATATTGATAAATGCCAAGAACAATATGTCATTGAAAACGACAACAGGTATTGTTGCGATTGGTTCTGGTAGTAATGTAAATATTCGATCATCAGCAGAAATGAAAATTAAATCTGGTGGTGAATATAAGTTCCAATCAGTTGGCGCTGCTAATGAGACATTTGACTCGACATATCGTGTAGACTACAAAGGATTGAATGAGTTCGATCATAGTGGTGATAGGCGTATTATGGTTGGTGCTGATAGTTATGCTAGACACGCAGCTGGTGTTGACCATTCTTGTTCTAGTGATCCATCAAGAACATCTGCAAATGATTGTACTGACCCAACAGCGCCGACAGTGCCGTAGGAGAATTGAATGGTTGATTTTACTACACCAAATCTATGTGGAGCAAGTGAACAATTCAATAAACTTGCAAATCAATTCTCTAGTATCAAGGATTCCCTTCAAGGTTCATTGGAAGGTGAGATTGATGCTTTAAAGAGTGAACTGACAGCATCATTGGCTATTTTAGAAACAGACATAAAAGGATTGATTCCAGAACTACCAGAAATTCCAGACATTAGTTTGATATCTGAAATACAAAATCTAATAGCATTACCGGCCGGTAGTTTTGCAAGTTTGTCGGCTTTAGCAAACATTAAAGCACAATTTGGAGATGCACTTGATGAAGCTGGCTTTGCTTTAGATAGTCTTGTGAGCGATGCAACAGCGGCATTTTCTGGTGGTATTGATTTATGTGGCGGCGGCCTTCCAAATTTTGTGATTGGACCAAATGGTATACCAACCTTGAAACCAGAGGATGCTGGCATGCCGGATGGTGATCCTGTGGGTGAGATTATTTCATCTATTACAACTAGTGCTGCTGAAATCAATACTTCTAACGCTTCACTCGCTGCCGATGCCGCAGCCGCTGCTGCCGCAATAAAAGAGAACCTACCAAAAACAGATATTGCTTCTGAAAGTGGAAACGTATCTAGTGAAGCGAAAAAAGAGTATGCTAAACAAGATGCTATAATAAGAACTAAATTGCAAAAGGATGGCAGTGCAACATCACCACAAGTTCAAAAAGTTAGTAATGCAGTCGCAACAAATTCAAATCTACCAGTAAAAGATTCACTGTTAAGTGCTGAAGAGTTTCAATTAAAATTGAAAGGCCTTCAAAATAGATTAACCATAGTGGATAATAGTGTTAAAAAAGCGGCAGAAAGAGTAATGTTTATTATAACAAAAACTAAAAAACCCGATCCAGATAATATACTCGCAAGTGGCACTGAAAAACTTGTAAGGGATGATTCTAAATCATTTAACATATCATTTTCATTACCCCAAGGTGGGGCAACCTTTACCAGAAATAATTTATCCTTTGCGGGTAAACAACATACAATCGGTGATCTTGGCGTTGGAATATGGAAATCGTATTTTAGAGTGTCTGGCAATACGGCTGCGTTAATTAAAAATGAATATGATCAAGAAGCTAGGCAACAAGAAATAGTTGCCCAAGGTGGTGATCCACAACGTGCGGCCGCTAGTCGTGATACTGGTATCACTGTAACCGACATCGAAGAGTCAATAGAAGCCATAGAGAAAGATGGTGAAAATGTGGTTGCAATATATGATGAACTGTATAAAGGAATAGAAAAAACATATGCTGTTCCAGTTTAACGAAAGTGTCAATAATGATAATAAAAAAACTAGTTACACTGAACGTATTATATTGGTTGCCTGACTATCACAATGTCTTACAGCAATTTACTTGGCAGACAAAAGACATAGTTCCAGAGTATCCAAGGGTACACGAATTTTTGAACTATTGGCATAAGGAAATTGATGCCGTAATAGCAGAGGTTCAGATTGCTCATAGTGATAATCATGAATACAGGCCTATAATAGGAGAGTTTCGTTATGGGAAATGAAAGTGAAAAATTTTATTGGGAAACACAATCAAAACATTTTGAAAATATAAAACCATCAAACACTGATAATTGTAATTATTTGGATGTTGTTGATAATCTTCCTAAAATTCCAGAAGATTTAATAGAATATGATATTGAAAAAATAGAAAGATTTAGAGTTATATATTCTGCTAAACTATTGGATTATAAGTCTTACGACTCACCAAAAGAAATGTATGATTTTTTAGCGCCACACTTTCCATACCCTATTCAAATAAGATATCAGCTGATAAAAGAACAATTACCTATTCATGTTGATCATATGCATGTTCAAAATCAGCGACCCTTTATTTTTAATTATGTGTTATTTTCGGGTGGTTCTAACGTAAGAACACGACATTGGAAATTGCCTGATAAACTACCTATTGGAAAAGAGAAAGATGGTGAAAACCATGCTGGTTATCATGTGTATCCAGCACCCTTTTGGGGTAGCAACCTCGTAGAAGGAATGAGTTTATTAAATGAAAATACTATTTCAGAAAAAACATGGTGCAGATTAAATATCTCTATTCCCCATGATATATCTAAAATTAATTTACCAAGACTGTTACTGACAGTATTTGAAACTTACGATCATTGTAAATGATATTGTTACTTTATCCTTATAAATAAATAAAGGAGTATCTAATGACACAAACTAATTCAGTAGCATTTACAGACGCACAAGGACAGAATGATTCTGATCGTCAGGTAAAAGCATTTGTTGATCTTGATATATTTTTTCTTAAAAGGAGTACGACAAAAGACGTTAGAAAAGTGTCAAATGTATTAGCTATAAAAAGAGCCGTAAAGAGTTTAGTATTAACTAATAGATATGAGAAACCTTTTCATCCAGAAATTAGTTCTGGCATAAGAGATATGTTATTTGAGAATATGACTCCTTTAACATCCATAATCTTGAGCAAAAAGGTAGAAGAAGTAATAGCAAATTTTGAACCTAGAGTTAGATTAACTGGTGTTAGAGTAGTACCAAATGTAGACCGTAACACATATGAGATATCAATTGAATTTTTTATTAACAATGCACCCACAGTGCTACAAACAGTAGATATGTTCTTAGAGAGAATACGATAATGGCACAAGATAAAAGATTAATTGTTTCAGACTTTGATTTTGATGATGTTAAAAATAATTTAAAGATTTTTATGCAAGGGCAAACAGAATTTTCAGATTTTAATTTTGAAGGTTCTGCGTTAAGCACTCTTTTAGATGTGTTAGCATATAATACTCATTATCTAGGCTATAATATGAATATGCTCGCAAACGAGATGTTTTTAGATAGCGCATCTTTACGTTCAAGTGTGGTTTCTCATGCAAAAACTTTAGGGTATGAAACTATATCTCCAAGGGCACCTAAAGCATATATCGATGTTACTCTTTTTGATTCTGTTTTAGCCACTGCATCTTTACCGGCCGGAACAGTTTTCACTTCTTCAGTAGATGATGTTTCATATCAATTTGTTAATATAAATGATTTTACTGCCTCAAATAGTGGAAGTCAAATTTCATTTTTAAACATTCCAATATATGAAGGAACATTTGTAAAAACACAATTTGCAGTAAGTTCTACTGATGTTGATCAAAGATTTATTATAAGTAACAATCGAGCAGATACGACCACCTTAACAGTTAAAGTTCAAACTTCTACGGCCGACACTACTACAGCTACTTTTACAAAAGCAACTGATATTTCTCAAGTTACTTCAACCAGCACAAATTATTTTCTACAAGAAGTTGAAGCAGGAAAATATGAAGTGTATTTTGGTGATAGTGTTATCGGCAAAAGTTTAAGTGATGGTAACCTTGTAATTTTAACATATGTTGTAACAAATAAAGGTGCTGCAAACACCGCAAATTCATTTACTAATTCACAAGCAATTTCTAGCGTCACAAATGTTCAAGTTTCAACAGTTGAGGCGGCAAGTGGTGGTGCAGAAGCAGAAACTATTCAATCCATAAAATTTAATGCACCCCTAGATTATGCTTCACAGGGGAGATGTGTTACAGCTGAAGATTATAAAGTATTCGTAAAAAGATTTTACCCTAATACACAAGCAGTATCTATTTTTGGAGGTGAGAGCGGTTCCTTTGATCCTGTATTGGGTGTTAGTTCTGTGCAAGAATTTGGGAAGGTCTTCATATCAATTAAATCTACTACAGGTAATAATTTAACTACAACTGAAAAAACACGATTAGTTCGTGACCTTGCGCCATTTACTGTTGCTTCAATCACGCCAGTTATTGTTGATCCAGATACAGTATTTATCATACTAAATGTAGCGGCAAGATTCAATTCTAACTTAACCACAGAGACAGCAGATTCCATACAAAATAGTATTACAAATGAACTTATAACTTTTAATAATAGTGATTTAAAATCGTTTAATTCTGCTTTCAGACATTCTCAAATAACTGCATTGATTGATGATTCTGACCCATCAGTGATCAGTAATATCACAAGGGTTGTTATGGGTAAATTTTTTACACCAACAATTGGAGAATCAGTTGGATATGTTGTAAACTTCAATAATAGATTCTTTAATCCTCATGCTGGCCACAATGCTGACAATGGTGGTGTTATTGCCTCTACTGGATTTAAAATTAGCGCCAAGACCACTGAAATGTTTTTTGATGATGATGGGAATGGAAATCTGAGAAGATACTACGTGTCGGCTGGAGTTAAAATTTATGATGATGTTGCTGCTGGAACTGTTGATTATACGAATGGAATCATAACACTAAATGCTATAAATATAATTTCAGTATCAAATGTTGATGGTACTTCTTCATCTAAAATTAGATTCACATCTATTCCAGATTCTACAGATATCATACCAGTTAGAAATCAATTACTTGAAATAGATTTCGTTAATACTATTGTTAATGCCACAATTGATACTTTATCTGTCGGCGATCCCAATTCTGTTGCAACAGCTGACCTAGCAACAACATCTTACACAACAACAACATCAGGTTTCTAAAATGGCACCATTTGATAATCCACCGTCATCCTCTTTAAATTCAAAAATTTCTCCATTAATTGATGGACAATTGCCTGATTACATTAGAGATGACCATGAACTATTCTCTAAATTTATTCAATATTATTATCAATATTTGGAAGCTGCCGAATTAATCGTAACTGCCCAAGTTGATAATGTTATTCAAGAAACTTTTGATGTTCAATATATCTTAGATGAGAATGGCAATCAGATTGTATATGAAAATTCGGTGGGAAAATTTTCTGTTGGAGAGACAATTACCGGCAGCACTTCTGGTGCTACTGCTACAATCCTAATTGATGATCAAAGAAATAATCGGGTATTCATAACTTCACAGCAGCAATTTATTACTGGTGAAACTCTTGTCGGTTCAACATCAACAGCTGAAGGAACTGTTATAAGATATCGTGCTAATCCTGTTCAAAACATTCAACAGCTATTAGATTATGCCGATGCTGATAGAACAATACATGATTTTCTAGATCAATTAAGTTTATCGTTTATGAATTCGATGCCAAAAAAACTAGCTACTGGTATTGATAAAAGAAATCTAATAAAAAATATTCGTGAACTTTATAGGATCAAAGGAACAAGTGAAAGTTTTGAACTTTTTATTCGTATTCTTTTAGATTTGGATGCCGAGGTAATTTATCCAAATCAATTTATGATGCGACCGTCTGATTCTAGTTTTCTTAGAACCAAAAAATTGAGAACAGCTGCCCTCAAACAGTCTGTGGGAAGCGAACTGATAAGTCAAAAAATAACAGGACAAACTTCTGGTGCAACAGCTATTATAGCAGACGCAATTGAAATTCAACAAGGAAGCATATCCCTAACAGAATTTAGTATTGATTATGTGGAGGGAACTTTTATTGCTGGTGAAACTATTGAAGGCATTTCCTCAACAAGAAATGTATCTCAAACCTTTTTGATCTATGCGGTTGTTAGTTCTGCTGACATAACCAATGATGGCATCTTAAATGAAATTGGAGATACTTTAACTATTGATCCTAATGTGGGAAATGGTGAGGCCTCAGCTGAAGTTGAACAAATTTTATCTGGTGGTATTAGTAGCATTGTTATTGATGGAGCAGGAACAGGTCATAGAGTTGGTGATCCTTTAGTATTTACAACCACGCAATCTAATGTATCCTCACCATCTGCTTTTGTGTCAGTAGTTGATGGCGCTTTATTATTGGATGGAACTGATGGTTCTTCTACCGATGCTGGCGACTATATGGTTTATGAAGATGCAACAAATAAACATCTTGAGTTTTTAGAACTTGGATTAGAAACTGGTACTTTTGGTGAGGCAACAGCACTTATTAATGGTGCGACATTCAGTAATGTTGCAAGTATTACATTAGATAATGTTGTTGGTACAATTGTTGTTGGTATGCAAGCTTTTGGTTCTGGCCTTGGTATTGATACTACTGTTGAAACAGTTACTTCTCAAACAAACATTACACTTAGTAAGAAAGTTACTTTGTTAGATAATGATCGTATCAGTTTTAGAGAGGCCGCTGGCAACTCACATTCACTTAGATTGGAAACAGGAAATTCAACAGCAACTGATCTTGGCCATCCAATAACTTTAGAAGAATTTGTTGTATCTCTTGACACATATACTACTGGCTCTGACCAAATGGTTTTGGAAGATGGAGTTGTAGATACTGGTGAAATCACTAGAGTATTTGTAGAGAATTCTGGTTCTGGGTATAATTCCCTCCCTACAGTTACTGTATCATCTACTAGCGGAACAAAAGTATTAAAATCTACTAGCGCAACTTATATTACACCTACTACACCAGAATTAATTGCTACGACAACTGATATTGGTGCAGCATCTAAGATAAAAATTACAGACAGTGGTGCTGATTATTCAGAAGCACCGGAAATAACTTTTAACGCAAATTTCGTATTGAAAGATACCAGTGGAACATTTGTAGCAGGGGAAGCTCTTACAACCCACACAGGTATTGTTAAATCCTTCAATACTGATACACAGGTTCTCAGAACTACTTTCGAGGATGTAGTCAGAACAACATTAGAAACAACTGATGCTTTACCAATAGGTCTAGAAGATGGCTCTGAAGAAATTACTGGGCCTGTTTTATTATCTTATAATAACACAATAGACATAGGTGAAAAATTACTTGATGAAACTGATAATGATAGTATCATTATAAATTCTACATCATTGGATGGTGATGCATTTTTTGCTCTTGAAGATGATACTGGTGGGAATTTTTTAACAGAACCATCAGCTGAAGGTAATGTAACCATACCAGATGTGGCTCTTGATGATGTGTCTTCTACTAAAAAAATTGTCACCCAAATTCCTAGAGGTTTAGGAAAAAATGGTGGCTCTACAGTTTTAGCTTTTACACATAAATCAACTGCAACTGCTACTCTTAATGGAAATACATTTAATAGCACAGTTCTCAAATTAGATAATAATTCTGGAACAGTGATTGCTGGTATGAAAATTGAGGGAACTTCAGCAACGGCAGTTATGTTTGGTGCTACAATTAATAATGACGAAATTGTAGTTGACGGGAAATCTGGAAATATAAATGTGGGCGACATTGTTACTGGAACAGGTGTTGGTAATAATGTTGTGGTTAAATCTATAATCTCACAAAATGAGACTGATGCAAAAGTTGTATTAAGTTCTAGTTTATCTTTAGATGATAATTTATTAATAACCTTCTTATTGAATGATCTTACTGTAAAAACAGTAACTTCTCAATCATCAATTATTGCAAACAAATCAATTTATGTAAGTGATAATACTGTTCTATCTTTTTCAATATCTGAATTAAATGGCCCATTTGTTGATAATGAGGAAATAACTGGTTCGACATCTGGTGCTACTGGTGTAATAATAGATGCTGGGAGAGATGATAATAATTCTAGTTTTGATACAGCTGTAACATATGTTCAAACCAGCACACAAGATTTTATTGTTGGAGAAACTATAACAGGTGATGCTAAATTTGATAGTGATGAGAATGCCACTAATACCACTTCTGTTATAACTTCATTGACTGATAAATTTATTTCGTCACCATTTTCAGATTGGATAGAATTTAAAGTTGAGACTATATTAGAAGAGCATCAGATTCTTGTGGAATCTGGCACAGATGTTGATTTCCATGAACATACATTTTCAGATAACTTTGATATTTTAGCTTTAGAAAGTTCTGGCTTTATAAAATCAATAGGTTCTACTACAGAAAAACTTCTTTTAGATGGCACAGATGATACTGTTAATGCTACAGGAAGAACTAATGCTGGTGGACTTATTGTTGATGAAGCAAGTGGTGATATACTAATTCTTGAAGGTGAGGGTGTACAATTTATTGAAAGTGTAGATGAAACAAGAAGTACATTTGATGAATTAGTTGATGTTGGTGATACAATAGTATTAGATGGCGATTTGATTGATGTTGGAAATATTTTATTGGAAGGTACTGATACAGCCGGAACTGATTCTGGTAGCACACTTTTAGATGAATCGTCAAGCAGATTTCCTCAAGGAGTTTTAATCTTAGATGGCACTGATTCTAACGGTACAGATGCCGGTGGAATATTATTAGGTGAGATAGAGCCAGAGGATGGTGTTATTGCTTTAGATGGAACAGATTCTTCCTCTTCTAATGCTGACAGCAGTGTTGTTCATGAAGTTGATGGGATAGATTTTTCTGCTGGAACCACCACTATTACAACTTCTGGTGGATTCACAGGAACTATTGTAGCCGCAGACATTTCAAAAGGTTCAAGTAATATAGACATTATAACATTAGATGAATCTGTAACAGGTGATATTAAAGGGTTGCTAGGTGAAAGTTTGAATCGTCTACAAGATTCTTTATTCTACCAACAGTATTCATATGAAATTAATACTGGCGCTGGCGTAAATGAATTTATAAATGAATTAAAGAAGGCTGTGCATCCAGCAGGATTTGCTGTTTTTGGTAAGGTTAAGATTGCACAGCAAGTCGATAATGCTATGGTTCTCGATAGCAAACCAATGACCATTAGTAATTTTGTTGGTGATAGGCCTATACAAGTTAAAAGATCGTTGGCTGCGTTTGATATGCAGCCGGGCAGTTTGTTTGATGTTGTTGTTCAAGAAGATTCTTTAAGCACTGGAATAAACGAGTTCATGGTGTTTGATAGGAATGATATTCTTAAAATTAGTTTAGAAGATGAATCTGGTTCCATGATTATGAATGGAACAGATGAAAAC
>Ga0114932_10005856_pt1 | contig 10742 bp, 9 predicted proteins | sample 2SBtaG_2_FD_87286 | JGI IMG/M metagenome (GOLD analysis project Ga0114932, IMG submission 87286) | Deep subsurface microbial communities from Kolumbo volcano to uncover new lineages of life (NeLLi) - 2SBTROV12_ACTIVE470 metaG | ecosystem: Environmental > Aquatic > Marine > Volcanic ... | reverse complement strand
CCTCGTCGCCCCAACCGAAACCCCAGCACCAGGCGGTCATCGCTTCCTGAAAGGGCCGGGTAAATTCATCCGCTTCCGCCAAATTCTTTTCTACATATTCCGCCCCAAGCGTCGCTTTGCGCTTTTCAAGGCCTTTGTCGAACAGGTCATTCATTTTTGCCACCTCATTTCATTCGGTTAACCGTCTGCGGCCGCGCGCATCCAGTGCTGCGATGACCGGATCGACTGATCGGAATTCACGCCGCCTTTCGGAGCAATCGCCAGCCGGCCGGGGCGATAGCCATTTGATATCAGACCGCGAATAATATCGCTTTCGGCTCCTTCCTCGGTGTGCCAGCCGCGCTGACAGTGCATTTATCCACGTCAATATAACGTCCGTGATAGATGTTCAGACCGAAGCGGTCTATGACCCAGACCGCAAGCTGCCAAGGACCGACTAATGACCGGATTACCTCAAATGATGAATGCCATGGTACTAATGCGTCATGGCGGGCTGGACGCTTTGGAGTTTCACACCGACTGGCCCGTGCCGGTGATCGGTGAAACGCAGGTGCTGATCCGCGTCGCAGCCTGTGGATTGAACAACACTGATGTGAACACCCGATCGGGTTGGTATTCCAAGACGGTGGATCAGGGAACCACTGGCGATGCCCACGACGAAGCGGCAGGCGACGATCCGGCCTGGGGCGGCACACCGATCGGCTTGCCGCGAATCCAGGGCGCGGATGCGGTGGGAGAGGTCGTTGCCGCGGGGCCAAAGGCCGACGCCGGACTGATCGGTAAACGGGTGATGATCGACACCTGGCTGCGCGACTGGAACGACCCCTTGAACAAGAGCACCGCCGGTTATTTCGGCTCTGAATGCGACGGCGGGTTTGCCGAATACACAACGCTGGATTATCGCAACGTCACAGCGGTGGACACTCATCTCAATGACGCCGAACTCGCCACGTTCTCGTGCTCATACTCAGCGGCCGAAGGTATGTTGGCCCGCGCAAAAGTCGGCGCGGATGATCGCGTGCTGGTTACCGGGGCATCAGGCGGTGTCGGCTCTGCCCTTATCCAACTCGCCAAACGTCGGGGTGCCAAAGTAATAGCAATGGCATCCGAGGCAAAGCATGAGGCCGTGGCCTCACTCTCGCCCGATGGCATACTGCCGCGCAATCCGCCGGACCTGAAGGCGGCTCTCAAAGCTATCACTGGGCAGGACGAAGTGACAGTGGTGGCCGATATAGTCGGCGGCGACTACTTCTCTGTGCTGATCGACGCCTTGGTCCGTGGCGGGCGCTACACCTGTTCTGGTGCCATCGCCGGACCGATTGTTTCGCTGGACCTGCGGACATTCTACCTGCGTGACCTGACCTTCACCGGTTCGACCGTAGTCCCGCCGCATATATTCACCGATCTCGTGGGATACATTCAACGCGGAGAAGTCAGACCACTTTTGGCCGCAACCTATCCGCTGCAAGAGCTTCGCACCGCACAGCAGGCATTCATCGACAAGAATCATACCGGCAATATCGTGGTCATCCCGTGAATGTCACTGGGTTCAGTATGTTTCCGAACGTCCCGCCTTTTGTGCATCCTTATTGGTTGTCTGGCCGCATGGTTGTCGCGGCACCGGAGCCTTCGAATTGTGCCAGCCTCGCAACATCCACGGGCAATTCCACAGGTGCTGACGTCACACAGGCATAACCAAACCCGCCGGTAAGGTCATGAACCTGCCCGAGAACAACCCCAGCCGGAACCGGAGTCTGACCTGGTCGGAGACAAAACTGAAAATCCTCTGGCACTTAGACCAACTTAAACTAGCCGGTTACCAAGCTCCGCAATTACCTGCGAATAGACATCGCGCTTGAACGGCACAATTTTTTGAACCAATTCGCGCGGGTGGAGCCAGGCCCATCTGGAAAATTCGGGATGCTCTGTATCTATGTCGATCTGATCGTCTGATCCGGTGAACCGTATCAGGAACCAGCGCTGCTTTTGTCCGCGGTATCGGCCCTTCCATAGCTTGGGAACCAATTCATGCGGCAAGTCATAATGTACCCAGCCGGCAGTCTCTGCCTCGTATTGGGCCAGGTTTTCTGTGACGCCGGTTTCTTCCCATAATTCGCGCAGCGCGGCATCCCGAGGCTCTTCGCCCGGGTCGATTCCACCTTGCGGCATTTGCCAGACATCGCCGGGGCTATCTATCCGCTGACCAGCGAATACCTGACCCTGTTTGTTGGCCAGCATTATGCCGACGCAAAGACGGTAAGGTAGCGCGCTTATTTCAGACGGGGTCACGGTGTAACCGCCTCGATCAATTCGTTGGCGACGCCGGGCGCGAGGTTGGTACGCGCCCGGTTTAGTTTGTTATTCCGCCGCTGAGTCCAGCGCGGACAGCCCGCGAAGCAAATCGATCGCATAGGCAAGCTGATAATCCTCGTCACGCAGTTTGGCGGCCTCTTCGGCAGCGGCGCGATCTTCTTCGATCTGACGTCGCTCATCTTCGGTCAGTGAATCATTGTTGAGGCTGCCACGTAGGTCGGCTTCTGACCGGGTTGGGCGCGCATTTTCGTCGGCCGCTTCCTCGTCTACGGTTGGGCGCGGCGGCTGTTCGACGATAATATCGGGCGACACTCCCAACGCCTGTATCGAACGGCCGGACGGCGTGTAATATCGCGCCGTCGTCAGCCGCATGGCACCGTCACCGCGCAGTGGCATCACGGTTTGCACCGAACCCTTGCCGAAGGATTTTGTCCCGACGATGATCGCGCGGCGATGATCTTGCAGGGCCCCCGCGACAATCTCTGAGGCCGAGGCAGAGCCGCCATTTATCAGCACAACCACCGGTTTGCCGTTTGCCAGATCGCCCTCGGTGGCGTTATAGCGGTCGCCGTCCTGCGGATCGCGGCCACGAGTCGATACAATCTCGCCCGCATTCAGAAACGCATCCGACACTTTGATTGCCTGGGTCAGCAGCCCGCCAGGATTGTTCCGCAGGTCCAGCACAAAGCCGTTCACTTTGTCGATGCCGCCGACTTCCTCGACCGCCTCGGCCAGGCCCTCGGCCAGGTTGGGGTAGGTCTGGTCGTTGAACGTGCTGACACGCAGCACCACGGTTTCGCCTTCGGCGCGGGTTCGCACGGCAGTCAGTTTGATCGTGTCGCGGATGATCGAGACATCGAACGGTTCGTCGGCGCCTTCGCGCACCACGGTGATGATGATTTCGCTGCCGACGGGCCCGCGCATCATTTCTACCGCCTGGTCCAGCGTCAGACCCAGCACCGAATCGCCGTCCACGTGGGTGATGAAATCACCGGCCTCGATACCTGCGGCATCGGCCGGGGTGTCGTCGATCGGAGAGACGACCTTGACGAAGCCCTCTTCCTGGGTGACTTCGATGCCCAGCCCGCCGAATTCGCCGCGGGTTTGTACCCGCATGTCGCTGGCGTCCTTGGGCGAAAGATAGCTGGAATGCGGGTCAAGCGATGTCAACATACCGTTGATCGCCGCCTCGATCAGATCCGCCTCATCCACATCCTCGACATATTGCGCGCGGATGCGTTCGAATATGTCGCCGAAAAGGTCCAGCTGCTCATAGACGGACGTCCTGCGCTCGCCCTCCTGCGCCAAAAGCGGCCCGGCGATCTGGGTGGTGGCGATCGCGCCCACCAGGATTCCGGCCACCGCCGCCATCACAAATTTTCTCATCGCATCCTCGCGTTATTCAATGGCGAACCATATGCCGGGGTCTACCGGCGCTTCGCCTTGCCTCAGCTCCATATAGAGCGTTTCCGTTCGTTCGCCGCCACCACCTTTGGCCGCATTTGCCAAAAATAGCGCGGTATCAGGTGTATTTCCGCCCATCAGGCCTACCGGCGTTCCCGCCGGCAGGACCTCTCCGGTAGCGCCATATACCTTATCGAGACCCGCCAAAACCAGAAGATAACCGTCTCCGGGCTCAAGGATCATCACATTTCCGTAGTCAAGCAGCGGACCAAGATAACGAATGGTCGCAGTCCAGGGGGTGGTGACCAGCGCACGCGGCTCTGTCGCGATGACCATTCCGGGCCGTTCGATGCCCGCTGCATCCGGCTCTCCGGCGCCGCGCAATACGGTGCCGGCGACCGGCAGCGGGAGGGTTCCCCGCGCTTCGCCGATATGCAGTGGCGCATCCGCACCGGTGACTTTCAGATCCGCCAGACCTTCGGCAAAGCTGCGCAGCGTTTCCGCCGAATTGACCAGAGCCGAAAGCGCCGAAGGGTCCTCAAGCAACCGACTTGGAAGGTCGGTGCGATCCGAAATTGCCAGGCTGAGCGCGGCGCGAGCCCGCTGGACCCCGGTCAGTCCCTGTTCAAGCGATGCCTCCGAGCTTTCCTGTAATGCCCGAAACAGCGCAATCTCCTCCAGCTCGGTTTTCAACACGTTGGCCTGCCGCTGCAGCGCCGGTGTGATTTCGCCTGCGATCATTCCTGATCGGGCGGTGCCCACCGGCCCGGACGGGTGCAATAGCAAAAGCGGCCCGGGAGAGCGTTCGATGGCCTGCATGACGCCCAGCAGGCGCGACACGCGGTCCCGCTCGGCCTCGAATTTGCGGCGCATGCCTGCCTCGCGGATAGCGGCGCGGCGCAGCCCCTCGCGCAGGGCTGTCAGTCCATGTTCATAGGCGCGGATCGTCCGCGTCAATGCCGCGACACGGTCGCTCGCGCGTTCTGCCGCAATCAGCGCGTTCTGCGCCGCCTCCAGCTGGCCCGCGGCGCGTTTGGCGATCGTCGCGGGGTTTTCCTGGGCCATCAGCGGCGCGGCCAGCGCCAACCATATCAGTAACGCCCGGATCATCGGGCGATCAGGCTTTCGCCGGTCATCTCGGGCGGTTTTCTTAGGGCCATCAACTGCAACAGCGTTGGGGCCAGATCGGCCAGCCGTCCGTCGCGCAATTTCGCATTCCTAGGACCGCCGACAAGGATCACTGGAACCGGGTTGGTGGTGTGGGCCGTGTGCGGCCCGCCGGTTTCCGGGTCTACCATGGTTTCGCAATTGCCATGGTCGGCGGCGACGATCATCGCGCCGCCTGCGTTTTTTAACGCATCCAGGGCGCGGCCCAGTTCGTGGTCGACTGCTTCGCACGCGGCCATCGCTGCGGTCAGGTCGCCCGTGTGGCCGACCATATCGGGGTTGGCGAAATTCACCACGATCAGATCGTAGCGCTCGTTGATTGCGCGCACCAGGTTGTCGCCCACTTCCGCTGCCGACATCTCGGGCTGCAAGTCATAAGTCGTTACCTTTGGTGAGGGTGCCATATGGCGGTCCTCGCCGATTTCGGCGGATTCCTTTCCGCCGTTCAGAAAAAATGTCACATGCGGATATTTCTCGGTCTCCGCCAGACGGAACTGGCGCAGCCCTTGTTTAGCCACCCACGCGCCAAGCGTGTTGACGATCTTCCGCTTAGGATAGGCCGCCGTCATATAGGCCATGTGACGGGTGGAATAATCCACCATGCCAAGCATCGCCGAAAGCACAGGGCGTTTGCCGGTGTCGAACTCGGCAAATTCGGGCCCGCCGATGGCGCGCAAAATCTCGCGCGCCCGGTCGGCGCGGAAATTGACAAAAAATACACCGTCGCCATCGGCTATGCCGCTGTGACCTTCCAATACAGTCGGCGTGATGAATTCATCGGTTTCGCCACGGTCGTAGGCCTCGGCAATCGCCGCATCCGCGTTCAAGGCCAATTTGCCGTTGCCTTGCACTATCGCGGTATAGGCCTTTTCAACCCGGTCCCACCGGTTATCACGGTCCATGGCAAAATACCGTCCCGAAACGCTGGCGATCCGGGCACCGTCCGGCATCGCCGCCTGAAACGCCGCCACCTGATCGCGCGCCGATTGTGGCGGCACGTCGCGCCCGTCGGTGATGACATGAACAGCCACCGGTACGCCCGCACCGGTCAGCGCCCGGGCGGCGGCGACGATATGATCGAGATGCGAATGCACGCCACCGATAGAGGTCAGACCCATCAGATGCGCGGTGCCGCCTGCAGATTTCACCCTGGCGGCAAAGTCCAGAATGGCGGCGTTTTCGAAGAACGACCCATCCTCGATGGCCAGATCGATTTGGCCCAGATCCATCGCCACTATGCGCCCGGCGCCGATATTGGTGTGTCCGACCTCGGAATTGCCCATCTGGCCGCTTGGCAGACCAACATCCGGGCCATGCGTCGTCAACAACCCTCGAGGACAGTCACGCATGATGCGGTCAAAATTCGGCGTGTCCGCCAGCGCCGGGGCGTTGGCGGTGCGCTCGGTCCTGTGACCCCAGCCATCCAGGATGCACAAAACGACGGGTTTTGGTGTGGACATGCTCTTGGTGTTTTATTGTTGTTGGGGACCTTGTAGCGCAGGTTGTGCGGGAATTGAATCGCCTTTTGCAATCGCCTGTCAGTCGCGGTGATATGGCGTCCGGGCCAGAATTGCGGTCGCACGGTAAAGCTGCTCGGCCAGCATCACCCGCACAAGCATATGAGGCCAGACCATTGCCCCGAAACTTAGCGACAGATCAGAATCCTTGCGCAGCGATGGGTCCAGCCCATCCGCGCCGCCGATCACGAACGCCACATCCTGCATTCCATTATCGCGCCACATCTCCAACTGTTTGGCAAACTCGGGAGAGGTCATGATCTTGCCGCGTTCATCCAGCGCAACCATCGCCGCGCCATTCGGCATCGCGCGTCGCAGTAGCGCCGCCTCGGACACCATACCGCCGCTTTTTTTGTCTTCCACTTCGTGAATTTCAGCCGGCCCCAGCCCCTGTCCGCGCCCGGTCTTCCCGGCGCGCGCCAGATAATCGTCGACAAGATCTCGTTCGGGTCCGGCCCGCAATCGGCCAACGGCACAGATGTGCAGGCGCATCAGGCTTTGGCGGCGACCGCCTCGCCCGGGTTCATCCACATCTTTTCAAGCTGGTAAAATTCGCGCACTTCGGGCCGGAAAATGTGCACGATCACATCGCCCGCGTCGATCAGCACCCAGTCACCTGCGGCTTTGCCTTCGACCTTGCAGATCAGCCGAAACTCCTGCTTCAGCCGGTCGGTCAGTTTTTCGGCAATCGACGCCACCTGCCGCGAGGACCGCCCGGTAGCGATCACCATATTGTCCGCCATTTCCGACTTGCCGCGCAAGTTGATGGAAACCACGTCTTGGGCTTTGTCGTCGTCGAGAGAGGTAAGAATGCGATCAAGCAGTTTTTTGCTTGTGATCTGCGTCGGATGCGCTGCCTTTTTCGCATCCGTCACGGCCGTTTCCCCGGCCGTTGCTGCACTATTAGTCAGGACATTGTCCTCCTTGGTTGCGCGCCGAATTACGACCCCGGCGCCGGGTCTGTGAATAAGATAGCAACGGATGCATTAAATCTCAATAACAGCAATCTGCACAATGTGTGATCGTACCGCTCGGGTCACCGTTTTGCACTAGAAAAGGTGTCCGATTGACCATCGTCCAACACCTTCACCTCGCGTTGCGGGAACGGGATAGAGACACCATTGTTACGAAATGCATCCCACAACGCCAGATACACATTGCCGCGGATATTGGTCAGCCCGCCAGTCGGATCCTCGATCCAGAACCGCAGGACATAATCGACCGAGCTGTCGCCGAAGCCGACGATGTGGCAGACCGGCGAACGCGTGGTCAGCACCCGGTCCACCGATTTCGCCGCTTCTATGGCAAGCGCGCGAACCTGATGCGGGTCGTCGTGGTAAGCGGTGCCAAAAAAGATATCGAGTCGCACGAAATCGTTGGAATGGGACCAGTTAACCACCTGCCCGGTGATCAGATCCTCATTCGGGATCAGGTATTCCTTGCCGTCCCGCGTGGTTATCGACACATAGCGCGCGCCCAGCGCGTTGATCCATCCGAAAGTCTCGCCCAGGCTGATAACGTCGCCGGGTTTGATCGACTTGTCGAGCAGGATGATGACGCCCGAGACCAGATTGGAAACCACCTTTTGCAGGCCAAAGCCAAGCCCGATGCCGATGGCACCGGACAGAACCGCAAGTCCGGTCAGATCGAATCCGACCGCCTTCAGCCCGATGAAAAATGCGGCACCGTAAAGGATCATCTGAAGAAACTTGACCACCAGCACCTGCATTGACGGCGAAATATCGCGGTTCGTGCGAATCCGCGACGAAACCGTGGTCGAGACCAGCCGGGCGAGGGTGAACAGCAGCGTCGTCAGCACCAGCGCTTTCAGCAGCACCAGTGCGGACAGCCGGAATGCGCCGAACTCGATCGACAGCCCGTCGAGGATCGTGGCGGATGTCTGGGTCAGGCCGAGATAATAAAGCGTTACATAGACCCACAGCCCCCAGGTCACCAACCGCCGCAGAAATGGATTGCGGACCAGCCGGGCGGCAAGGCTGACGATCAGCCACGCGGTGGCGATAGTGGCAATCAGAACAAGGATAAAGCGCCGTGACGGGAAAATACTGATCAGGCTGACCACGCTTACCGATGCCCAGCAAAGTGCTGTGAAAAAGATCAGCTGCAACCGGCGCTGCAACATCACTAATGCGCGCAGCCGCCATTTCGGCCAACCCTCCAGTGTGTGCATCCAGTCACGCATCTTCGGGCCGGCCCACAGCCGCAACAGCCAGGCCGCCGCGAAACAGCCAACCAACACACCCACTTGCATCAACCGCGACGGCAACAGCAGATTTTGCGCCTGTGTCGATACGATATCGAACAGCTCGGCAATTTGTGCCGAGAACCCCTGAACTTCGCCTTCCATCGTGCTCTCCTCGCTTCGAACATGGCATGCGGCCTCTGTTGTGGCCAGATGATTTACCATGCACGCCGGGTGACTGCCGGATCGGCACTCACCATGCGGCGTGATGGCGAATTCCAAAATCTGCCGAAACCCGTTAGTCGTGCCGCCGGGCCTGCAAAGACCGGCAAGAGGGACAGACACGATATGAGACTGCTGTTGGTAGCTGTCGCGTTGATGATGGCCGGAACCATGGTTCAGGCACAGGACTGCGGCGACCTGTGCGATCGGCGCTGGTGGGCCGAGGCGGACCAGACGCAGATTTCCACCGCGATTGCCGATGCCGACCCGGCCGGGCGCGACACCTTCGGGGCCACGGCGCTGCATTATGTTGCCTGGTTTGGCTCATCGAGCCAGGTCGGCAGGTTGCTCGCCGCCGGGGCGGACCCGAACGCGCGGGATGAACAGGGCTGGTGCCCGCTGAACTGGGCCGCGGCCTTTGGCGAGGCTGAAAGCGTCAGTTTGTTGATCGCGGCGGGCGCGGATGTCAATGCGCGTGATGTGAAAGGCTGGTCGTCGCTGCACTGGGCGGCGGGTTTGGGCACGCCAGAGACCATTATTGCGTTAATCGATGCCGGGGCGGACACCGATGCGCGTGACGCCACATTCGGCTGGGCACCGCTGCACGAGGCAGCCGGAAATGGAACCCCGGAAAATGTAATGACCCTGCTGCGGGCCGGGGCGGACGGCGCGGTGATGAACCATTTCGGCATCTCACCAATTGATCTGGCAAAAAAGAACGACAAAGTGAGTGGTACCGAAGCGTTCAGGTTGTTACTGGCGGCCAGAGCTCAATAAGGCCTTGGGCTTGCGAGACTCATTTCGACGCTGTAAGTCTCTGCCCCATGACCCCGATTTTCGACCTCGACGATCACGCGCGGCTGCCCTGGCGGTTTTTTGGCGCGACGCGGGCGGTGCTTGCCCGCCTTTGAGGCGGTGACATCGCGTCCAGCACCGAACAATTCACATCTGATACGGAGAGAGGACCAATGACCGCTCCGAGAACGCTCTATGACAAAATCTGGGATGCGCATCTTGTGCACGAGGCCAAGGATAGCACCTGTCTGCTCTATATCGACCGGCATCTGGTGCATGAGGTGACCAGCCCTCAGGCCTTTGAGGGTCTGCGCATAGCTGGTCGCAAGGTGCGCGCGCCGGAGAAAACCATAGCGGTACCTGACCACAACGTGCCTACCACCGCAGGCCGCGAAGATCCCAAGAACATGACCGAAGATAGCGCCATACAGGTCGCGGCACTCGACAAGAATGCCAAGGATTTTGGTATCCATTACTACCCGGTCGACGATATCCGTCAGGGCATCGTGCATATCGTCGGACCAGAGCAGGGCTGGACCCTGCCGGGCATGACCGTGGTCTGCGGCGATAGTCATACGGCCACGCATGGCGCGTTCGGCGCGCTGGCGCATGGGATCGGCACATCCGAGGTCGAACATGTGCTGGCCACGCAAACGCTGATCCAGAAGAAGTCGAAGAACATGAAGGTCGAGATCACCGGCCATCTGCGCCCCGGCGTGACCGCCAAGGACATCACCCTGTCGGTGATCGGGGCCACCGGCACGGCAGGCGGCACCGGTTATGTCATCGAATATTGCGGGCAGGCAATCCGTGATCTGTCGATGGAAGGCCGGATGACCGTCTGCAACATGGCGATCGAGGGCGGTGCCCGCGCCGGGATGATCGCGCCGGATGAAAAGACTTTCGAGTACTGCAAGGGCCGTGCTCACGCGCCGAAAGCGGCCGCGTGGGAGGCAGCACTTGCCTATTGGCAGACGTTGTTCACCGATGACGCGGCGCAATTCGACAAGGTCATCACCCTGAAGGGTGAGGACATCGCCCCGGTGGTCACATGGGGGACCAGTCCTGAGGACGTCTTGCCGATTACCGCCGCAGTGCCAGCCGCGTCGGACTTTGGGGGT
>Ga0114932_10005855_pt1 | contig 10742 bp, 10 predicted proteins | sample 2SBtaG_2_FD_87286 | JGI IMG/M metagenome (GOLD analysis project Ga0114932, IMG submission 87286) | Deep subsurface microbial communities from Kolumbo volcano to uncover new lineages of life (NeLLi) - 2SBTROV12_ACTIVE470 metaG | ecosystem: Environmental > Aquatic > Marine > Volcanic ... | reverse complement strand
GGTGAAATGAGGTTAATATCACCACCTGAATATGTGGATATTGCTGTTTAATTTGCTGCGCAGCTTGAACTCCCTCAACCTCTCCATCCAAAATCAGATCGAGTAACACAACATCCGGTTCACTGTTAGCAATCACTGTCATACCATTAGGTATAGTGCTAGCTTCTGCCACAACCGACATATCAGGCTGCATTTGTAAAAACTGGACGATGCCGCTACGTACTATTGCATGGTCGTCTATGGTAACGATTTTAATTTTCTTTTCTTTATCTTTCATATGATTACTCCTTGCTTGCTGAAGGTAGATATCCAGTAAGGCAGGTTACCTTACGTTTGCTATCATCTTCACGCTGCTCTAAAGATAAACGCCCACCCAGAGAATGTAGCTTTTGTTTTATGATCTCTAAGCCTTGACCAAAGCTGGGGCTAAACTGAGCCGTGCCATTATCGAATAAACTAAAGCGGCTTTCACCGTCATTGAGCTCAAGACATAAGCGAATAGTGTCTGCGTCACTATGCTTAGAGATATTCTGAAGCCCCTCTTTAATACTCGCAAACAAGTAACTTGATATTTCTCCGCTTTGAGGCTTTTTTACCTCCAGGTCACGGCCAGTTTGTTGCTTCCAACACGCCAAATAAGTAGTTAACTCTGACATCTCAACGTATGCTTGCGCCGATGATTCGTGCTCAGTTTGTACCTGTAAAATCCGATTAACTTGTTCAAATGCTTGCTGATTATTACTCTGGGCTTGTTTTAAAAGTAGACTCAATTGTGTTTCTGAGTGTGCCAATGTTTGACAACTAGATAGGTTTAAGTTGTTTGCGAACAACAGTTGCTTAACGGTATCGTGCAGCTCTCCGGCAAATTCTATACGCTGTTTTTGTAATCTTGTTTCTTGCTCTTGCTTAATATGTTCATCAAGCTGTTCAACAAGTCGGTTTAACTTATCAAAACTCTGCTCTAGCTCGTCAGCCCCATCTATTGTTAGACGCTCAGTCAATCGCCCTTGCCCCCATAGTAATGTCACATGATTAAAGTGCTTTAAGCGCTTTTGAATACGGCTGCCTACGAGCCACATAACAATGGCGCCACAGCATAAAATAAATCCTGCAACTATAAGTGCGAAAGGTAAAAAGCTAACCCATTGTGACAACAACGAAGAAGGGGGAGAGCCGACTGCAGACCAGTTATCGATCCACATTACTACAGCACCTAGCTGCTTACCTTGATGGTCGGTTAAGGCACGGGTGAAAATGGCAACATCATCAGCCATCATCTCAACGCCACTGTTGTAATGTGCTAACAGGGCATCCGTAAGGTCGTCTCTCACTTGCAGGGGCAGTTGCGCGCCAATATCACCAACAAAAAGTGGGGCATGCTCAGTTTGCGCAATGACTTTAGCCTGCGAATCGACCACAACAACTTTACTAATATTAAGGGCACTTAAATAAGCTGAGTCGTCAAAATGTAGCTCACTCAACCCACCTGTTTGTTTCATTTCTAGAATAATTTTCGGGGCAATCTCTTGCTCATACAAAGCATAGATTTCAGATATTTTAGGTACATTAAAAATCAGTAACTGCACGGTCACTAAACTAAAACAAGCAAAAAAGCTGACCAACAATAGGCCTATTATTACTTTTGCTCTGATTGAGTAAGCCGTAAGGCACTGTTTTAAGTAATCAATCACTCGATACTATCCTTGTGAATAGATAAATTCGCCCAGCAAGTGTACAGATTTATTTATTAAAAGGGATCGGTCTAGAGACCGATTTAATTTCAGGCGCACCGCTGATGTATATGCCTGATGATATTGCTCTAATAAAGCCAAAGATGATGTTGGAGCAAACGATGGAACAGGCCGCAGTAAAAATAGTGAATGCACACAAAGCATTTTCAAACACACAAGTATTAAAAGCGCTCAATATGACCGTCCCAACAGGGAGTATATATGCCTTGTTAGGAAACAATGGTGCCGGAAAATCCACCTTACTCAGTATGTTACTCGGTGCGCTTCAACCTGACCAAGGCGATATTCGTTTATTGGGTGAGCCTATAAGCACGCGCTTAAAGTCGCGCTTAGGTTGCCTCATTGATGCGCCTGCTTTTTATCAAAACCTAACGATTAAAGAGTTCTTGAGTTATTGCGCAAAGATGAAAGGCTTACCAAAACAGTGCATTGATGAAGCACTGACTATTGTAAATTTACAAGCCAAACAACATGCGCGCTTAAAACGCTGCTCTTTAGGTATGAAACAAAGAGCAGCACTTGCCAATGCCATTTTAGGTCAACCCGAACTGCTGATATTAGATGAACCAACCAATGGCCTCGACCCAAGCGGTATTGAAGAAATTAGAACCTTGATCCGCACACTACCTGAGCGCTTTAATACAACCGTATTGTTCTCTAGCCATGTGCTTGAAGAGGTTGAAAAAGTGGCAACACATGTTGGCATTCTCGCACAAGGTAACCTAGTGATCGAAGGAAGCTTACAGGACTTACTAGACGACCCTCTGGGCACATTAGAAGTGTCGATATCAGCTGAGCATACCGATAAAGCTCAAACACTTTTAAGTAGAGTCTTTAAAGTATCAACACCAGAAGCCGGCAAGATCACCATTCATCAAATAGACAAGTCGCTTTGTCCACAGGTGTATAAATCTCTACTGGCACAAAATATTGATTTTTATCAGTTTCATTACCAAAAGCAAAGCTTGTCAAAGCTATTTAATAACATACACCTATCAATCAATAAGGAGACTGAATATGCTTAAACACACACTGACTATTTTGCTGTGTGAGTGCACCAAACTAAAAAGGCAGTGGCTAATACCTTTACTGTTTGCCTGTCCTTTTGCTGTGATAAGTTTAAATTTTTTAGTAACTTTTGAGCGTGGACTCGATGTTTTTGCTGAGCATGGGTGGTTTGGATATATATCAGCTAATTCGACATTGTGGCTTGGATTGATGCTGCCTATGTTAATTGCATTAGTCACCACCATTATTCATCAAATAGAACATAAAGATAATGGCTGGTTATTAATGAGTAGCTTTGCTATCTCACCCATTCTGCTGTGCATTGCTAAATTTTTCATTGTCTTTTTACTGATTATTTTGTCTAACCTGCTGATGGTGTGCTTTATTTTTATCAGTGCGTGGCTGCTTATGCAGCTCGGTTTTCCAAAGTTTGAAAGCGCCGACATAAGTTTTTTACAGTTTTTCATTAACGCGTCAATTACTAGCCTACCTATTATTTTGATTGGTTTGATTATTTCAAAATTAATCAATAACTTTGCAGCTCCGATTTGCGCAGCTTTTATTATGGTTGTTTTTGCTATGAACCTTTCAAGTTCTGAAAACCATTGGTTTTACAGCCCTTGGACCTACCCCATGATCAGCATTCAAGTGGCGGATCAAACGACTACAAATCTTGCGATAACCTTAAGTCTTGGATTGAGTGCTGTGCTTCTTGTAACCGTCTGCACCTTGTACTGGTGGCGGCATAAACAGGTTGCCTAGTTATCCTTAAACCTTCACTCATATGAATCATTTTAGTATTGAATTATGAGGTAATGTACACCTCCATACTCTGCAAATTTTTAACTTAGCCAAATCTTATGGCACTGTACGGCAAAAAATAAGGTGCCTTTTCAAACTAGCATTGTAATGACAGATAAAAAGGATACGCATATAAGTACAAAACGTGAAAACGCGTTCAGCGGTTAGTAGATGGTCACCATATTTACCAGAAAGAATAGAGAATGGATGCGACAAGCTTGCTAGAGCAAAAGTTAATAAGCGCAATCCACAGAAACATTCGAAAAAACTTTAGCGCTATAAGTCTTTATAATATTGTTACAACTTCACACATTATGACTGACACAAACGATTAGTCGACAATTTTAGTTGGTAAAAAGTTTTTTGGCAATATACCTTGAAGTGATCCAAAACTTTTTAATCGATTTCGTAAAGCGCAGCCTAATGCACTATCATGAATTGAAGGTACTCTGGTTATGTCAGTCTCGTAATTACTGTTTTTAAAAACGGTTTTGAAAGATTCGGACGCTTCTTTGGCCACATTTGAACGTGTCAAAATAGATGTATTTGCAATAGCATCAATACTCACACTTCTGCTAAATCTTGCAAATTGTTTGAACTTAAAATTTTCTTCGACATATCGGTTACTTAGCTGCACCAATTGAGTCATCAGCTCATGTAAAACTGCATTGGCGGTCAATTCATGTACGAGTAGTGTGAGAGTTTTATTTATTAATTCGGGGAGTCTACCCTGAAAAAAAGGTAAGATTTGAATGTCTATTAAGTATGTACCATTGTGTCTCTGCTCGATATCAATGAGTGTAAATTTTGCTTTGTCATAGGTAATTGAAGCCAATAAATCAGTGATCGCAAAGTCGCTCTGAAGCTTGTTGTTAGCATGGCTCTGACATAAAAATTGATCAGTATAATTAGCCATCATTGGTAGATCATGATGATTATTAAAGGGGGTAGCCACACCACCTAAAATTGAAAGTTTGAACAATTCTCGTATCTCATGCTCTCTGGCAGACTTAATGGCCAAAAAAACTGTTTGAATAATTTCTGATGTTGGCAAGGTTGCCTCGACGCGCCACCTTCGTCCATAGACAATCTTTTTATCATTATCTTGTCGGTAATTGTCTTTCCCCACAATACCTAGTTGAATAAACACACCCGCTTTGTCTTCATCAACAAACACAAGATAATCTTCATCAAAATTAATATTAGACACCACCTCTTCAACGCTTTGTCTGTCATGCTGAAAAGTCATAAAATGCTGAGGAATGCATGCTTTTGAGTCACTAATAAGCACGGATGGTGCACCTGGCATTGGCGCTTCTCCTTCTAACAGTGCTGACTCTTCAATCATGTTTTTGTCTAAAGATGTTTGATTCATTCACGTTTGCTCTAAATGGCTTTTAACGGTAAACGTTGAAACAAAAATAAAGATCACCCAAGTACACTTTTAATCTTAATTTTTAAGCGTTATTTAAATCCTATTTTTAAATTATTACGAAATTTTGACTGATTACTTTTTATTCTGAGAAGAGAAAAACCAAAGTCTAATAGACTGTGCATGATTAAGGTAATTGTATATAACAGCCTGCGAAGATAAATATTATTAGCAGTTACATAATTGAAAATAACACAACAATAAATTTTTATTGAATTTCTGAGTACACCTTTTGCGAGTTTGCGTCTACACAAATTATTTACCATATTTAGAACATAGTTAATCAAAGTGGAATATTTTGATGGTATTAACTACCTTTCTTATAAGGTGAACCAGTTAAATATTAATCTCGTATGCTTACGAAAATGCAGTATTTCTAAACCGGCCTAGACGACATGTTGTAAGTGGTCTGGTCATAATTTATTACTCAATATGGTGTGAAAAGTTATGAAAGAAGTGATGCTCGACCCAGCCGATTTTGTCGGCATGTCCTTTTGGATAATCTCTGCAGCAATGACTGCTGCAACCTTTTTCTTTTTCATGGAAAGAGACCGCGCAGTAGGAAAATGGAAAACATCCCTTTCTGTTGCGGCTTTGGTAACAGGTATAGCTGCGATTCACTATTTCTATATGCGTGAAGTTTGGATAGTTTCTGGTACCAGCCCAACCACATTTAGATATGTAGATTGGTTACTGACCGTGCCCCTTCAAATTATAGAGTTCTACTTGATATTAACTGCTATTGCCGTAGTACGCTCAGCACTGTTTTGGAAACTCATGGTTGCATCTGTGGTAATGCTCGTATTTGGTTATTTTGGCGAAATCAGAAGCATCAATGTTTGGGGTGCCTTTGTAATTAGCATGCTTGCATGGCTATTCATTATTTATGAAGTATTCTTAGGGGAAGCCAGTAAAATAAGTGCCGAAAACGGGACAGAAGCCAGTAAGAAGGCATTTAATGCATTACGTATTATAGTTACTGTCGGTTGGGCAATATACCCACTTGGTTATGTACTCGGATATACTGGTGGTGGCAGTGAAAATACGCTGAATATTGTTTATAACCTTGCAGATTTTGTTAACAAGATAGCATTTGGGGTTGTTATTTGGGCTGCAGCGACATCCAGCTCTGATGAGCAAACATCTTAACCGTTGATAATGCGCCCTCGTGGCGCATTTTAAATTTTGAGGGTTATTATGTCTTATACAAGTCACTCAAACTCGCTTACCTCAAACTTACTCAATTTGGTTGACTCTTATCTTGTTGAAAGTTTATCCAACGTCGATTGCGATGATAACGTAGATACAGCTGTAAATTATCACCTTTCAAGTGGCGGGAATAAAGTCAGAGCTAAGTTGACGTTGGAGGCTTGCCATCGTTTGGGCATTCAAGAGAATGACGCTGTTATTATGGCAGCTGCTATTGAATGCCTTCACAACGCGTCATTGTTGCATGATGACTTAATGGATGGCGATGAATATAGACGTAAAAAAGAAGCTGTTTGGCACAAATACAATTCTCATATAGCCATATGCGCTGGTGATATGTTGATAGCGCGTTCATTCGGAATATTATCTCACCTAAACTGTAAGCTTAAGATTGGAGAATGCTTACATTTATTGAGAATGGTCACCGAAACAACCATTACGGGTCAGTCCGCCGATATAAATTCGCAAACATGGCAAAACCTGACGACAGCTCAGTATTGCAATACTGTGGCGCTTAAATCGGTGCCTTTATTGCAAGTTTGTGTAGCCATGCCGCTATGTTTTGCGGATGTTGAAATGGACATCAAAGTGCTCAACAACATCTTTAACCCGTTTGCTTCGGCGTACCAAATTATTGATGACATTGAAGATTGGCAACAGGATGACGCTTGTGGTAGGTGTAATTATTTGTCCCTTTTAGCCAAAGAATGTACTAATTGTCTACCATCTGACTTGTATTGTGTTGCTTTTCAAGATGCCGAAAAACTTATAGAAATTAGCGAAAAAAATGAATCTCAACTTCCATCTGAGCTAACAGGGTTAATATATCCTTACATACAAAAACTAAAACTAAAAATACAATTATTAAAAGACGAACATGCCTATGACTAAAGCCATTGTAATCGGTGCGGGCTTTGGTGGTATTGCCGCTGCACTTCGACTCAAAGCAAAGGGTTACGACGTAACCTTAATTGATCGCGCTAAACAGCTCGGCGGCAGAGCGCAAACATTCGAAAAGCAAGGCTTTCTCTTTGATGCTGGTCCAACAGTTATTACTGCACCTCATCTATTCTCAGAACTTTTTGACCTTTTTGACAAAGACATATCCAATTATGTCGATATTGTGCCAGTAGACCCTTGGTACCGCTTTTACTATCCTGATGGTGATACGTTTGACTATGGGGACTCACTTGAAAAAACACTTTTAGAAATTGAAAGAATAGCTCCACAAGACAAAGCTGGTTACTTAAAACTAATTAAGTCATCTGAAGCCATCTTTGATGTCGGATTCTCTCAGTTATCAGACAAACCCTTTCACTCAATAACGACCATGTTCAAGCAAATACCCAGTTTGATGAAACTAAAAAGTTATTTGAGTGTTTGGCAATTTGTCTGTAATCACCTTGAACATGATAAGCTCAGGCAAGCCTTTTCAATACAGCCTTTGCTCGTAGGCGGAAACCCCTTTGATACAACATGTATTTATAACTTAATACACTTCCTAGAATTAAAATGGGGTATCCATTTTGCTAAAGGTGGAATGGGTGCTGTTGTGCGTGCTCTGGAGAGGTTAATGCGTGAACAAGGCATCCGCATACAACTTGACACCACCATCGAAAAAATTAATACCTCTAATCGTCTAGCGCATTCAGTTGTTACGACAGATAACCGAACATATGACTGTGATTTAGTGGTGTCTAACACAGATCCAAAATATCTGTATCAAAATATGGTCGCCAAGGATGAAATCAGCTTTTCAGCTAAGATTAAAACCAAATTCGCAAAGCCTTCCATGGGCCTATATGTACTTTACTTTGGCACGAATAGAACCTATGACGATATCGCTCACCATACAATCTGGTTAGGAAAACGCTACCAAGGCTTGTTATCTGACATTTTTGACAAGCAAATCTTAGCTGATGACTTTTCGCTTTACTTACATAGGCCAACAGCAACGGATCCCTCTATGGCACCTGAAGGATGCGATAGTTTTTATGTGCTTTCTCCGGTGCCAAATTTACAAGGCGGTCAAAATTGGGATGAGTTGCGAGATACCTATGCCACAAAAATATTAAACGCACTTGAACAAACTATTTTACCTAATCTTAAAAGTCACCTTGTTGTGCAATTTGATATGACACCTGAAGAATTTGCTTCTGATTATTTAAGCGTTGACGGCTCTGGTTTTTCAATTGCACCAAGCTTGTCCCAATCAGCTTGGTTTAGATTCCACAATCGTGCAGAGGGGTTAGATAACTTATATTTAACGGGTGCAGGAACGCACCCTGGCGCGGGTGTGCCTGGCGTATTATCCTCTGCAAAAGTGTTGGAGCATTTAATACCCAGCTTAATCACCCGCTCGACTAGTTCTTAACATTAATAGGCTTGCTTGTATGACAGAACCTGCACTGAGTACACTTAGTCGATATGGTAAATCTTTCAGATTTGCAGGTCGGCTATTAGAGCATGGACAATTGCAAGAAGCTGCAAAGCTGTATCAGTTTTGTAGATGGGTCGATGACATTGCCGATGAAAGTGAGCATGCTGAATTAGCAGCGAAGCAACTCAACCACATTAATGATAGCCTTTCAGGAAAAATTAACTCTTGCGGTCAAACACTAGATGAATTCATTCGTTTTTTTAAACGACATGAAATTTCGACAGCTCTACCAATGACCCTGGTAAATGGTGTACAAAGTGATTTGTCTCCCGCACGAATTCATGACCAAGACGAGTTAATTCAATATGCTTATAAGGTCGCTGGCGTTGTTGGGCTAATGATGTGTCCTATTCTCAATGCCGATAAACGAGGTTACGACTTTGCCATTGATTTGGGTGTGGCCATGCAACTGACTAACATTGCCAGAGATGTCAAAGAAGACGCTGAAATGGGCAGACGATACTTACCTTTTTCATGGTGCCCTCACTCGCCTGAAGAAATCTTATCTGAGGATGAACAGATAAGGCAAATCACGGCAAACAGCATAAAGAGACTGTTACAACTTGCAGAGCAATATTATGCTAGTGCCCGAATAGGGCTACAATTTCTGCCACCTAAGAGTAGAAGGGCGATTGCTGTCGCGCTGTCAGTTTATAGACATATCGGTGTGTTAATCGAACAACAACATTATCAGTATTGGTTGCCTCGATGTGTAGTGCCTACTTACAAAAAAATATTGGTTGCAGCAAATGCATTATGGCAACTTCCCTCAGTAGCACCAATAAAGACACTAAAACATCACAAAGAATTACATCAGTCGCTGTCTCAACTCAAACCAACAAACAGTGACGCTTTATGAATGCCGCTTATGATTTAAGCTGCATCGGTATTGGTATGGCAAACGCGTCTCTTGTGCTGGCTCTAAATGATATAAAAAGCCAGCGTAAAATTGGAATGTTCGAAGCTGAAGATTCATTTGATAAAGCGCGAACATGGTGTTTTTGGGGCAAAGAACACTTGCCCAATTACCTTAAACCGTTAATTTCTAAATCTTGGTCTAAATGGCAGGTCAGTGACGAAATAGACACCTTTCAACACAACTCTAAGAACCCAAAGCAACACTATCACTGTATAAAAGGGGCTGATTTCTACCAGTTTTTTATGGAGCAATGTCATAAAAGCAAGCACATTGAGTTACATTTTTCGAAACCTGTCACCGATGTTCAAAAACGTGATAAAAGTTTGATACTAAATACAGAACACACGGCGACTTCAATCACTTCAAACTATATTGTAGACAGCCGATTAGACAAACATGTAAATGCTAAAGGTAATTTATTTCAATGCTTTGTAGGTGTTTGGCTTGAAAGCTCAACGGCGTTGTTTGATTCGAGCTGTGTTGGATTAATGGAGCAAATGACAGTTACAAACGACGGCGCTTTGCGCTTTGTCTATATTCTACCTATTGACGACCATCGTGCTCTTTATGAAGTGACTTACTTTAGCCAATCTGTAATGCCATTTAATATTATTAAGCAAGAGGTTAATGCCAAAATTGCAGAGCGCTTTGATTTGAAAAAACTACGCGCGCTCACTTGGGAGCAAGGCGTAATACCAATGCACACAATGAAACCTCAAAACCACCTTAAATTCGGGCAATTTTATACTCGCAGCGGTATTGCTGGAGGTCATGTCAGAACCAGCTCGGGTTACACGTTTTTACCCACTCAACGCTGGGCGAAAGAAGCCGCATATCAGATAAACACAGGGCAACCTTTTACACAAAAAATGCCTATATCAATCAGATACAGGTTAATGGATAGACTGTTTCTTCGTGCTTTAAAAAATAACATGCTTATTGCCCCCAATCTTTTTAAATCATTGATACAGAGAACGAGTCCAGACTGCTTCACGCAATTTATGACGGAATCTGCTTCATTCAAAGATTTAACCAATATCATTCTTGCGATGCCGAAAAGGGCTTTTTTACGCGCATTATGAATATGATCACGCCTAAAACGTACCAATCACCCGACCAGATATTTCCATTTTTTGCGGTTGCTGTTGGTTTAGTGTGTATGCTTGCCATCGCTGATCTCTC
>Ga0114932_10005854_pt1 | contig 10743 bp, 12 predicted proteins | sample 2SBtaG_2_FD_87286 | JGI IMG/M metagenome (GOLD analysis project Ga0114932, IMG submission 87286) | Deep subsurface microbial communities from Kolumbo volcano to uncover new lineages of life (NeLLi) - 2SBTROV12_ACTIVE470 metaG | ecosystem: Environmental > Aquatic > Marine > Volcanic ... | reverse complement strand
TTTAACGCTTTATTTTGATCGGCGCTGATTTGCCGGAGGTCCCCGCTTTCGCGGGGATGACAATCGGCATTGGGTTAACTGCTTCAACCACCGCGAATTTCCGCCTCACCCTCTGGACCATCCCTGCAACCAATGCTTAACTCCACCCAAACCACCAAAGGACGCCCCATGGCCTTCAGCGACAACATCTTCACCTATTTTGAAGGCACCTGGCACAAGGGCAACGTCCAGATCATGCGGGCAGCCGATCACGGTGCGTGGCTGGGTTCCACCGTCTTTGACGGTGCGCGACAGTTTGAAGGTGTGGCGCCCGATCTTCTGGCCCATTGCCAGCGGGTGAATAACTCCGCCGCCCATCTGGGTGTGACCCCCACCCATACCGCCAAAGAACTGGTGGCCATCATCACCGAAGGCCTCAAACTGTTTGCCAAAGACGCCGCCGTTTACATCCGCCCCATGTACTGGGGTATTGACAGCGGTCTGGCGGGCATTGTCCCGCTGCCCGATGAAACCGGCTTTTGCGTATGCCTTGAAGAAACCGCCATGGCCGATGCGGCAGCAACCACGACCCTGACCACCACACAGTTTCACCGCCCGGTTCTGGCCGACAATCTGGTCAACGCCAAGGCCGGTTGCCTGTATCCCAACAACGCCCGAATGCTGCGCGAGGCGCAATCCAAAGGCTTCAAGAACGCTCTGGTCGCGGATGCGATGGGCAACGTGGCCGAAACCGCATCCGCCAATATTTTCATGGTCAAGGACGGCGAGATCTTCACCCCCATCGCCAACGGCACGTTTCTGGCCGGAATCACCCGGGCGCGGCATCTGGACCTGCTGCGGCGGGACGGGCATACGGTGCATGAAACCGTGCTAAGCTTTGAGGATTTTCATAACGCGGACGAGGTGTTCATGTCCGGCAATATGACCAAAGTCACCCCGGTTGCCGCCTTTGACGACACCAACTACCAACATGGCCCGGTCGCCAAACTGGCGCGCCAGCTTTACTGGGACTGGGCACTTTCGAAATGACGGCCAACCGGCGCATCATGTCGCAATTCCGCACATCCGCTTGCGTATGCCTGTCAGTTCGGCAATCATAAGGTTCTCACCACCAAGGACACCCCATGCGCAAGTTTCTGGTCATCATGGACAGTTCAACCGAATGCCTCAGCGCCATTCGTTATGCCGGTGCCCGCGCGGCAAGGGTTGAGGGGGGCGTCACCATGCTGGCGGTTATTCCGCCGGAAGAGTTCAACCACTGGCTCGGCGTGGCCGATATTATGCGTCAGGAGGCCCGTGAACGCATCGAGGCGCATTTTGAAATATTTTCGAACATCATGCGGGACAAACAGAACATCACGCCCAATCTGGTGATCCGCGAAGGTGAGCCGGTGAAGGAAATTCTGCAGTATATTGGCGAGGATCCGGAAATCGGCGTGCTGGTTTTGGGTGCGGCCACCACCGGCGAGGGTCCGGGACCACTGGTAAAATATATGACCAAATCATCCGGCAACCTGCCGGTGCCGGTCACGATTGTACCCGGCAGCCTGTCAAAAGAGAAAATCGAGGCGGTTTCGTAAGACGCACGCCTGTACTTTAGAATGCTTCTAAGGTTCTTGACAAAAACACTTGGGAACGACATATATCCCTCAGGATTAAAAGGAACCGCCCATGTTTATCCAAACCGAATCCACGCCAAACCCCGCGACGTTAAAGTTTTTGCCGGGTCAAACCGTGTTGGAAAACGGCACAGCAGATTTTCCAAACCCAAAATCAGCAGAGAATTCGGCGCTGGCCAAGCGTCTGTTTGGCACTGCCGGCGTAATGGGCGTGTTTTTTGGCAGCGATTTCGTGACTGTCACCAAGGCCGAGGGTCTTGACTGGAACCACCTGAAACCCGCCGTTTTGGGTGCAATTATGGAGCATTTCCAATCCGGAGAACCTGTGATGGACGCAGGCAGCGATCAGGCCGCGCACACAGATAACGACGGGCAAGACAGCGAAATCGTTGGCCAGATCAAAGAATTGCTGGACACCCGCGTGCGCCCCGCGGTGGCGCAGGACGGTGGCGATATTACCTTCCACGGGTTTGAAAAAGGCGTGGTCTATCTGGCCATGAAAGGCGCCTGCGCTGGTTGTCCGTCCTCCACCATGACCCTGAAAATGGGCATCGAAAATCTGCTGCGCCACTATATTCCCGAAGTGACAGAGGTTCGACCGGTTGCCGCCTGACCCTCTTGTACTGGCATTTGACACCTCGGCCGCGCATTGCGCGGTCGCTTTGGTTTTGGGTCCTGACATTTTGGCACAGCAATATGAAGCTCTGCACAAGGGACAGGCCGAAAGGCTTTTCCCGCTGCTAAAAGAAGTTCTGAACACCGCAAATAAATCATGGGCTGACCTTTCTGCCATCGGCGTTGGCACCGGCCCCGGCAATTTTACCGGCATTCGAATATCGGTCTCTGCCGCCCGTGGATTGGCGCTGTCGCTGAACATTCCGGCGGTTGGTGTATCCACTTTTGAAGCACAGGCAGTGGGCTTAACGCGCCCGGTGCTTGCCTGTGTGGATGCCCGGCGCAATCAGACCTATGTGCAACTTTTGAATGAACCGGAACCACCGCTAACTGACACAATTGAAGATACAATCCCGGATCGCCTTTTGCCGGAGGGGGTCTCGCTGGTCGGAGCAATGCCGGCAATCGCTGGAAATGCCGGCGCAAACATTGCCACGGCCAAATATCCGCTGGCCGTTGCCATCGCCCGGATTGCCGCCGCGCGCTACATTGGAAACCCATCCCGGCCCGCACCGCTGTACATCCGCATGGCCGACGCCGCCCCATCTTCTGAACCTCCACCGGTTATACTGCCGTGACACCATTTCAGATGGCGGAACTGCATGCGCAGTGCTTTGATACGCCAAGACCCTGGTCAGAAGTGGAATTTGCCACCTTGCTGCAGTCAGACAGTACAGTTCACTGTCACGTTGATTGCGGATTTATTTTGGGCCGCGTGACCGGTGACGAGGCGGAAGTATTGACAATCGCTGTGGCACCCGGCCTGCGCAAACAGGGTAAGGGCACCAAACTGCTGGCAAACTTTGAAATTTCTCTGCGAAAAAGCGCGGTTCGGACTATTTTTCTTGAGGTCGCAGCAAACAATAAGGCAGCAATCCAGTTGTACCGGACATCCGGGTTCACCGAAACCGGACGACGTAAAATATACTACAGAACTCCCACGGGTCAGCGCGTTGACGCGCTGGTGTTGTCAAAGCACATTTAACCATTATCTCAGCGCCAATCTTTCCAATTTCCAACTGAACGCCGCAAAATTTTTGATTGTTCGGTAAAAAACTGACAATAACCACCAAAAACAGGTTGACCCCAATTGCGGCAATGGGTCTTAATTGCGTACGGTCTTTCAACGATCTGGGTATTTGAATGGGCGTTTCTGCTGACCATCCAATTATCCGAACCAAATAAAACTATGGGAGAAAACAATGACCTTCATGAAAACAATTCTTGGAACCGCCAGCGCACTTGCGATATCCGCAACCGCAGTTCTGGCCGACCCGGCGATTATCTATGATTTGGGCGGTAAATTCGACAAATCATTCAACCAGTCCGCCTTTGAAGGCGCGCAGCGTTGGGCCACTGACACCGGCGGCACTTTTCGCGAAATTGAACTGACATCCGAAGCCCAGCGCGAACAGGCCCTGCGCCGGTTTGCCGAAGACGGGTTTAACCCTGTGGTGATGACCGGCTTTGGTTTTGCTTCAGCCCTTGATGCGGTTGCTCAGGACTTCCCCGGCACCAAATTTGCCATTATCGACGTCAACTGGCTGAGCCAGCCAAATATTCGCGGTGTTGGCTTTTCCGAGCACGAGGGATCTTACCTTGTTGGCATCGCTGCCGCGATGGCCTCTAAAACCGGTACTGTAAGTTTTGTGGGCGGCATGGATATTCCGCTGATCCGCAAATTTGCCTGTGGCTATGTTCAGGGTGTTAAATCTGCAAATGCCGACGCAACTGTGATCCAGAACATGACGGGCACAACACCGGCTGCGTGGAATGATCCGGTCAAGGGTGCTGAACTGACAAAAGCCCAGATCGCACAAGGGTCGGACGTGGTTTATGCTGCTGCTGGTGGTACTGGTGTTGGTGTTTTGCAAACCGCTGCTGACGAAAGCATCCTGTCAATCGGTGTGGACGCGAACCAAAACTACCTGCATCCCGGCTCGGTTCTGACGTCAATGCTGAAGCGGGTTGACAACGCGGTATACGAAGCATTTTCGCAGGGCGAAAATCTGGAAACCGGCAATATCACAATGGACATCGCCACCGGTGGTATCGACTACGCGCTGGACGAGTACAACGCCAATGTCTTCACCGCTGACATCAAAGCGGCGGTTGATGCGGCAAAAGCTGGCATCGTTGACGGTTCTATTACAGTGCATGACTACACATCAAGCGACAGCTGCCCCGCAAGCTAAGGGCATCTTAAATGAGCGATAAAATGAAATCGGGGCGGCAGGAAACTGCCGCCCCAGCCATTGAACTGGTTGGTATTTCAAAGGCGTTCGGTCCCGTACAGGCCAACAAAGATATTTCAATTTCAGTCGCCAAAGGGGCCATTCACGGTATAATTGGCGAAAACGGTGCCGGCAAATCCACGCTGATGTCGATCCTTTACGGATTTTACAAAGCCGACGCCGGAGAGATTTTTATCAACGGACAGAAAACCGTAATCCCCGACAGTCAGGCCGCAATTGCCTCCGGTATCGGGATGGTTTTCCAGCATTTCAAGCTGGTCGAAACATTCACGGTGCTGGAAAACGTCATCCTTGGGGCCGAAGACGGACCGCTGCTGAAAGATTCGCTGGACAAGGCCCGCGGAACGCTGTTGGCGCTTTCAAAGGAATACGAGCTGAACGTCGACCCGGACGCGGTGATGGACGAGCTGTCCGTCGGTCACCACCAGCGGATCGAAATTCTGAAAGCGCTGTACCGTCAGGCGGAAATCCTGATTTTGGACGAACCCACGGGCGTTTTAACCCCGGCTGAGGCCACCCATCTTTTCCGCATCCTGCGCAATCTGAAAAATGAAGGCAAAACCATCATTCTGATTACGCATAAACTGCGCGAAATCATGGATGTGACTGATACCGTCAGCGTGATGCGCCGCGGCGAGATGACGTCGACTGTCAGAACCGCTGACACCTCACCGGAAGACCTGGCAGAGCGCATGGTCGGTCGCAAAGTTCTGCTGAGCATCAACAAGCCAACGGCAACACCCGGCGAAACGGTGCTGAAGATTGAAAATCTTGAGGTCGTTGACGAATTTGGTGTGCAGCGGCTTAAAGGCGTTTCGCTTGAGGTTCGCGCCGGTGAAATTCTTGGCGTCGCGGGCGTGGCCGGGAACGGACAAACCCACCTGCTGGAAGTCCTTGGCGGCTATATGCCCGCAACCGGTAAAGTGTCCGTCAAAGGCGAGGAAATTGATCTGACCGGGGCCAAATCCGATGGCCAGTCACGCCGCGCCCGTGGCATCGCCCATGTACCAGAGGACCGGCAGGCCGAAGGTCTGATCATGGAATTCATGGCCTGGGAAAACATGGTGTTTGGCTATCACAACGATCCGGCCAACCAAAAAAACACCTTGCTGATGGACAACGCGGCCATCAAGACCGAAACGCAGGCCAAACTTGAACGCTTTGACGTGCGCCCGCCGCACCCCAGCCTGCAGGCCAAAAGCTTTTCCGGCGGCAACCAGCAAAAACTGGTGCTGGCCCGCGAGATCGAGCGGAACCCTGATCTTCTGCTGGTGGGCCAGCCCACACGCGGTGTGGACATCGGCGCGATTGAATTTATCCACCAGCGCATTGTGGACTTGCGCGATCAGGGCAAGGCGATCCTTTTGGTCAGCGTCGAACTGGACGAAATCATGTCCCTGTCAGACCGCATCGCCGTGATGTTTGACGGCCACATCATGGGAGAACGCGATCCTAAAAAGACCAGTGAAAAAGATCTGGGCCTGCTGATGGCCGGCGTGAACGAGCAAAAAGGGGCCGCCTGATGGAAAAGATGCCACGCTGGGCTGATGTCGTTCTGGTGCCCCTTATCAGCATAACGCTGGCCTTTATCGTTGCCGGTCTGGTGGTTTTGGCCATCGGTGAAAACCCGTTTGATATGGTGTATTTCATGGTCAAGGGCGCGTTGGGGTCCACGCAGGGGATCGGCTTTACCCTTTATTACGCAACCAATTTCATCTTCACCGGCCTGGCCTTTTCCGTCGCCATGCACGCACGGCTGTTCAATATCGGTGGCGAGGGTCAGGCCACATTCGGAGGCCTTGGTGCAGCGCTGGTCCTGCTGGCGGTGCCGTGGCCGCATTGGGCAATTGCCATGCCGTTTGCCATTGTCGGTGCCGCCCTGATGGGCGCGGCCTGGGCTGCTGTTCCGGCCTATCTGCAGGCCAAACGCGGCAGCCACATCGTGATCACCACGATCATGTTTAATTTCATCGGTGCGGCCTTTCTGATCTATCTGCTGAATGGCGTTTTGAAAAAACCGGGCCAGCAATCAGCGGAAACAGTGGCCTTTCCGGCCGGGGCCCACCTGCCCACTTTTCACGAAATGCTGGCACCCTTTGGCGTTGAGTTTTCCAAATCCGCCCCGGCGAACATCAGCTTTTTTTTGGCGTTGATCATGGCCTTTTTGGTGTGGGTGCTGATTTGGCGCACGCGCCTTGGCTATCAGATCCGGGCCTTTGGGCAGTCTGAAACCGCCACCACATACGCCGGTATATCGGCGGTGAAAGTGACGATTGTGTCCATGCTGATATCCGGCGGTCTGGCCGGGATGTTGGCGATCAACGTGGTAATGGGCGAGGCCGAGCGCCTGATCCTGAATTTCACCGAAGGTGCGGGATTTATGGGCATTGCCGTGGGTTTGATGGGCCGCAATCATCCGGTGGGCATCGTTTTGGCGGCACTGTTGTTTGGCATGCTCAATCAGGGCGGGTTCGAGCTGTTGTGGGAAATGCCCGGCATCAGCCGCGAGATGGTGCTGGTCATTCAGGCCCTGATTATCGTGTTCACCGGCGCGCTGGTCAACATGACCCGCTATCCGCTGGAGCGCATGTTCATTGCCATGCAAAAGCGTAAAGGGGCGATTTGATGGATTTCCTCCAGGTTATTTTGGCGATGGACATGTCAATCCGCCTGTCGGTGGTATTGCTGCTGGCCTGTCTGGCCGGGTTGTTTTCAGAACGCGCCGGAGTCGTGGACATCGGCCTTGAAGGCAAGATGCTGATCGCGGCGTTTGTGGCGGCGGCTGTGGCGTATGAAACCGGCAGCGCGTGGGTCGGGGTTTTGGCCGGTTGTGCCGCCTCGCTTGCGTTTTCGATGATCCACGCGGTTGCATCTATTGTTTACCGAGGCGATCAGATCATCTCTGGCGTTGCCATCAACTTTCTGGCGTCGGGCCTGACCGTGGTTATCGGCCATGCGGTTTACCAACGGGGCGGGCAAACGCCCACACTTGCCGGAGACGCCCGCTTTACCGAAATAACCCTGCCATTTGCCGATGCACTGGCGGATGTGGCCATTGTCGGCCCGATATATTCCGAGCTGATTTCAGGCCACAAACCCCTTGTCTATCTGGCTTTTGCATTTGTGCCCCTTACGTGGTGGGTGCTGCAACGCACCCGCTTTGGGCTGCGCCTGCGGGCCGTCGGTGAAAACCCGGAATCTGTTGATACCGCCGGCATATCCGTAATGAAAATGCGCTTTCAGGCCCTGATCATCACCGGCATCCTGTGCGGTATCGCGGGCGCCTATCTGTCCACCGCCCAAGCCGCCGGTTTTGGTAAAGAGATGACTGCAGGGCGCGGGTTTATCGCACTGGCCGCGCTGATCTTTTCCAAATGGCGGCCGGTGCAGGCGATGGGCGCGTGTTTCCTGTTTGGGTTCCTCGAGGCGATTTCAAATCTTTACCCCAACATCGACGTCTTTGGCATATTCACAATTCCGGTGCAGTTCACTCAGGCCCTGCCCTTCATCATGACGGTGATCATTCTGGCCGGTTTCATCGGCAAGGCCATACCGCCCAAAGCGATTGGGCAACCTTATGTCAAAGAGCGTTAGCGAGGCCGCGCAACGAAACAAACTTGTGACCGGAAAAGTCGACATGATCCCAGGTATCTTTCGCTCCGATTTGTCGCAGCGAATCCACTAAACCTTCATATTCAAACGATGTAATGCAATCGCACTCCACGACTAATGGACGCATCATGCAAATATATCTGCCCATCGCCGAAGTATCGGTAAACGCATTCCTGTTGCTTGGCCTTGGCGGTATGGTTGGTATCCTGTCCGGCATGTTTGGGGTTGGCGGCGGGTTTTTGATGACACCGATGCTGTTTTTCATCGGCATTCCCCCGGCGGTGGCGGTGGCGACCGAGGCGAACATTATCGTAGCTTCGTCCTTTTCCGGCGTGCTGGCCCATGTAAAACGCAAAACCGTCGATTTTCGCATGGGAACGGTGCTTTTGGTCGGTGGGCTGGTGGGGGCTGCATTGGGCGTGCAAATCTTCAAGGCGCTGAAAGAGATCGGTCAGGTCGAACTGTTGGTCACGCTCAGCTACGTGGTGTTTTTGGGCATCGTCGGCGGACTGATGTTTTTGGAAAGCCTGCGTTCGATCAGGCGGTCAAAAACTGCGACCGTCAAACTTATCCAACGCAAGAACCACAATTGGATGCACGGCTTGCCGCTTAAAATGCGCTTTCGCACCTCGGGCCTTTATATCAGCACAATTCCCCCTGTTCTTGTTGGTGTCCTTGTTGGCATTCTGGCTGCGATCATGGGTGTGGGCGGTGGCTTTGTTATGGTGCCTGCAATGATTTACCTGCTGGGGATGCCCACCAAGGTGGTGATCGGCACCTCGCTGTTCCAGATCATTTTCGTCACCGCATTCACCACGCTGATGCACGCCACAACCAACTTTACCGTCGATATGATGCTGGCGGTTTTGCTGCTGGTTGGGGGTGTGGTCGGCGCGCAGGTCGGCACCCGTATCGGCGTCAAAATGAAAGCCGAGCAACTGCGCATCTTTTTGTCCATTCTGGTCCTTGGTGTGTGTTTCAAACTGGGCCTTGACCTGCTGTTGACCCCGTCAGAACCGTTTTCAATCGGTGCGGGGGGTCATTAGATGCTGCGTCTGATCCTGATCCTGCTGGCGCTTGCCACGCCACTCGCTGCTGAAGAAAAAATCGTACTGGGCCTCAGCCAAAACCGCGTTGCCATTACCGCCAATTTTGACGGCTCTGAAATTCTGATCTTCGGTGCGGTCAAGCGCGATCAAGCAGTAAAGGGTCAGGCACCGTTGCAGGTCATCGTTGCGGTTACCGGCCCGTCTGAACAAATCGTGGTGCGCCGCAAGCAACGGGTGTTTGGCATCTGGGCCAACAAGGATGCCGTTGAAATTTCCGGCGCGCCCAGCTTTTACGCCGTCGCCGCGACCGGCCCGCTGGATGAATTGCTAAGCGAGGGGTTCAACCGCCTTTACCACGTCAGCATCAACAACACGATGCAGCCGGTGAATGTGCCGGAAGGTTTTACCGGGGCAAACGATTTCACAGCGGCGGTTATTCGCATCCGCGAAGACGACGGCCTGTTTATACACGACATCGGCACGGTTGATCTGAGCGAGGAAACTTTGTTTCGCACCAGCATCGCGTTGCCGTCCAATCTGGTTGAAGGCGACTACCGTGTGCGCACCATCCTGACGCGGGACAAACAGGTGGTTGACGTGTCTGAAACCACCATTGCGGTGCGCAAAGTCGGACTGGAGCGGTTTATCTTCTCGCTGGCCCACGAACGGCCGCTGATATACGGCCTGCTGTCCCTGACCATCGCCATTTTCGCGGGCTGGGCGGCCTCCGCTGTGTTCCGCCTGCTGCGCCTGACCTAACCCCGCCCGATATAGGCCATGCTGGTCGCCATGATCGTCATGAACTGCACGTTGCTTTCCAGCGGCAACTCGGCCATATGCAGCACCGCCTTGGCCACGTGATCCACATCCATCGTCGCTTCGGGTTCCTCACCCGCAGCTTTGGCCCGCTCGCCAAGCGCTGCCACCATATCCGTCCGCGCGTTGCCCACATCAATCTGCCCGCAGGCGATGTTATAGGCACGACCGTCCAGCGAGATTGATTTCGTCAACCCGGTCATCGCGTGTTTGCTGGCGGTATAAGGTGTTGAATTGGCCCGCGGCACGTGGGCCGAGATCGAGCCGTTGTTGATGATCCGCCCGCCCTGCGGGTCCTGCGCCCGCATCGCGCCAAAGGCCGCCTTGGCACAGATAAAACTGCCCGTAAGGTTTACATCAATGCTGGCCTGCCAGTCGGCCAGCGGGATTTCATCAATCGCCGCCCCCGGTGTGAAAATCCCGGCGTTGTTAAACAGGGTGTCCAGCCTGCCAAACCGCGCCACCGCCGCGTCAACCGCATCCTGAACCTGTGCCTCAACAGTCACATCACAGGGCAAAACCAACGCCTGCGGTTCCCCGCCCGCAACAGCGTCCAATGTCTCGCGCCGCCGTCCGATCAACCCGACGTTCCATCCCGCTTCCAGAAACTGCACTGCCGTGGCAGCGCCGATGCCGGACCCCGCGCCGGTAATAATGATCGTCTTCGCCATGATCCCTCCTGACCTGCCCAATCCCTAAGCCCTTTTCAGCCCCACA
>Ga0114932_10005853_pt1 | contig 10743 bp, 11 predicted proteins | sample 2SBtaG_2_FD_87286 | JGI IMG/M metagenome (GOLD analysis project Ga0114932, IMG submission 87286) | Deep subsurface microbial communities from Kolumbo volcano to uncover new lineages of life (NeLLi) - 2SBTROV12_ACTIVE470 metaG | ecosystem: Environmental > Aquatic > Marine > Volcanic ... | reverse complement strand
GGACCAATGACCGCCTTCGACAGGTCGGTGTGTCTCTCACACAGGGCGAGGGGTTGATCGCCGACTGGCATCTGGGGGTCCGGGCGTCGGTCTTGGCAACAGGCAAGCCCTACGCGCTTCGATGGAGAACAAGGGAGGGCGTGCGCGATCAAGCGGCCCGCTGGAGTACAGATCCGCCGGCGCGAATCGGGGTGCTGGACGAACGAGGGGTGCGGTGGGCCCAGCCGTGATCTACCGTGGGGACATGAGAGTGCTTCCCCTGCTGCTTGTACTGGGTGCTTGCAAGAGCCCACCACCCGAAGCGCCGACCGAGATGGCCGACATCTCGAGGTATCTGTTTCGCGAGTTCGACAACCCCGAGGCGCTGCCGCAGGGGGTCTTGAACCTCGAAGAACTGTTGGGCGCCGAAGACATCACGGCCGAGGACCCGGTGGACCGGGCGTGGCAGGTTGCGGGGCTGACCGCGGGCGATCTGGAGGCCATCACCATCCCCAGCGATGGCGACTTGGACCTGCTCGCAACGATGGCGCTGGCCTATCGCAGTCCCTTTCCGGTGGACTCCCACACCGCCTACATGGTCATTCCAGACCTCACCGTCATTTCGACCACGGCCGTCATCTACGACCGCACTTTTCCAGGCACAGACGACGCCAGCTGCTTTGTCGATGCCTCTTGCGAGGTGCTGGCGACCGAAAACTACATCGATCGCGAGACGGCGCTCTTCAAGATGGAGTACTCCTTCAACAAGGACTACCGCTGGGTCGAGCTCGAGGACGGACGCAAGGCGATCGTCAGCCGCGGGTGGATTGAAGAGTCAGCCCACGGCGACAGCAGTCGAAACCACCTGTGGCAGAACTACGAGACCGACGTCTGGATTGGCCGCGAAGACGGCACCACCTGGCGCTTTTATGCCGTCTACACCCAAGCCGAATACGCCGGGGTCGGCGAAGACATGGCCATCAACTTGAGCCGGGCCCAGGCACAGTCCGCCCTGGATACATTGGATGCATACATCGAAGAGAACCAGTAAGTAGGGGGCCAATGACTGGCCTGCTCCTGGTTCTGTTTGCGTGTGCTCCGGCTCCTGCACCGGTCGGTGTGGGGGGTGTTGCAGACCTGGTCCCATTCACCGCGGTGCCCACTGGCGGCGCGTACGTGGACTACCAAGACGCGCCTCGGACGCGAATCATGTTGCGGCGGACGGGCGACGACCGCTTGCTGGTGGACGACGGTGGGTCGCCCGATCGGCCGACACTCTCGGCGGACGGCGGGACGCTGGCCTACGTGTCTGCGCCAGACGGCTTGGCTGCGGTGTTTGTGTTCGAACTGGCCACCGAGACCACGCGACAGCTCACCAACCTCGAGCCGCGGCAACCGGGTCGCCTCGGTCCGCCGGCGGGCTTTGTCGATGTGCCTCGCACCGCTCCCCGTTTTGAGGGCGATGACCTTGTGTGGCTGGTGGGCCAAGACACCGTTCGGGTGAGCTGGCGATGATTTGGGTTTTGCTCGTCGTCGGGGCGCTGGCCCAGGACTACAGATTTCCAACCTCACAGGCAGATGAAGCCCACTGGTACCCGACTGCCTACCGGGATCATGCGGGCGAGGACTGGAACTGCGGCTCGATTCGCTACACGGGCCACCGGGGCGCCGACTTTGGCGGGGGCAGCTTTGCTGGCATGGCCGACGGACGTGATGTCGTTGCAGCCGCCTCGGGCATTGTCTCGGCGGTGTCCGATGGGCACTTCGACGAGTGCACGACTGCGGACTGTGCGGGCGGCGGAGGCTTCGGGAACTACGTCAAGGTCAAGCACCCCGATGGCTGGAATACCTACTACGCCCACCTGAAGAAGTTTTCGATTCCCGTGTCAATAGGGGACTTTGTGGCCTGTGGTGACCTGATCGGAGAGATGGGCAGTTCGGGACATTCTACGGGGCCCCATCTGCACTTCGAGCTGCGGGATCCGGGCGGCGACAGCCACGAGCCCTTCCTAGGCAGCTGCAGCGAGACCACTCGCAGCCGTTGGGTCGATCAGGGCACCTACGACGCCCTGCCCGCATTGACCTGCGACACGTCCTTTGCCGAGTGTGCTCCGGTTCAGACGATCTCCTGTGGTTCGGTGGTCGACGGCCGCAACGACATGGCCGGCAGCCAATCTGAGCATCAGTTCTACGGCTGCTCGGAGTTCGTCTACAGCGGCAGCGAAGTGAGCTTCGAGGTGATCACAGACCTCGACGAGCCAGTGACGGTGGATGTCACAGGTGTCAGTGCCGACCTCGATGTCTATGTGCTGCAGACGCCAGCCTGCGACACCAGTGGCTGCCTGACCTACAGCGACGAGAGTCAGGACTCGGATGAATCGGTGACCTGGACCGCCGAGGCGGGTCAGTCCTATACGGTGGTGCTCGATGGCTGGGAGGGGGCGGCGACGGACTTCCAACTCGGGGTTCAGTGCGACGGCGCTTTGCCGCAGCCTGAGGACTCCGGGGATCCAGATGACACGGACGATCCGACGGACAGCGACTCGGACTCAGACTCGGACGATGGTGGGGGCCGCGTACCCAACGATGAGCTGGGCGGCTGCAGCTGTGCATCGTCGGGCCCGGCACCATTCGCTCTGTTGGGGCTTGTCCTGGTGCTAGGCTTCCGACGTGAAGCCCGACGAACGCCAGAGAAAGCTGCGAGAACAAGCTGAAGCCCTCGTGGGTTCGATGGTCGATGCCAAGTACCTGATCGACCGTCGCATCGGCATGGGAGGCATGGGGGCTGTGTACGAGGCCACCCAGGTTGCTGCCGGACGCAAGGTGGCGCTCAAGGTGATTCGGCCCGAGCATGCCAGCAATGAAAAGGTCATCAAGCGCTTCATGCGCGAGATGAAGGCCACCGCCAAGATCGAGCATCCGAACACCGTCCGCTTGTACGACTTCGGCACGGCCGAGACCGGCGAGATCTACCTCGCGGTCGAATATCTAAGCGGGAAGACGCTGAACGCGGCACTTCGCAAGGGGCCATTTCCGGCCGAACGGGTCGCCTACGTCGGTGCCCAGATCGCTCGAGGCCTGGCCGCGGCGCACGCCGAGGGCATCATCCATCGAGACCTCAAGCCGCCGAACATCATGCTCTCGGAGCAGTACGGGCACCCCGACCGCGTCAAGGTGCTCGACTTCGGCATTGCCCACTTCAGCAATCCCGAAGACGATGTCGAACGCGAAAAGCTGACCCAGACCGGCATGGTCATGGGCACACCCGAGTTCATGGCTCCCGAGCAGGTCACGCCCGGTCCTGTGGACGCCCGCGCCGATCTATATGCCCTGGGCTGCGTCATGTTCCTGATGGCGACCGGAAAGGTGCCGTTCAGCGGCGGAACCGCTGTGAACATCATGTTCGCCCACGTGAACGACGCGCCTCGCACACCGAGCGACCTCAACTCAAGCGTGCCCGAATGGCTCGACGACATCATTCTCAAGCTGCTCGAGAAGAGTCCGCGCCGTCGCTACCAGTCCGGGGCGGCGGTGGTTGATGCCCTCGAAGCAGGGTCGGGCGTCAAGAGCGACAGCACCGATACGCCGCCACTGCCACGAACCGAGGCCCCGCTGCTCAATCGGCCCACCCCGGGCACTGGCGTGGCCGGTTTGACCTTCGGGGTGCTGGTGGGGGTTCTCGCCATCGCCGTGATGCTCGGTGCGGCCATCGGCGGGCTCGTGGCCGTTGCGATGCTCATGTAGGACCCAGCTGGGTTATCGGCCCGCATGCCACGCGCTCTCGTGACCGGTGCCAATGGGCACGTCGGTTCAAACCTCGTCCGTGACCTTCTAGATCACGGATGGGATGTCGTCCCCTTCGTTCGCAAGTCGTCCGACTTGACCGGCCTTTCCGGTCTTGATTTGCAGATGCGCTACGGCGACATCCTCGACAAAGAAAGCGTGGATGCGGCCATGGAGGACTTCGATTGCGTCTTCCACACGGCCGCGGTGTACCGCGTGTGGGCAAAGGACCCCGCTGAAATCATCCGGCCCGCTCTCGAGGGCTCCGAGCACGTCATTGCCGCGGCCGGCGCCAAGGGCGTCAAGCGCGTCGTCTACACCAGCTCGGTCGTCGCGGTTGGACCCTCTTCGAGCGATACCCCCCGAACCGCTGAGGACTGGAACGAGGGCTACGAGAGCCCATACGTCACGGCCAAGACCGACGCCGAGCGCGCCTCACACCGCCTTGCCGATGAGCATGGCGTCGAGATGGTCGTCGTCAATCCCGGATTGGTCCTGGGGCAGCTTGACTACCGAATCACCCCGTCGACCGAGGGCTTTGCGGCCATCGTCAGCGGCGAGGGGCAGTACCTAGTCGGCGGCACCAATGCCGTATCCGTCCGCGATGTGGCCACGGGTCACCGTCTGGCCGCCGAGAAGGGACGACCCGGCGAGCGATACATCCTGGCCGGTCCCGACAACGTCTCGACCAAGGACTACCACCTCAAGGTCGATGCGCTGACGGGCAGCAGCTCGCAGGATCTGACCTGGGCGCCGTCCTTTGTGCCCCATGTGATGGCCTTCTTTATGGAGATGGGGGCTGGCATCACCGGCGGAAAGCCGAAGTTCACCCGTGCCATGATTCGCGACTACACCACCAACCCATACTGGTGGTTCGACATTGAAAAGTCCCGTACTGAGCTCGGCTACGAGCCGATGGGCCTCGACGAGGTCATCGCTGAGAGCGTGTCGTGGTTGGTCCATATCGGCGCCGCCCCTCCGGTTCGTCAAGGCGCTCTGAGGCTGAAGTTCCCACCCAAGGAATGGTGGCCGGCACCAAAATAGAGCGGTGCTGTCAATGAGCCCATGTGGCTCGTCGTCTGTCTGTTCGCGTTGTGTCGTCGCTGAAGCGGAGCGTCCGGTTTCCACCGAGCCGGCCCCATCTGCTTTTGACACCGTGGCCCCGCCAGTGCGGGAGATCACACCCTTCGGCCTGCCGTTGCCTGGCAGTCGCACACAGCCACTGCAAGACGTGTACTTCAAGGCCCTCATGGCGACTCGCCTGCCATAGACTGCGGGTCCGATGGGGGCCTCATGCGTCGCGTTCACCTCGAAAAAGTAGTGCCGGCTGGGGTGGAGAAGGTGTGGTGGGCGTGGACCACCAGCGAGGGGATTGCCAGCTTCTTCTGCGCTCAGAACTGGATCGAACTCAAGCTCGGAGGCGCCTTCGAGGTCTATTTTCTGACTGATAATCCCAGAGGGTCACAAGGTTCCGAAGGGTGCCGCGTGCTGACCTTTGTTCCCGAACGCATGCTCGTCTTCAGCTGGAATGCGCCTCCGCATCTGCCCGGGGTGCGAGGCAAGCGGACGTGGGTCACGCTCTTCTTCCACCCGATGGGCGACGGCTTCACCCGGGTTGAGCTGATTCAGCTGGGCTGGGGAGACGGACTCGAGTGGGACCAGGCCTTCGACTATTTCATCTCGGCGTGGGACCGCGTGCTCGAGAATCTCGAGGCCAGCTTCAAGTAGCGCCGGTCAGCTCAAACTCGAAGGGTGCGTTGTCGCCCGCCTTGTAGTGCACGTTCACCGACGACGCGTTCAGGAACACGATTCCGTGGGCGTCGGTTCGGCCGTAGTCCTCGTGGATGTGGCCAAAGATGTGGTGGCTGGGGCGAATGCGGTTGACGACCTCGTCGAGCAGGTCTTTGCAGCCGGCGTCGTCGCCACGCACGGTGAGCCCCCCAATGGTCGCGGGCGGTCCATGGGTGATCAGCACATCGACGTCCGATGGGATGGCTCGCCATTTTTCGAGCAAGGGCTCTCCGGGATCGAGCATGAAGGCCCAGTTGAAGAACATGGGCGTCCAGGGCGACCCCCAAAAATGGGTGCCCTCGATGTGCACGCCGGAGTCTTGCAGCAGCGTGATGCTGGGGTCGAGCAGTGCTCTGGCCGCCGCGGGGTCGGTCTCAAAGAGGAAGTCGTGGTTGCCGGGTACAAACAGCTTGTGAGGATGCGGCAGACCCGCAAACCAGGCGTTGAACTGGGTGATTTCTTCAGCGGTACCTCTGTATGTGGCGTCCCCGGCGTGAATGAGCACGTCGCCGTCTGGCACGCCGGGCCAGTTGGGCTTGTCATGGGCCAGGTGGGTGTCCGAGATGGCGACGATGCGCATCACTCCATCTCGCGAAGCTCGGCGATCTTGGCCGCCGCGCCGTCTGCGCCAGCCACCTCGTACCAGCCCCCTTTGTCTGGACCCTGCACAAACACGGTGGGGGTGCCGCTGATGTTCAGTCGTCCCCCTTCCATGGCGTCGGCCAAGACTTGCTGTCCGCCCAGTTCGCCGGCGACACACTTGGTGAACTTGCCCGTCTTGAGGCCAATCGGCTTGGCGTGTTCGCCGATGGAATCAGCCGTCACCTCGCCAAGGTCATTCATGTTCTTGAAGGCATAGGCGGCGAACTCGGGCCACTTGCCCTGTTGATGCGCACAGGACGCGGCCTGAGCCAGGGTGCACCGCGCCAGATGGGTGCTGGAACCGATGCTGGGATTGCACTCGGTGGTCAGCGGGTACACCTTGAAGATCATCGCGACATCGGGCTGCTCGGCGACCACCGCTCCCAGATCGGTGAACATCGTGCCGCAGTGGGGGCACAGCCAGTCCGACACCTGCAGGATGGTGTAGCCCGCATCGGTGGCGCCAACTCGCGGCTCGTCACCGGTCAGGTCGATGGATTCGTGAAAGGACAAATCCTGTGCGCCAGCCACGGGACTGGCGACGAGGAGGATGGCAGCAAGCAGCGTTCGCATGTCTAAAAAGTACCTCAGGGGAATGGAGCGCCGGCGGCGGGTGGCGGGGGCGCGGGCTCCCGATTTCGCGTCTTGAGCTTGCGCTGCCGCACGGCAGGAACCGGGGCCCCGCTGATGACGTATCGCAGCTTGATGTCGGTCTCGCCACGGATCAGGGACACGCTGACATTCGCCTGCTTGGCCAATGAGCGAACCACCTGCCGGTACCAGCCGCGGGGCTTGGTCGTCTCGCCGTCGACCTGAACAATGATGTCGCCGGCCCGCCAGCTGAGCCAGTCCGACCGACCCCCGAGCACCGTCCAGACATGGGTCGCATCGTCGACGATCGGTTCAGGACCGATGGTCGGGTCAAAGAAGCGCGTCACCACCTGTGCGCGGGTCAGGGGTTGAACGTCGCCCGACCTGTCTGCCACGGGAGGGACTGCGACGGTGCCGACAGGCACAAGGTCTCGGGTGAGGCGGGCGCCCTTTCGCTCTACTGTAAAGCGGCATACATCCGCTTTGACACCGTGTTCGCGCTCTTCCTCTGAGATGTTGTTCAGCGCCACGCCGCCGAGGGAGATCAACAGGTCGTGCCGTTGGAATCCCATCAGGCGCCACAGCGGCGGGACGCCACCGCGTGGGTGAGCCAGACGCCATCCGTCGGGAGTGGCGGTCACTCCAGGTTGACCCACCGACAGGCCATGAAGGCAATCGGGAAAAATGGCTCGGCTGATGTGGGTCTCGATGTCCGAGTGCCTCGCGATCAGTGGCTCACTGGGCTTCGGTGCAGCTGGCGGTGGGCTTGAGCAGCCGGCCATGAGCATCAATAGGACGAGTCGCATCATGCCGTCGCATCGTACAGGGTTGCGGACAGCGCCAGGACCGGGCAAATACACCGCTGTTCTCGGAGGCCCACACATGCGCCAAATCCTGCCTGTTCTCATCCTGCTCGCCGCCTGCAACAAAGATGCTGGCGATACGGGCGAAGTCGTCATCGAACCCCTGGCTGTGGCGATCACGTCCCACAGCGACGGTGAGTTCATCGACGCTGACTCGGTTTCGGCCTCTGGCATGGCCGAGGGCACCGGGGCCGAGTTCCTGTTCAACGGCAATGGCTTCGAGCCAGCCGAGGGCGCATGGCAGCAAAGCCACTCCCACAGCGATGCCGCCTGGCCAGACAGCCCGCTGTGGCCGCTGCTCGCCCACGGCTCAACCTCTGACGGGTGGCTGCGTGACCGCGTCACGGCCATTCAGGGACCCAGCCTTCCAGGGGCGGATCCGATTGTCGACGGGCTCGCACTGCGGCTCACCGACCACCTGCTGACCTCGCTTCGCCCGACCTTCGAGGACCTCATCGTCGGCTTCGACATCGAGGGGCAGCTGGTCACGGGCTCTCCGGTCACCACGATCCTTGGCGCCGATGTGTTCGTCGATCGGGTTGCCATCGCCGAGATCACCCTCGACGCTCTCGACTTCACCACGTCGGGGCTCGACTGGGGGGCCACCATCACCGGCCTCGAGCTCGACATTCGCATCGAGTCCTTTCTGGGCACCAACGAGAACACCATCACCGCCGACGCGGTCATCGTCACGGGCCTGATGGTCTTCGGTGGGGCCGACGATGGCTCCATCGCCGTCACCGCCCAGGATACAGCGGTCGAGTTCACCAACTTCGCGATCGACGGCCAGCCCGACACGCTGGGTCTGTCGGGCTTTCTGTCCGATTTTCTCGCCACTGAGATCGAAGATGCCATCGCCGACCAGATCGGTGATGCACTGTCCATCCAGGATGAGCTCCGAGACCTCGATCTCGGTGGGGTGACCATCCACTCCGACTTCACCAGCGCGTCGCACGACGACACGGGGGTCAACCTGTACGCCGACTCCACGGTCTCGACCGAGGCGGGTCCGCTGACCAACGCCCGCTTGTCCAATCCAGGTGCGCGGGCCAATCCGATCGATCAGGAGTTCGAGGGCAGCCCCTATGGACTGCTGCTGATGTTGGATGACGACCTGATCTCTGGGCTGGGGGTTGGCCTGTTCGAGGGCGGTCTGTTGGTTCAGACCATCGAGGGCGAGGACGCCCCCATCAACCTGACCACGACCCTGCTCGCCGGCTTTGTCGAGGCGTTCGAGCAGCTGCCCGCAGATACGCCCGTGAGCTTGGTGACCGCCCCCACACTTGGCTTCCCGGCCAGTCCGGGGACTGGCGCTCCCGAGGCCGCTCGCCTGCATGTTGGCGGCATGGGCCTGGACTTCCAGGTCGATACCGACGGCGATGGCACCCCCGAGTCACAGATGATCGTCGTGGTCGACGTCATCATCGCGCTGATGGGCGGGGACAACCTCATCGACTTCGACCTCGTCGACATCGGCGCGACCATGACCGAGACGTCGTTGGTGGTGAGCGACCCGGAAGTCACCGAAGAGGCGCTGGCAGGCATGTTCGGCGTGTTGTTGCCCGGCATTCTGTCCGACGCGCTCACCGGCGGCCTTGGCAGCGAAGACGGCTCGACCCTCGAGGGGCTCGAGAGCGTCGGTTCGGCTCCCGTTGGACCCGATGCCGATGTGGCCGGTCTGTACTTCAACATCGACCCCGCGCTGCTTGCGGGAGATGAACCCGCTCGCTGAGGCGCCGATGCGTTTGCTCGCCCCCTTGTTCTTGCTCGCCACTGCGTGTGGTGAGGCACCGTTTGAGCCCAAGCCCGACCACGAGGCCGCCAAGACCGTGGCCGGTCGCCTGTGCAGCCTGTTCGCCAGGGAAGTGATTCCCTGTGACTGGAAGGACAACGTCGCCAAGACGGAAGGACACGAGATCACCGTCAGCGCCACGCTGCAGAACGAGATCTCCATCGGCTCAAGCTCGACACTGGACCTTCGCTTCGAGTTCGCGATCGATGGCCAGCAGCAGCCAGCGCTCAATGCGGACATGGTGGGCTCGGCGATGTCGCGCAAAGAGGCGCACAGCAAGGCCTCGGACGATTGGGCGCGCATCTACGGTGCTGCCGTGGTCGACCGAGTGTTGAACACCGGACGCATTGGGGTGCTGCAGGCCCTTCAAGACGACCAGGACCCGCCGGCGGCCTTCGTGACGGGGGAATGGGTCGCGTACCCAGGATGGGCAGAGCTGCGTGGAAAGCGCACCGAGGCCCGTTCCATCGACACCGTCAAGCTGCTTGCCTCGGTTCAGCCCAAGATCGACGCCTGGAAAAAGGAGCCGGGGGCCATTCACGCGATGCACATCCAGCTCAACCTGGCCGACGGTCATGGCGTGGACAAGGAGTGCACCCTCGACGGCATCAAGGACGACTCCGTCTGCGAGCTTGCTCTGGGCTACGACTGGCCCAAGGGCAACTACCTGATCAAACAGTACTTTGTATTTGCCCCGGGACCGCTACCCGAGGGCGTCGAGACGCGGGTAAGGTAGGACATGATCTGGTTGCTTTCACTGCTGCTGGGCTGTGCGCCCAACACCGAGACCTGCGACGACCCCGACGCCAACCAAGTGGGCGTCATCACGAACTTCGTCTTTGCCAGGGCTGATGAAGGGGTGAGCTATGGCTTTGACCTCGACGGGCTGAACAGCGCTGAAGATGGCAGCGATGGCTGTGGGGTGGCCGACTACCAGACGCCGGACGGAGCCACCGGTGTCGACAATGCTCTGGCGCGCTTGATTCCGGCACTCGAGCTGACCGAGGCCGTCGCCGCTGAAGATCTGGTCCAACTGGCTATCAACAGCGGCGAGCTGCTGCTGATGATCGAGATGTTGGGGGTCGACGATCTGGCCGAAGACGAGTGCGTCAGCCTCGAGCTGTTTCGCGGGTCGGGTCAACCCCAGATCGGCACCCACGGTCGCATCAACGATGGCCAGACCTTCGACCGCAACGCCGAGGTGCAGCCGACTGGGGATACCGAGCTTGTGATCAGCGAAGGCGGCGTCACCGCCCAGAACCTGACGGTCAGTGTGCCGCTCAAGCTGTTCGACGCGGACCT
>Ga0114932_10005851_pt1 | contig 10744 bp, 11 predicted proteins | sample 2SBtaG_2_FD_87286 | JGI IMG/M metagenome (GOLD analysis project Ga0114932, IMG submission 87286) | Deep subsurface microbial communities from Kolumbo volcano to uncover new lineages of life (NeLLi) - 2SBTROV12_ACTIVE470 metaG | ecosystem: Environmental > Aquatic > Marine > Volcanic ... | reverse complement strand
CCTTCTTCTGCATGCTCTTTATGTTTACCGTGCCCCTCTTCTGCATGCTCTTTATGTTTACCGTGCCCCTCTTCTGCATGCTCTTTATGATCATCATGAAGGTGTCCTTCAAACGGTCCACCTTCACGAAATGATAATCTTTTTAGAGAAGTCATTTCAATAAGTTCATATGTCTTCGCACTTGACCCAATTGTCTCCAATGGTTTCTCTAAAAATGTTTCTAGTGTTGGACTAACCCAAAAAATAACATCTGCTTTTTCTATTTGTCTAGCCTGAGACGGTTTTAGAGAAAATGTATGTGGTGAGGCAGCACCACCAACTAATAGTGAAGGTTCACCTACACCTTCCATGACCATTGACACTAGTGAATGTATAGGCTTAATCGATGCCATAACATTTATGTCAGCTGTTGCTGTTCGTGAGTTTGAAATATTTATAATAAATAATAACAATAATAGGCTTGCGAATTTAGAGAATTTCATTGTAAAACTTTCGTCAGTAATGTTATACTATAACAGATTTGTACGGTGTTATAACCTATGATACTTTAGCTATCAACAACAAATTCTATAAACAAATACTCGGAAAATAATAATGCTCGATAACACCCTAGTCGAACTGATTGATGCTGGAATAAAACGGGATTCACGTTGGCTAGTTCGTGGTGTTTCTTTCAACGTTGATAAAGGACAAATAGTAACTCTGATAGGTCCTAACGGATCAGGTAAATCTACCACGGCTCAAATGTTATTGGGCGTATTGAAACCAGACGAAGGAATTGTAAAAAAACGTCCCAAAACGGTAATTTCTTATTTGCCTCAAAAATTATCTATCGACTGGACTTTACCAATACGCGTTGAACATTTTATGAAGATGACTGGTAAAGTTAGTAATGAAGATGTCCGTTCAGCACTAGTTTCAACAGGCGTTGAACACCTTTTTGGAGCAGACCTACGAATTCTTTCGGGTGGAGAGTTTCAACGCGTAATGATCGCCCGCGCAATTGCGCGAAAGCCTGACTTAATTGTACTCGATGAACCTGTGCAGGGAGTTGATTTTAAAGGCATGCTCGAACTTTATGAACTAATAAATCGCCTTAGAGATGAATTGTCCTGTGGAGTAGTGCTTATATCTCACGATCTACACATTGTTATGGCCTCCTCTGATAATGTAATTTGCCTAAACGGTCATGTGTGCTGCTCAGGAACACCTAAACTAGTATCCGAGAGTGAAGAGTATCTTGCATTATTCGGACGCCAAGTCGCTCCGGGACTCGCTCTTTATGAACATAAACATGACCACACACACGGTACTGATGGTAGCTTAATTGATGATAATGAAAAGTCTTCTAGCGTAGCAGGATAACATCAATGTCCGTAAGCATTTGTCATAAAAGAATAGTGAGAAAGTAATGCTTGATGATTTTTTTCTCCGCGCAATAATAGCAGGTATTTGTGTTGCTCTCATAGCCGGTCCTTTAGGCTGCTTTGTTATTTGGCGTCGTTTGTCGTATTTTGGTGATACACTCTCGCATGCCTCCTTATTAGGTGTGGCAGTAGCTATTTTACTTGAAACAAATTTTACCTTTTCTATTTTTGTTGTCTCTGGAGCTGTTTCTCTTTTTCTAATTTACCTAAGAGTAAAAACAAGTTTACCCAGTGATGCACTTCTAGGTCTTCTGGCGCATTCTGTTTTGGCCGTGGGAATAGTGGTTCTGGGTTTTATGACCTGGGTTAGAATCGATCTATTAAGTCTACTATTCGGGGATATACTAGCGGTATCTGTAACTGATATATGGCTTATTTTCTTTGGTGGTATATTGGTACTTCTAACTTTAGCTGCTATTTGGCGACCGCTATTTGCAGATACTGTAAGCCCGGACTTGGCTGAAGCTGAAGGTATGAGGCCAAAGCTAGTTCGAATCATATTTACCCTTATGTTAGCACTAGTAATCTCAGTATCGATAAAGATAGTAGGCGTTTTACTCATCACTGGGTTATTAATTATTCCAGCCGCTGCCGCTAGAAATTTAGCTAGTGGTCCTATCCAAATGGCATTTATTTCAATGATTACTGGTACTATAGCCGTCGTGTGCGGATTATTCTCATCTTTAACCTGGGATACTTCTTCTGGACCAAGTATCGTTGTTACTGCACTTGTCTTGTTCATATTAACATTGTTACCATTAAACCGAATCAGATCTGTGTTAGGTAATTACTCTGAAAGACTCAGCAATCGAGGAATTAAACAATGAATATAGAATTTTATCAGGGTAATTCCGACCTATCTGTAAATCAAAAATTAGTGATGGATCTGCTTGAGAGTCAAAAACGACCTTTAAGTGCATATATGATTTTAGATGAGTTACGAGATGTTGGCATCCGTGCGCCACTTCAAGTTTATCGTGCCCTTGAAAAGCTAATTGGCATGGGCAAGGTTCACCGTGTAGAGAGTATTAGCGCTTTCATTGCTTGCAGTCATATGTCTTGCGAAAAGCTCGGCGTGACTGCTTTTGTCATCTGTGACAGATGTGAAAATATAGAAGAAGTAAGTGATCAATCTATCTCTTCATTTATTACTGATTTGGCAATCAAAACTAAAATGAAAGCTGCAAAATCAAACATCGAACTTCACGGACTTTGTAATACTTGTCAAACATCCTAAATAAATTATTTAGATGGAATGATCGGAAGCAAAACATAAGACTGCCTTTCAGGCCCGGAATACAAAGTAACATCCCCACCAAAAACATCTCCAGGCCGGTCACGCGGATCATCGTGAGTAAACGGACCCGATCCCGTCCAATTTTCATACTTACCAAGATTGATACTAGATTTTCCAGGATAGACATAGTCTTTGCCTCTTATAGTGATTGCTAACCTTGTGCCGGGCTCAACTACAATACAAGTGGGCCATACTTCTACGTCAACCTCATATATCTCTCCTTTTCTTAGCGGTTGCTCTTCATCGTGGGTGTGATAGGGGCGATATATACGACTTAATTCTGGATCTAATTTTCGATGTGAAACGCGAAGCCATCCCTGCGCAACCGGGGTACAGGGATCAAGGGCTCCCTGAAAAACTATCTCCTGCATATCAGACGTGAATGCCCGAATAACTACAAAAAGGTCAGCGTTTTCGGTTTCTGAAGAAACCCACAGCTTAGTAGCTATTGGTCCCGTTATCTCTAATTCTTCCTTCAATGGTTGCGTCATAAAAGTAACACCATCGCTGAAACCAGCATAAGTAACCGACCCAGCAATAGTTTGCGGCTTCTTAGACATTATATGAGTCTCAACATCAAGGTAATATTTAGTCCACTGGGTACGCTCTAGCGGCCATTCATTTTCATGACGTTCAACAAACGTACCGTCGGCATGTCTTACCTGTAGTTGTACTTTTGGTTGGTTGGACCAGCCTGTATCCTCCCCCTTAAGGTAGTGGCCAAAAAATTTCTTTTGGAGCTCGACGCCATAATCAGTGTAGTACTCTGTCCAGTGCTCAATACCATGTACTTCTAAGTACTTTTCTGTTGAGCGAGATCGTACGAATCCTTCGAAGTTACCTCTCGGATGTAGCCCTTGACCACCCCAATTCGCGGCAGAGAGCATGGGTACCTGAACCTTATCCCAGTCCGGCATTCGTGACTGCCAGTAATCATCTGTATCCAGAGTATTCGAAACACAATCAAAATCAAAATTCCGTCGATTTGAACCAAGTTCTTCTTCACTGAGAGTCATCGGTCCTGATACCAGATGTCCATTCATTCGTGAACGATAACCATTTTCACCTCGACCGTACTGTACAGAGTAGACCTGCACCTCAGACCACGGTTTAGCGAAACCATCACAATATATTCCTCCATGACGTCCCATGTCTCGATAGAAATCAGCTGCACCTTCCCAGGGACAGATAGCCGCAAGATGTTTAGGTTGTAGTGAAGCTGTTTGCCATTGATTCATTGCATAATAAGAAATACCGGAAAGTCCAACCTTACCATTCGACCATGACTGAACCCCAGCCCATTCAATGCACAAAGCCTGATCTTTTGCCTCACGTGCTGACCAAATATCAAGAATACCCGGCGAACGACCGGCACCACGAGAATCAACTCTTATGACTATATAACCATCTGGCACCCACTTCTCGGGGTCTACCACCTCCCAGTTCTGGTACTTATTACTCGAACCGGCCGGTACATCTGGATGCTGTTCGCACATCCGTCGCCATTGATCACCGAAGACCGGATCGTCGAATTGAAGGAACTTACCATAGGGACCATAGGACATAATGACCGGATACTTACCATCCTCGACAGGACGGAAAACATCACAACGAAGGACCAGACTATCATCCATCATAATGGGCACATCCCAATCGATACGCATCCCATCCCAAAAATTTGTCCAGGACTGACTGTCGAGATACCCATCTCGCCTCTTAGCATTCCTAGCGTATACTTTACTAGATCGTTTAGTCACGTCTCTACTCCTAATTTTTGAGAAGGTTAGTGGCGGAGGGAGAGGGATTCGAACCCTCGATAGAGCGTTAACCCTATAACGATTTAGCAAACCGTCGCCTTCAGCCACTCGGCCACCCCTCCGCATTTGAGTGGGTCTTCACGACGTATGCTGTTTTTGTTGTTACTAAGGGAAACCATCCCTGTCAATGCAGTTATATACAGGTTTTTTATAATTATACGTAAACTTCTTAAAATAGTCTTTTAGATCTGTATATTAGAGAGTGCCTGGTCAATGTCTGCAATCAGATCATTAGGGTCTTCTATTCCAACTGATAGCCTTAATAAATCATCTGGAACAGAGCTGTCTAAACCCTCAACGGTTGAGCGATGTTCAATAAGACTTTCAACACCACCCAATGATGTTGCAGGTACAAATAATTTAACTAACTTGGCGACTGATAAAGCAGCGTTTCTACCACCTTTAATTCTAATAGATAGCACCCCACCAAAACCGCCAATCATTTGCTGTGCAGCTACTTTATGATCCTTATGATTTTTTAACCCTGGATAAAGCACTTCTGTCAACCGACTGTTACCGGTAAAATAATTAGCTATAGAAAGAGCCGTAGAGGATGATCTCTCAACTCTCAGAAAGAGTGTCCTAATCCCCCTAAGCAATAGCCAAGATTCAAACGGCCCCAATACTCCGCCGTTCTGATAACGTAGATCACTAATTCTTTTCCATAACTCATCATCACCAGCTGTAATTAGAGCACCAGCAAGAACATCACTATGCCCGTTTAAATATTTAGTAGCCGAGTGCATTACAATGTCCGCTCCCAATGATAATGGTTGCGTAAGCACAGGTGTTGCCAAAGTTGAATCAACAACCAATTTAGCTCCAGCTGTATGTGTAATATCAGCTACAGCTCTAATATCTGTTATAGTGCACATAGGATTGCATGGTGTTTCTATCCAAACTATTTTAGTAACACCATGGATTATTGATTCTGATATAGCCTCTAAATTTCCAGCCTCCACAAAATCAATTTTTAGTCCCCACCTAATACCAACTTTTTTTAACCAAGAACGAAGTCCAAAATAAACATCACTGGGTGCTACAACGTGATCACCAGGCTTGAGCGATAAAAGAATAGCTGTAGCCGCAGCCATTCCTGAGGCAAATAACAAGGCTTCTTTTCCACCCTCTAATTTATTTAATAATGACTCTACTTGCAAATAAGTTGGATTTTCATCTCTGGTATAGCCGCGCCCATCAACTAATTCATAATCGCTATCACGTGCATAAGTAGTGGAAGGATGTATTGAAGGTATAACGGCATTGGTAGAGGGGTCTAACCACCCATTTGCTTGAGCGGCTAGAGTAGACGGATGCCGTTTATATTCGTTATTTTTACTCATAGACTATATATTTTAAGCGATTATGCATTACTATACAATTATTAACGCCTAGATCTTATATGGAGAATTTCATGTCCGCTTACCTTATAGCCAGTATGAAACTACACGATCACGATTCTTATGAAGAATATAAAAAACTGGTCCCCGAAATAATCTCTAAACATTCAGGCAAATATATAATACGTGGTGGTGAACTTAAAGTGGTAGAAGGAAACTGGCCTGGAGATAGAATAGCCGTGCTCGAGTTTCCAGATTATTCATCTGCAAGAAATTTTGTTGATGACCCCGAATATAAACCCATAGCTGAAATTCGTAAAAACTCATCGACGTCCCATATATGGCTAATAGATGGAGTAGTAAATAAACCTAATACAACAGATATGCACGGATATATATTGGGCCACGTTCTTATTAACGACGAAATATTATACAAAACATACGCTGATAAAGTTCCTGAGGTTATGACTGAATTAGGTGGAGCTTATTTAGCTAGAGGGGGATTTTGTGAAACAATTGAAGGTGATTTAACCTTAGATAGAATTGTTATAGTAGGGTTTTCAAGTTCAAATACTGCAGATAATTTTCATAAATCTGATTTATATGCACCACTACTTAATATTAGGACCAGTGCTTCAGAGTCTAATATAGTGATAGTTGAGGGACTATAATCTTTTTATTATTAATCAAAGTTTAAAGGTAATATAATTAAATTTTCTCAATAAGAATATAATTATAAACCCTGAAACAAACCCTCCAATATGGGCCCATACAGCGACACCTTGTGAAGCAGAAGAACCCATTATACCCCATAATAAATCTTGGGTAAAAAATGCACCAATAACTAGTAAAGCTGGTAAACGAACAGGTATAAACCCAAAAGCTAAAACTAAAAGTCTAGCTCGTGGATAGAGTAATAAATATCCCCCTAATACTCCTGCAATAGCGCCGCTGGCTCCTATCGTTGGACTAAGCGATGAAGGATTTACAAAGCAGTGAACTAAGCCACCAATTACACCACATACAAGAAAATATATAATAAACCTCGTATGACCAACTGCATCTTCAATATTATCTCCAAACACCCAGAGAAACAACATATTGAAAATTAGATGCTGCCACCCTCCATGTAAAAATTGATAGCTAAATAAAGTAAATATCGCGGAAGTATTAGTATACCGATCAGATAAGCCAAATTCTCCAAACAAACGAGCAGGTATTAAAGCATAACCAATCACATAATTATCGAGTCCTGAATAACTTATTCCGAACGTATCAATAAAAATGAAAACATTAATAATAATAATTGCAATTGTTATATAATGATATTTTATATTTACACGAGGATTAGTATCATGCAGGGGCAAAAAGGGCATAATTTATTAATGATATTCCTGTATTAAAATCAGATTATATATTCAATATTAATTAAAGGTTAACTAACATTACCCTAACGTCTTTTAAATTGTTCCTTTCCAAACATTATTTCCCATTCCTTACCTTTTGGTGGCCCAGACCTTCTCTTATCTTTAAGAGTATTTAACCCTAGTTTTACTGCAGGGCGACTTTCTATATCAGCCATCCATCTTTTAACATTTGGAAAATCTTCTATTGGAACTTCTTGTCCTTTCCAACCTCTCATCCATGGATAGCAAGCTATATCAGCGATAGAATAATCATTCCCTCCTAAATATTTGCTATGTCCCAGACGTGTATCTGCAACACCAAAAAGTCTTATAACTTCATTAACATATCTCTCTACCGCGTAAGGAATTTTTTTAGGCGCATAATTACGAAAATGATTTGATTGTCCCATCATAGGTCCCACACCACCCATTTGCCACATAACCCACTCCATCACTTTGTAGTAGCCATGAGGATTACTGTTGCTTGACGGTAAGAATTTACCAGTTTTATCTGCTAGGTAATGAAGAATAGCTGCAGTCTCAAAAACTGATATAGGCTTACCATCAGGACCATCAGTATCAATAATAGCGGGAATTCTATTGTTAGGACTAATTGCTAGAAAGTCCGTTTCAAATTGTTCTCCCTTTGCTATATCAACTGGATAAATCTCATGTTCTAGTTCACACTCATTAAGCATTATATGCACTTTATGCCCATTAGGCGTAGGCCATGAATATACTCGAATCATATCGTTTTTCTCCTGAATTGATAAGCGCCATAATAACCGTAATCTCTAAGTAAATATAAATTAATATATATACAAAAATAACTAGTTTACACCTCAGAATCATTCGGCAATCGATCAGTACCGCGCACCTTATCTCTTTGAGCCATATACGTAGTCCCCAGCACTATAATACCAGCTCCAATCCAGGTATAAACATCTGGAAATTCGGAAAATAAAAAATACCCCAGTAAAGCTCCCCATATAAGACGCATGAAGCCTATGGGATCAACAAGACTAACATCTGCAATTCTATAGGCATTTGTAAATAGAAGATGTCCTGTTGTGCCACATACGCCAATGGCGGCCAGCCATAGCAATTGGTCAATGCTTGGCCACTGCCAAACAAAAATAGCTGGAATAAGCGTTATAGGCATCATCAATATAGTTACATAGGCAACAATAGTGGTCGGACTATCATGACCAGATAAATGCTTAGCTATAATTTTGGAGTTTGATACGAGTAAGGTCGCACTAAGCACTAACCAAGTACCTGTATTAATCTCTATCAGTCCAGGACGTACAACGACTAATGCCCCTATCAAGGCTAAACCAATACCAGTCCAACGACGTATGCCAATTGTTTCACCCAGAAAAAATATTGCCAGTAAAGCAACGAAAACGGGCCCTATTAGACTAATAGCTGTCGCATCACCCACAGATATAAAAGTCAGGGCACTAAACCAACATAATAGAGCCACCGCATTTATTAAAGAGCGTCCTATATGCCAACTAAGCTTATTAGTTTTTAGTAAACCCATTCCCTGTCTAGCAAAGACCGGAATTAGTATAATTAATCCAAAGAAATTACGGAAAAAAGCTGCTTCGAATGCATGTATACCCTCTTCGACAGTTATATATCGGATAATATTATGCATTGTCGCTGCTGAAGCGGCAGCAGCAGCAGCAAGTAAAATAGCTTTAATCGAGTTTGACACTGTACCTATTAATAATTCTTTAAATGATATGAATTAATAAATTTTTCAAACACCCAATATGTTTGATACTAATTTATATGCCTCTGCCATCTAATGGGCTCACCATCAGGCTTGCCTATATAATGCCGTAAAACACCAATTCTGTCAGCCTCTAATTCAACAACAGCTCCTGGATTAATCCAACGATTGATTTCAAATCCACATCCATTATTTACAGTTCCAGATCCCAAAACCTCTCCAACGTTCAATAATTCATCTTGAGATGTATATGAAATAGCTTCAGGAAAGGTCCACTGCATAGGTCCTGGGGTAGATTCAGCCCATATCTCACCATCAACTCTTACTGCCATTTTCAGTGTAGATGGATCTCCGAACTCATCAGGTGTAACAATCCATGGCCCAAGGCCCCAAGCAAAGTCCTTTCCCTTATAAGGGCCTGTACTAACATTCATTTCTCCCCGCTGAGTATCCCTGGCTGAAAAATCATTCAAAAGAGTGTAACCCATTATGTGCTCAGCTGATTCATTTACTTCTACATTAAAAGCTGGTTTTCCGATTACAGCCGCTAATTCAAGTTCATAGTCCATTTTTTTTGTATAACGAGGCCATGGAACGTTAGTATCGTGACCAAACATAGTAGTAGAATTACCTTTAAAAGCTGTTGGTTGTTCATACCAAGCCGGTGGTATTTTTAGGCCCATCTTTCCAAATGTGTTTTCTAAATGATCTTCAAAAGCTGCAAAATCTCTTAAAACAGGTACTCTCGAAATAGGAGACTGCAAAGATACATCATTTATATCCCATACTAAAGTTTCTGCGCGGGGACCCGTACAATCCCGTCGACCATCAATCCAATCAAGTACCTCTTCTAAGATATTTCTATCATTACCATAAAGTTCAGCAAATTTTTGTAAATCTGCGGGACAAAACGAATTTGCGCGTTCAGTTGCATTAACCCGCCCTCTTACTAACTCTATAGCCGCAAAAGTAAAATTTACATCTACAATACAGCCCTTCCCTAATCTTGAATCTTCAATAATACTATTTTCATCTCCATCAAGTAAAACGAGACCAAAACGATCAAATGGACCTAGTGGTGTATTAACCCGAAAGGTAGCTATTTTCATTGATTACTTACCTTTACATCTAAATCAACCTTGTCTGCCTCATCTGTCTCCGGAAAGGGACCCTGTTTTATTTCTATAAGTCGTGTACCTTTTTCTAAAAATTCAACTTCGTGCCCCTCTAACATAAGTACAAGATCATTAGTTTTCAGAATAACGTCACCTAAAGGATCACCCTCTGTCGTAACAATCCCAATTCTTGCACTACCTCTTTGGCAAAGTAATATTTGATGGCGTGTTGGGTGATCCGGCAAAGGTTCATCCGGAACATGATAATGAGCTGCGGTTGTACCACCTGGATCTCGGTTTAACATAATCACCTGTAGGGGCCAGTCATCAGATGTAATATGAGCTTTATTTTTACGTTCTGATTCCGGATCGACATTATAAGATTTTCGGATATGTTCACGCTCTTCTTCTGTGTTCATAAAAGGCGGAAAACTTTCAAACTCATCAAAATCTGCTCGAATATGAATTGCAACCACTCGACCATCAGTTGGTGCTTTATAATACGTAACGCTTTTTAGATTTTCAGGAGTAGCAAATTCAGTCATTAGGTTCTCTATTCACTATTTTAAAATAAAATGTAAATTTCTTTAATCTCACCACT
>Ga0114932_10005850_pt1 | contig 10747 bp, 9 predicted proteins | sample 2SBtaG_2_FD_87286 | JGI IMG/M metagenome (GOLD analysis project Ga0114932, IMG submission 87286) | Deep subsurface microbial communities from Kolumbo volcano to uncover new lineages of life (NeLLi) - 2SBTROV12_ACTIVE470 metaG | ecosystem: Environmental > Aquatic > Marine > Volcanic ... | reverse complement strand
ATGGTCATCATGGTCATCATGGTCATCATGGTCATCATGGTCATCATGGTCATCATGGTCATCATGGTCATCATGGTCATCATGGTCATCATGGTCATCATGGTCATCATGGTCATCATGGTGAGCCAAGGCTCCTGCTATCAGCCTGCTGTTGGTCCTTACCATCCCCAAATAGCTTGCGGCATCGGAATCTGCTGTGCCCAGGGACTCAGAGTAGAGATCAACAATTTGGATGTCGCCTACCTCAGCGGCAAGCGTCTCAGCCAGCACGTCAGGAGCTGATACATCTGCGAAAATCGCAGTGACTCCTTCGCTTTTAATTACTTGGACGAGTCCGGCTAAATCTTTGGCGTTGGCACTATCCAACGTGCTTGAGCTTGGAATCAATGTTCCGACAACTCTAAACCCATACTGCTCAGCGAAATAATTGAACACTTGGTGGTTCGTCAGAAGAACTCGCTTGCTGGGTGGGATTTCCTCAAACAGATTGTCAATTTCGGCATCAAGCTCTTCGAGTTGCCCAACGTAGCTACCAGCATTAGCTCTCAATAGATCTGCATCCAGGTCACCAACATTTGCAATCAAGAAGTCGACCAGGGCCTCGACAACGCTGATCATCTGCACAGGGTCGGAGAAGAAGTGTGGATCCGCTCCGCTGTGGTCGTGTCCGGCGTGGTCGTCATGGTCGTCATGGTCGTCATGGTCGTCATGGTCGTCATGGTCGTCATGGTCGTCATGGTCGTCATGGTCGTCATGGTCGTCATGGTCGTCATGGTCGTCATGGTCGTCGGCGAACTCCAAAACACGAACGAAAGACATAGCTTCAAACAACGGAACACCATCAGATTGTGCGGAGTTAAATACGTCGAGTAGGCCTTCCTCGAAACCAGCTCCATTTGTAATCAGCACATCTGCCTTCGTCATCCGATCGACATCTTTTGCTGACGCTTGAAAGGCGTGAGGGTCAGCTCCTGGCGGCATGATCGTCTCAACCACCAATTGATCTCCGACAAGTTGTTCAACTACGTCCCCAAGAATGTTGGTGGAGACGACAACCATTGCGGTGTCACCAGCTGTAGATGCCTCTTCACCTCCGCATGCCGTCAAGACGAGCGAAAGCGAGGCAATCGAAATCAGCAATGGGCGCAAGAAATTGAACACGGTTTCTCCTATATAGTAATGAGAATCATTACTATATCTATATTCACGCAAAACGTTTCTTACGAAAGCACAAAATTGAGAATGAGAATTAGTTTTAATGCCTAGTCTGTCTTCTGTGGCCTTGGCGATTAACACTTCGGATCTCGAAGTTCGTTACGGAGACACTCTGGCCGTAGCCGGAGTGGACTTGGAAGTTCCGAAAGGTTCGCTGCTGAGCGTCATCGGTCCCAATGGTGCGGGAAAGTCTGCTCTGTTGAACGCTCTCGCAGGCACCGTCGAACCAACTAGGGGTAGTGCGACTGTCGAAGGTAAGACTCCGGCGCTTGTGTTGCAAGCGACTGATGTCGATCGCTCTCTCCCGATTACCGTCCGTGAGGTGGTGTCGCTCGCCAGATACTCCGAGCGAGGCTTCTTTCGCCGTATGCGCGCCAGCGACCGTGAAGCAGTCGACAGGTCACTTGAGCGCCTAGATATTCAACACCTAGCGAGTCGTCAGTTTCATGAACTTTCCGGAGGTGAACGTCAGCGAGCACTTGTGGCGCAGGGCTTGGCTCAAGAAGCGGACGTTTTGTTGTTGGATGAACCAATTAATGGTCTGGACATTGTTTCTCGCTCCGTCATTCTCGATGTCATAAACGAAGAGACCGCAGAAGGCCGCACGGTAGTGATCACGACACACAGCCTTGAGGACGCCCGGCGTTCTGACCAAGTTCTTCTGCTTTGCACTCGCCCATGTTGTGTAGGAAACCCAGAAGAAGTCCTAACAGAGGATCATCTGCGCGATGCCTTCGGCGGCCAACACATTCGAGTCGGCCAGAACCTAGTGCTCGACGATCCCCATCATTCCCATTGATCACGCACTTGGTAGTCGCTATCAAGGCGTCAGTCGGCGAGTGAGTAAGGTGGTTTTGTGACTTCAGTGGCCGACACATCAGTCGATGAAAAAGTTGCCTCGCTGCTCATGGAAACAGGGCACCGTTACTCAGCAGTGCGGCGACGCCTGGTGAAAGTCTTACGAACTGCCGGTAAACCTCTCACCAACAGCCAAATTACCGACTCTGACAATTCGCTGGTCCAATCGAGTGTCTACCGAAACCTCAACGTTCTTGAAGAAGTGGGCGCGGTAACTCGCATTAATACAAACGACGAGTTCGCTCGTTATGAGTTGGCTGAACACATTACGGAACATCACCATCACATGATCTGCACAAATTGTGGTGACATAGCAGATTTTTCGTTGCCGTCATCCGCTGAGGAAAGCCTGAACCTTTCCCTTCGGAAAGCAGCAAAGGATGTCAGCTTCAGTATCGACAGTCACCGGCTCGATTCCCTCGGCACTTGTGTGTCTTGCCAATAAACACTGTCACCACTAGCGCTCGAAAGCCTTAGGACCGTGATTCCCACGGACTGTGATCCTCGACGGCATCAAGACTTCGCAATTTCAGCGAGCCCGAGACCAGATGCCGTGGGGGGCTGACGGAAAGTACGCCATGGTGCGCTCCTCCAACAGCTCCATGCCCAGTCGCCGGGCTACGGCCTGAGACTGGACGTTTTCAGGAAGAATGCACGAGTAGATCCGTTCCAGGTCCAGTTCCTCGAATGCGTACCGGATAGCCTCAGCACCGGCCTCTGTGGCGTAGCCCATCCCCCAGTAGTCGGGGTGAAGTACCCAACCAACCTCCACGCCCGGCCAGTCTTCACGCTCGGGACGGTGCAGGCCTGCCCGGCCCAGGAAGACTCCCGTTGTCCGATCCTCTAACGCCCAATGTCCGGTTCCTCGCAACACCCACTGACCCAAGAACCAGGCCATCTGTTGCCACGCGTCGCTCCTGTCCAGGTTGTCGGGGAGATGTAACGAGCGACGCACCTCGGGGCTGTCAAGCACAGCGAAGTAGCCATCGAGATCATCGTCTCGGAAGGGGCGAAGGACCAAGCGATTGGTCTCGAGGGTCGGACAGGCCTCCATTTGTTCAGGTCGCCCCAGGGTCGAAGAGCTTCACGAGGTACTCCCCTGCTCTGCGTTTCGTCGCAACCGCATATAACCATTCTGACCCGGTTCAAAGCATGTCGGGTGCCAAGGGGTCGAGGCGGACGCCACGTAACCGCTGAAGTGGACCTTATGTAATCACGTCGGGCGCCCTCGACTTAGAAAAGTAAAGTGGTGAGATGACGGGGAATCATTGGAAGAGAGCAAGTCTCGAGTTGCGGGCGGCCGGGTTTGAACCCGAGACCATCGCTGCGAAAAACACAATCGTTACGGTGGCAGGGGCATACACAAACGCTCATCGTTGCAACAACCGGGTCGAACGCATATCAGACCTGTTGTCGGAGTCAATCGCATCGCACGGCGGACAGGGGTTGGTCGTTGGCGCGCCGGCAGTCTCTGATGCTCTCACCCAAGGTTCGGCTAACGCCAGTTACAGCCTCGTGTCACGAGACATCATCGCCGACTCTTTTGAGATCGGACATCGAGCCCATCACGGCGAAGCGATGATTGTCATCTCGGGCTGTGACAAGACCGGTGCAGCTGCCATGATGCCCTTGGCTCGCACCAACGACATCGGACTCGTGATCTACCCGGGAACCAGCTCACCAGGCTGCGTGGACTTTGAGCCGTGGGCGTCGAAGGGCAACAACCTGACGGTTCTCGACTGGGCTGAAGCGCGAGCAGCAATGCGAGCTGCCCGGATCAGCCAAGAGGAATTCGAGGAAGTCGAACGGAACGTGATGCCCGGCAGTGGCACCTGCGGAGCGATGTTCACAGCAAACACCATGAGCACCATCACTGAGGCGATGGGAATGATGTTGCCTCGGGGAGCCTCACATCCAGCCGACTACGACGCCACGAGTGATATTCACGACAACGTGAAAGCTCAGGTCACAGCAACCACCGAAGCTCTGTACACCCTGATCGACGCCGACATTCGGCCCCGGGACATCATGAACATCAAGGGCTTTGAGAACGCCATCACCACCGCCTACTCGATGGGAGGCTCAACCAACATGTACCTCCACTTGCTGGCAATCGCTCGCGATGCAGAAGTGGCCCTCACTATTGATCAAATCCAGGAGATCGGTGAGCGCGTACCGCTCATTGCGAACCTTCAACCTCATGGCCCGTACTCGATGGTTGCCCTGCACGAACTCGGCGGAGTGCCAGTCGTGATGAAGGAACTCCTCGACAACGGCTTCCTACATGGTGACGCCATGACAGTCACTGGAAAGACGCTCGCTGAGAACTTGGCTGACGTGCCCTCGCTCGCTGACTTAGGCGATCAGGACTTAGTGCAACCGGTGTCCACCCCGGCAGCCCCACCGAACAACCACATCACGGTCCTGCACGGAAATCTGGCTCCGGAGAGCTGTGTCCTGAAACTGGGAGGCAAGACGCTCGAGACCGGGGAGTTCCGCGGAATAGCGAAGGTATTCGAAAACGAACCGGACGCGATGACGGCCATTCAGTCCGGAGTCATAGTGCCTGGCGACGTGGTTGTGGTTCGCAACGTCGGCCCCAAGGGCGGCCCGGGTATGCCCGAGATGGTGATGCTCACCGTTGAATTACAAGGACGCGGGTTAGGTAAGGATGTCGCGCTCATCACTGATGGCCGGTTCAGTGGCGTTTCGCACGGAATCCTCATCGGACACATTTGCCCCGAAGCGGCCGACGGCGGTCCCCTCGCAGCGGTGCAAGACGGCGACACAATCGTCATCGATCCGGTCAATCGCACTCTTAACGTGGCGATCGACGACAGCGAGCTGCAGCAACGGATGGCGACGATCGGGCCGACAGACTTGTCCAACACCATTCCGCAGGGTTCTGTGTTGCGCCGGTACGCCCAACATGTGTCATCAGCTCACTACGGATGCGTGCAGTAGCGGGCAAGGTCAGGAGCGGTCATTGCCGCCACTCCCCACAAAAACTTTTACTGTCTACCGACACAGGTCCAAGTTTGATTCGGAGGCGACCCGCGTCGCATTGAGGTCAATCAGTTCTCTACTGAATGAGCATGCAAGTTAAACCTCAAGGGGCCGATTTGGATCAAGGAGCCACTCACTCAGTGAACCGTCATAAACCGCTACATCGTCGTGACCGAGTAGCGCCTTGAGCACAAATGCATCTGAGGTGGCCGCTATTCCGCCACCGCAATAAGTAACGATTGGCTTATCTTCTGAAGTTGTCTCATCAAAGAGCGCTTTCAGTTGGTCCAAGGGCAGGTAACACTGGGTTTCCCGGTCGAGAAGATGTAAGGCATAAACGTTGGAGGCGCCCGGCAGGTGTCCCGGGCGGCCGTAATCTGCTTCGCTGCCGTCATGATTGCCGGGGGATAATGCGTTAATGACACAAGTTTCGTCATTTAAAGCTTCTTGCATTCTTGTGAGATCGGCGACATATCCCGCTCGGGGAGCACTTTGAAACTTGGTTTCAGGTCGAGAGGGCGCTGGGCCAGTGTCAACGGGAAAGCCGCCTGACTTCCATGACTTCCAACCTCCGTCGAGGACCGCGCAATCATCAAAACCAAAGGCCTTCAACATCCACCACACGCGGGTTGCCCACATGGTGAACCGTCGATCGTAAAGGACAACTCTTGTGCCCTCTCCAACACCTAGAGACTCCATGGCTTTCGCGAAACGGTCTGGTGTCGGCATCGTGAAGCGCAGGTCGCTTTGAGGGTCGCTTAGATCCCCTATGAGGTCAACATAATCGGAATTCGGGATATGCCCCTCAGCCCACTGGTCGCGCATCGATGCAGGTGTGGTGCTTCCGGGAGTGAGAGCGACCGAGCACTCCAATATTCTTAGCGAGGGGTCCGATAAATTTTCCGAAACCCAGTCGGCGTCAACAAGTGGGTCCAATGCATCCCTCCATGTGGTTCGCAAGTTGTTGGTTAGATCCACCAAATCTTATGCGAACCCTAGACCCTGGTGACATTCTGGGTTTGACCTCTGGACTGGAGTGCTGAAGTTCAGCTGTCTTTCAGGTCAATGGAGTACCAACGCAGAATCTGGTCAGAGGGCTTACTCAAACCTTCGCGATCTAGTTTGCCGCCATGTTTTTCGATGGTGCGGATGGACGCAAGATTGTCCGACCGACAGGTCAATAACGTCTGCCCTATCCCTAGGATTCGACAATGGTCAAGCACGGCGCTGAGCATCGCGGACGCTACGCCTTGTCTGCGGAACGACCTTGCAACCGAGTAACCGATATGTCCACCTTCTTGTTTTAGGGCAGGTGTTAATCGGTGACGAAGATTGATGACTCCTTGCAGTTCTCTGTGTGATTCCCAAAACCAAGTTGAGTTCTGAACCCAGTCGTGGTTAACAGGTTCACCACGAATCCATGTCTCCTCGAGACGCTCTCCATGACTCCAAGCATCGAGCAACCCGACAGCCTGCTCAATCGGCGCGGAGCGACCACAAAAATAGCCCTGCAGTTCATATGAGACCCCATCGAACTCACTAAGGAAGGCCTCAAGTGCGTTCTCGTGCTGCAGTCCCAAAGACACAAGCCGACCCGGTGTTGCCTCAGACTCGGTTTGTTCGTTGATGTTAGACGGCATGCGTTAAATGATCCGCCCCTGAAATAGGTGATCTGGTTCCCTCTAGGGCGTGCGACCGCACAAACCCAGTAGGCGATCTAGACCGGAGGCATCGTCTGGCACTTCTACCTCAGGACCGAACTGTCCGCCTGCCCGTCTCTCATCGGTGATGAACCCGCTAAAGAAAGCGGTCATCGAGTCGACGAGGTCGCCTGGAGGGTCGAAGTCCTGTCCGGTCGAGCGAGCTAGGTCCCAGCAGTGAACGAGGTTGTCGGCAGAGATTGTTTGCAACGCAACACCGGCCGGCATGTCGCCGAAGATGAGGCTGATCACCTCGTCGAGGTCTTCTACGCCGTCCACCGCTGCGTCTAGCTGAACGGTGGCGTCCTGGTAGGTCGCCCGATGGTCGTCGCCGAGAACGTCGCCGAGTCGCGCTGGCATCCCGCCGATCAACTCCTCCCCACGGGCCTTGTCGCCACTCAGCCCCGCGGCGAACAGGAATCGTCCAAGGGTGAAGTGCCCGATTAAGTCCCGGACGTCGAAATCGCTGCACGGTGTATCGTCGCCCAACTGGTCGGCATCGGTGCCGTCCACCAGAGCGGAGAGCAGGTCGGTGACCTGCGAGAACTGTTCCTTCGGATCCATAACGTTTCCCCTTATACCTCCATTCCCCAGCGGGAACTTCCCACTGTCGTACTGAGAAAGAAGGTGCGCCAAATGTACTACCCCTGCACGTCGAGGTACCAGCGTTCTGATCGATACGGTCGTTGAACCTGTGGCCTTTTGCGCGTCAGGCAAGGGCGCTAGTCACCTTCCCAGACTTAGTGGCAGGGTTTGAGACGAATCAGCGTCAAGCCGTCTCTCGTATAGCCGAACCCATAGCCGAGATGTGTTCTGGAGTCGTTCCGCAGCAGCCCCCGAGGAGTTGGACGCCCAAATCTTGAAGCCGACGCGTGAAATCTGCCATTAGTTCAGGTGTTGCCGAGTAGGAAAGCTTCGCGCCTTGCCACTCGGGGATACCCGCGTTCGATTTGACTATTAACAGAGCTTCAGGATCGGCTTCGCGCATTTGCGTGATTGCAGCCTCGTTATCGTCGAGGCTGTTACCGCAGTTGACACCGACAGCGCTAGCTCCGGCATCCAGTAAAGCTTTGACCGCGTTCGCGGGTGATACTCCCATCATGGTGTGACGGTTGGTGTCGAAGCTCATAGTGACTGCCACTGGCAGCGCCGAAAGCTCGCGGCATGCGTCAATAGCAATCGTGGCCTCGTCAAGACTGCTCATCGTTTCAATCCATAACAGATCGATCGAACTATTTGGGTCCCGGTCCCGGGTACCGGCCGTGAGACCATCTACTTGTTCTTTAAAGGCGTCGAGAGCCTCCTCGGCTGACACCGGCCCCAAAGGGGCTAACAGAGCTCCGAGCGGACCGAGACTTCCAGCGACAAGTGCTCCAAATTTGAGAGCAGCTTGTTTTGCAATGCGGACAGCGGCGTCGTTGATTTCGTGCACCTTGTCGTCGAGGGCGTGCAACGCGAGCCGATGGCGGTTACCTCCAAAAGTGTTGGTCAAAATGATGTCGGAACCGACGCTCAAATATTCGTTGTGGACACTTCGCACAATGTCGGGGTCCACAAGATTGAGCATTTCGGGTGGGTCTCCCGGCGATAATCCCCGATCAAAGAGTTGTGTTCCCATAGCTCCGTCGAGCAACAGCAACTGTTGTTGTGTCAAGGACCGCGAAAAGGCGCACGACTGTGAGACAGGGAGAGGGGCATTATCAATGACTGGTGTCGATTCTTCTCCGATGCTGACTTTTCTTGTTTTACCGAGCTCTTTGTCGTTCATTGTCCCCCCTCAGAACGCTGCTAATTAGCGGCGGACATCGGGTGATTCTGAATCGGTGAGAAGTGGCTGAACCTCATCCTCAGGAACACTTCGTTGCTCGGGTCCGAAGACCTTTGCCTTATCCCTACCAAAGTAGGAAGCACCTTGGGTGTCCGCCCCAGGTTGCCGGGTGCACGGGTGTGCACCGCTCTTGATAACGGGTTCATCTAAGCATCTTGAGTTGATCGTCGCAACTTGGCTTCGCTAGAAAGTCAGAGTCACAATGCCACCGAAGAATTCCTCGCTACCTCGGGATGATCGCCATTTTCTCTTCATACGGCTTTTCTAGGAAGGCGTCAAAGTCGCTGATCCATTCCGTATGTGATTTACCGAATGTCGCGACGAATTGTGTTTCGAAGCTACCTGCATCTTCGAGACCCTCATAGAAGTCGAAGATCTTGTCGATCCCGACCTGGTCCACCATAAATGCGACGAACCATGCGCCAATGCGATACGCAACGTTCTTCTCATCTGATTCGAAGCTTAATTCTGTCATTGTGGTCCCAGAATCCCTATATGCCTTGTATTGGTCGGGTATCGGACCTTTTCCGTTGCCGTTGTAATCAGTCGTCAGATATCTATGCATTTCGTTGTAGAGAGAGTTGGCGACCGCAACAGGTTGCTGGTCGTAGAAGTAATGACCGAAATAGACCGCTGTGCCTTCCATCCACCATGGAACGTCTACCGAACTGGTACCCATGCGTTTACCCATCAACCGATACTCGGCATCCTTAGAGATCGAAGGGTTAGCAATGCTAGATAGCTGATACACGTGAAAAAGCTCATGCAGCGCTATCAATCTGTAGTCTCTTTCAAAGCGCGGCATTTGGTGACTGTTATTTACATAGAGGTAAAAACCGTCGCTCCGGAAATTACTGCAGATACACGAACCCGATACTTTCCCGCTGTTATCAGTAAATAGACACTTTCCTGACGTTTGACACCCTTGCCCTCCGTAAGGACCGCACTTACCGTTACTCCAACCAGTTGGGTGGTGTTCCAGTATGTAGCTGCAGTAAAGGCCTTCGATTTCTACCGCACTCGCCGAATCGTCCCTATTAAGCAGCGCAATGTAGAGCGGGCTTGTCATCTGCCAATTGGTTCCGGGGCGATCGAAATACAGCTGCTTCGATAAGCAAACCTGCTCTTCAATAAGTTTGACCTCATTAGCAGGGACCGTTTTCGCCACAAAGAGCTTCACCTCCATAGGACCCATATCGCACTCAGAGAACTCAGCAATTCGGCCTCCCTGAGGAAGAGGAGCAGCAGTCGTCGTCGGAGCAGCAGTCGTCGTCGGAGCAGCAGTCGTCGTCGTCGGGGCAACAGTCGTCGTCGGGGCAACAGTCGTCGTCGGGGCAACAGTCGTCGTCGGGGCAACAGTCGTCGTCGGGGCAACAGTCGTCGTCGGAGTTCCAAGCGATACCTCTGACTCAGACGCCGAATCCGATGCAGAAGAACAGGATGCGGCTAGCAAAGCCACAACTAAAAATCCACCAAACTTATTCATCTATTTTCTTCCCACGCACTGCATGCCGATACTACAAGTTGCTAGAGACCCTGCTTTCGAAGAAATCAATCCCCGCCCCAAAAAAGCAGGGGTCACGGGAATCGGTGCGGACGATACGAGATCCGGTGCGATGAACCTGGTACCTCTGGTTTCAAACGAACCAGACACAGCCCAGCACCAAGTTTTATTTCTCGGCGCGGGCGATACAGGACACGGGGCTCCTTAAATTAAAACGTAACGCTCAGTCAAAAGTCGTAGGCGATTCCGCAACCTGCCAATAGCCTCCGTTCTGGACCGCCTCGCTTGCCAGGACCCCCTTTAAGTTCTGCGCGAGGCGGTCTTTTTAATATCCCAGCGCGCAGGACACACTTAGGGGCGGTCTTTTGTCGTTCCCCAGAAATCTTTTGGGCGTTTTCTCGCAAAGACGGTCCGACGCTCCGAGTCCGAAAACCCCCCGAAACAAGCTGGTCCCATCCGGGTGCAAGCAACCCAGCAGCACTTCCAATCCCGTTCCATCGACAGCACCTCGTCAGCCAGATTAGACCACGGCCTGACCGTCCTCTTCGTCGAGTTGTTCAGCCATCGAGATTCGCGCGGCGAATCTGCATGAACTACCCCTGTTTTCAACAAGAGACACCGTGGTGAATCACCGGT
>Ga0114932_10005846_pt1 | contig 10752 bp, 8 predicted proteins | sample 2SBtaG_2_FD_87286 | JGI IMG/M metagenome (GOLD analysis project Ga0114932, IMG submission 87286) | Deep subsurface microbial communities from Kolumbo volcano to uncover new lineages of life (NeLLi) - 2SBTROV12_ACTIVE470 metaG | ecosystem: Environmental > Aquatic > Marine > Volcanic ... | reverse complement strand
GCGGGAATAGCTCAGCTGGTAGAGCACAACCTTGCCAAGGTTGGGGTCGCGAGTTCGAATCTCGTTTCCCGCTCCAAGTTTTAATCGCTAGTACGTTTAAATTGAATTTAATACGCACCAGCGACAAGGTGTTCTGAACCTTCGTTTACTAACTCTTCTTCGAACTATCTACAAACATAGCAATAGCGCCATCACCTGTAATATTACAGGCGGTACCGAAGCTGTCTTGTGCCATGTACAAGGCTATCATTAAGGCGATAGCGGTTTCGCCGAAGCCCAGCATTGAACCCAATAGGCCAACCGCTGACATAACGGCGCCGCCGGGCACACCTGGTGCGGCTAACATGACAATGCCAAGCATTAAAATAAACGGCAGCATGGTAAAGAAGCCGGGAATAGCCAGTGAATTATGCAGCACCATAACCGCGACCGCACAGCTAACAATGGTAATGGTGGAGCCAGCTAAGTGAACGGTAGCGCAAAGTGGCACGGTAAAGTTGGCTACGTCATTATCGACTTTGTTTTTACGCACGCTTTGTAAGGTAACAGGAATAGTTGCAGCACTGGACATAGTACCTAACGCGGTGAAATAGGCTGGCAGCATGTTTTTAATTAAAAACAGTGGCGAACGACCGGTTTTTATGCCTGCCATAATGTACATAGAGGTGATGTAAACCCAGTGCAGGGCAACGGCAAGTATGAGAATGACACCAAATGTTTTCAGGGTATTAAACACCGTGCCGGCAACGGCCATTTCTGTAAAGATACCGGCAATATACAGCGGCAGTAATGGAATAATAACTTTAACCAACAGCAGCTCGATAATGTCGCGGCCTTGATCCGACAGTTTTTTCAAACTTTCAGCTTTAGTACTGGCAATGCCCAACCCGAATATAAAGGCTAAAACCAGAGCTGACATGACTTCCATAAGTGGCGGAATTGACAGTTCAATAAAAGGTTCGATAGTGGCTTTGGCTTTGGCTTCGGTAGAAACACTTTGAGCATCGGTGGTCAGCCAGGGCACGACAAGGCTGGCGGCGAAAAACGCAACACTACCGGCGATGACGGTAGAGGCATAAGCTATACCTAAGGTTTTACCGAGCATTTTTCCGGAGTTGCTTGGTAAGCTGGCAATACCGCTGGTAATGAAGAACAAAATAAGTAATGGGATGGTAAAGAATAACAACTGACCGAACAGAGCTTTAAAGGTCAATAACAGTTGGCTGACCCACTCGGGCATATATAGCCCAATGAGAATACCGGCGACAATACCCGCAATTAGCTTAAGAATTAATCCCATAATACTCGACTCTTTTTATGAATGTTTTTACGAATGGAAGCTTGCTGTTTTAGGCGCTATTTAAGCCTTAGCTAATTAGAGCAAGCCTTTTAAATGCGCAACCACGCTGCGGCCTAAAGCGCTGAGATTATACCCGCCTTCCAGGCAAGATACGATACGGCCGTCGCAATGATTATCGGCAATTTCTTTCAGTTTGAGGCTTATCCAGTGGTAGTCTTCTTCTTTCAATAAGAACTGCGACATGTCGTCTTCGGCGTGGCCGTCAAACCCTGCAGAAATCAGTATGAGTTGTGGAGCAAAGTCATCTAACGCCTTAAACCACTTTTGGCTAACGGCTTCTTGCCATTGTGGGCCTTTGCATCCTGCGGGTAAGGGAACGTTGTGGATATTGTCGGCGTTGGTGTCTTCGCCGGTAAAGGGGTAAAACGCCTGCTGAAAAGACGAACAAAATAAAATACGCTCATCGTTCTGAACAATGTCTTCTGTTCCATTGCCGTGGTGCACGTCAAAGTCGACAATGGCAACGCGTTCAAGCCCGTGCGTTTCCAGAGCATGGTAAGCGGCAATAGCAACATTATTGAACAGGCAGAAGCCCATCGCTTTGTCGCGGGTGGCGTGGTGTCCGGGCGGGCGCACGGCACAAAAGGCCTGTTTGTTGTAAGTGGTCAGTACATCATCGACTGCATTGATGGCGGCTCCGGCAGCCTTCAGCGCGGCGGCTTTACTGCCTGCGGTTATTAAGGTGTCCGGATCAATCCACTCGTGGTCGTACTCCGGAATTTGCGCGAAAACAAAATCGACATGCTCTTTGGTATGGGCTCTGTAAATAGCCTCAAGTGGCGCGTCGGAAGCGTCTTTTCTGACCAGAACAAAGTCCATTCCGGAGCGGATCAATTGGTCGTTAATGGCCGCTATGCGAGCCGGGCACTCTGGGTGTTGTTCATCCGGAATATGCTCCAGGCAATCTGAATGACTAAAAACAACGATAGACATAGCTAGTCTGCGTCCTCGTTCAGCTCGAGTTTTAGCAGCACTTCTCCGGGCTCTTCGCTGGGTAGGCGCTTAAAGCCTCCGCGCTCGAACACGCTGAGCATGGGCTTGTTAGCCGCCAGAACATAGGCCTGCATACTGTCCAGTTTGCGCTCTTTGGCAATACGGATCATTTCATCCAGTAACATGCCCGCCATGCCCCGCCCCTGATATTTCTCACGGGTAACAAAAGCCACTTCACAGCTATTTTGAGACTCAATGAAGTAGTAACGTCCTACGGCCTGAATTTGAACTGCTGAACCCTTCTGGCGAACAATACAAAGGGCCAGGTCTCTGGACTGATCAACGCTGACCAAGTTACAGGATTTTTCCCGGGTCATGTTGGTGGGCACTGCGTTGTATCGTAACTGCAGAGTTTCTTTGGTATGAGAGTAGAAAAACTCCTGCAATCGTCGTTCGTCTGATGGATAGAGAGGTCTTAAGTCGAAAGACTCGTTATTAATTTTTAGCTTTTTAAAACCGATATCACCAAGTTCAGGCACATCGACAGGGGTTTGTTGCTGATAGTTGGGCACCCAGTAGTGTTTGCGTACTTCCTGTAACAGATGGCCACGGAATTTAGGGTGGGCAACACGAATCAGCTCTAATGCGCGTTCGCGGATACTTTTTCCGCGCAGCGACGCCACCCCAAATTCGGTTACGACATAATGCACGTGCCCTCGCGTGGTGACCACTCCGGCTCCTTCACGAATAAAAGGCACAATGCGCGATACTTTGCCGTCTTCGGTGGTTGACGGCAGGGCAATGACGGGCTTACCCCCCTTACTTAAGGAAGCGCCACGACTGAAGTCAACTTGCCCGCCAATACCGCTATAAAACTGATGTCCTATGGAGTCGGAAACAATCTGTCCGGTTAAGTCCACTTCAATGGCGCTATTAATAGCCACGAGTTTGTCGTTGCGGGCGACATTGGCCGGTGAGTTAACGTACTCACTAGGGTAAAAACCAACGTGGGGGTTGTGATCAACAAAGTCATACAGAGCTTTAGAACCCATACAAAAACTGGTGACGATTTTGTTCGGGTGAAAGGTTTTTTTACGATTGTTGATGACCCCTTTGAGCATAAGGTGCATAACATCGTCAGTGATAAGCTCACTGTGAATGCCAAGATCTTTGTGATTGCTCAGGTAACGCAGTGCCGCCGCGCAAATGGTACCCACACCAATTTGCAGAGTCGCGCCATTTTCAACCAGCAAAGCAATGTACTGGCCTATACGTTCAATGATTTTATTGTTTTCCAGGCTTGGCGGCGGCAGCTCCGGTAGTGGCGCCGCATGTTCCCAAAAATGGTGAATCTGGTTCGTGTGCAGAAACGACTGTCCATAGGTAACCGGCATATTAGGGTTAACCTGCGCTATTACCGTATTGGCAGACTTAGCTGCCGCGGCAACCACATCAACCGACACGCCCATAGAATGGTAGCCGTACTTGTCGGCGGGGCTGACCATAATTAAGGCCGCATCCAGCGGCAGAATTCCGTTACTGAACAAATTCGGAATGTCGGAAATAAAGCTGGGAGTGTAATCTGCGCGTCCTTCGTTAACCGCAGTTCGTACTGTATCGCCACCAATAAAAAAGGTGTTTACCTTAAAGAGTTGCTGATACTGCGGACCTGCCCATTTGTTATCAGACAGCGTCATTAACTGCACAATTTCAATATCGTGCAGGTTTTTCGAATTTTCTATCAGGTCATCAATAAGGGCCGTAGGCACCGCTGCGTGAGAACCTATAAAGATTCTCTGCCCGGATTTCAGTATTTTTGACCAGTCTAATTTTGTCTTTGTCATAGCACTGTTTTACCGCAGTGAGGTGCTTTGTGCAATCCTCTAAAGTGAGATAGACTCAGCGGTTAAATTACCGTCAAACGGACATGCTTCCCATGCAAAATAAAAACAATAAATGGGTTAATCAAAAAATTAAATTTTCTGTTGTCTCCGGGGCACAGGAATACTTATGTTAAAACTGTCTAACTTTGGCCCAGGCGCTCTGGTCGCTGCGGCTTTTATTGGTCCGGGTACGGTAGTTACTGCTTCATTAGCTGGAGCTAATTTTGGTTATGCATTGCTGTGGGCATTGCTGTTTTCCGTTGTCGCCTGTGTCATTTTGCAGGAAATGTCTGCCCGTATTGGGTTAGTCACTCAAGCTGGTCTGGGCGAGAATATTCGTAATAACTTAACCTCTGGCTGGCTTCGGTGGCTGGCGCTGTTGCTCATTTTTAGTGCTATTGCTATTGGCAATAGTGTCTATCAGGGGGGCAACCTTTCCGGGGCTAGCCTGGGTGCAAGCGAACTGCTTGGACCGGTACCTGTACTTGACGGCTGGCTGAGTAATGCCTGGGCGCTTATCATTGGTATTATTGCGCTATTGATACTCTGGTCAGGGAATGCGCGGGTGATAGAGCGAGCTCTTATCGTTATGGTGCTGCTAATGAGCGTGGCTTTTATCGGTACGTTTTTATTAACAGACCCTGACTGGGGGGCGGTATTCAATGGTACTTTTGGTTTTTCCATGCCTACCGGAGCGACTTTAACAGTTGTGGCTTTAATTGGCACAACTGTGGTTCCTTATAATATTTTCCTGCATGCATCCAGTGTTTCAAAAAAGTGGAAAACGGCAGAAGAATTGCCAGCCGCGCGGCGTGATCTTTTCCTCTCTATTCCTTTTGGCGGCCTTATTTCTATGGCTATTGTGGCTACAGCTGCCTCGGCCTTTTTTGGTCAGCAAGTTGAGATAGAGAGTGCTGGCGACTTGGCTGAATCTTTAAGACCATTGTTTGGAGACGGAGCCACTTATTTAATGGCAATAGGGTTGTTTGCGGCGGGTATTTCGTCGGCAACAACCGCGCCTTTAGCCAGTGCTTATGCACTCTGCGGAATTATGGGCTGGTCGGTTAATTTACGCAGCAGAGCTTTTCGGATTATCTGGTTCACGATTCTGGTAATTGGCATTATTATTTCCAGCGTTGGTATTAAGCCCGTAACTGTTATTTGGTTTGCACAGGTGGCTAATGGCATCTTGTTGCCCATAATAGTCGGATTTCTCTGGTGGCTTTGTCAAAGTCCTCTGTTGGGAAAATATCGCAACTCACTGCTGCAAAATATTTTAGCCGCAATTATTTTTCTGATTTCTGTGGTGCTGAGTGGTAGAAGTCTTGGTTCCGCTTTTGGGTTTTGGTAGGTAAAAGCTACGTCCCTGTAGCTTTATTTTAATTTGAGGTTACTCGCTGGCGGCACCAACAAACTCAAGTTCTTGTGGTTCGCTGGACGCTTCAATACTGACATTTTCAGCAAATAGGAAATTAATTTCGTCATCGGCTTCAGGGTCGTCGTCACCGTTACAGGTTAGCGCGGCTGTGTAGTCTCCTGCGGCAATAAACCCAAGCGAAAAGTCGTAGGTATTAACGTCATCAAAGTAAACCGCTGTGCTGGCATACGGCGTATTTTCTTCCGAACCACCGTTATCAGCCAGAGTTGCTTCGTCGAGATCACTGCCTTCGTATAAATACACGTAAGCTACTGGCTCATCTGTGTTTTCCGGTGCCACGGTGCAAGTGTCGTTAAACAGCAGTGCGCCTTCAGCTACGGTTCCTTTCAGGTGTCCGACCGCAGAATTATCAACTAAACGAACGCCTCTGGGTTTAAGAATATAGTGGCTTTGACCTACCGGATTTGTCATTGAGTTGCGTAAGTCAAACTCGACAGTAAAGTTAAGGTTGCCACCGGCATCGGCAATAAAGCCGTCCAGTTTAAGTTCGTTAGAAGGGACTTGAATACTCACCTTCTCGGCTTCGCCGTCACCATTTGTGTCGGTCATAATGTATGAGCCATCCGCCATAACCAGTCTTAGTTGACCGTATTGCCCGGCTGCTATTTCAGCATCTTCCAGAAACATCATTGAATCGTTGCCGGTGAATTCTAATAAGTTAATACCTATGGTGTTGGCTATGGGCTGGCCTTCCTCATTAGTACAAAGATCATTTTCTTCAGGAGCCTCGATATCTTCACCAACTGTGAAAGTGCGGGGAGAGTTGCCATTCCCCGTAAGCTCAATGGCGTTAAAGCAGGCGACAACGGACTCTGCATTGTCGACAGGGGCGTCACTGATACCTAAAGAGAACTGAGCGAAATCGTTAGTGTCATTACTATCTGATCCTCCGCATGCAGCCAGACCTAATGTAGCGGTAGCCAGAGTTGTTAACATTAACTTATTCATAGTGCTCTTCCTTATGCTCGCGAAACAATTTGAAACAAAGTGACATATTTGATTACGTGAGGCTAATTTATAGATGCTGTAAAAATTTGTTAAAAGGCATTTTACAAAAATTTTCATTGACAAAATTCTGAGTTAGCTCTATATCGTCTTTGTCGTATACAACGACAGACTTTTGTTCGGTTTTTAGTCTGTAGGAAGGGCTTACCCATGACCAAGATGACCCGTGAATCACTGTTAAAGAAACCGTTTAACGATTTCCGCAACTATCCTTATGGCTTTTCACGCTCTGGCGACTTTTCAATTCGTGAAAGCGATGCATTGACTCATTATGGTTGTTTGATTACAGCCATGCTGAACGGTGAATTTAAGCCGACGTTAAAAGAAGACATTGAATTACTGGCCGCGTGCAAAGGTGAGCAAGCTCCGGTAAGTACTGTAGAAAAGGTTTGGGCCAAGTATCAGGCACGAATTCATCGCCCTAAAGTTGCCAGTATGTATGGTCGGGGGAAATTTGCTGATGACACTTTCAGTTCAGCCTCGGACACGGAAGACGATCTTATTGTTGAGGACTGATTTGGCGTAAACGTCTGGGTTTTTGGCGGTGGCACATGTAGCAACGGCTGCCGTCAGATTGTTTCGCTTCTTTTTTGGCTTCACTGGCCAGCAGTGCGACATCGTGATGCGATAAACACTCGGAAGGATCAGGCTGAACAACTCCTATAGCAAGGCCCAGTAAAGGATAGAAAACCGGCGTACCGTTTCGGGATAGCGCTTTTATGCCTCCTAAATCAATGTGTTCCTGATGATAAAATCGGGTAATATCCTGCTCAAAGTCTCTGATAATTTTATTACATTGCTCTTCGGTTTGTTCTTTATCTATGTCTTTGAAAATGGCCACAAAGTCGTCCCCGCCAATGTGGCCAATGAAATGACCATGCCTGAATAGTTGCTTTTGCAGTATCTGCGCCAGCCATTTAATAATTTGGTCGCCTTGTTCGTACCCATAAATGTCGTTATAGGGCTTGAAATGGTTCAGATCAAAGTAGGCGACGTGAAATGATCGCACTCGGGAAAGTTGTTCTTCAATAATTTGGTTAATGGCAACGTTGCCCGGCAGTTGGGTTAGGGGGTTAGCATGTCGTGCATTGTTAACTTTTAATTCGGTGATTCTGCGTAATAGGTTTTTAATGGATGCCACACCGTAGTAAACATCGCTTTTAGTCACAATAATGTGCTGATAAATATCGACTTCGTCGTTATCGGTAATAAGCTGGCTCACTTCTTCCAGCGACGTTTGCCAGTCAACGGAAAGAGGGTGCTCGTCCATTATGTAAGAAACCGGTTTGTTGGCATAAAGTGCATGACCGTAGGAACCGGAAAAGAACTCCATAATTTTTTCTCTGCGAATAATTCCGGCGACTTTCTTCTCATGAATAACGGGCAGTGAAGATAAGGTTTTGTCTTGTGTAAAGGTATCTAGTACTTCAGATGAGCGCGTATGAGCTGATACGCAATGAATGGTATCGACCACACTGGCGATAGTACTTTGGTAGTTTAATGCAACATGATGATGCGGTAACAGTAGTGAGGACGGAACCTCCAACACCGGATAAGGCGCGGGCCTGCCAAGCAGGAAGCCCTGACAATAATTAACGCCCATAACCTGCAGTTGTTCAAGCTCATCTGGCGTTTCAATGCCTTCCACGACAACTTTTGTGCGCAAACTGGTGGCTAGCGATAAGATACTTTGTACAAATTCTCTTTTTACAGAGGACTTTTCAATAGAATGAATAAAGTATCGATCAATTTTCACATAGTCAGGACGTAATTCTGACCAGAGTTTCAGACCTGAATAGCCGGCACCTAAGTCATCAATTGCTATCATAAACCCCAGTTTTTGATAGTGAATAATGGCGTGTTTTAAGTTCTTGGTGTCTTCAATTGGATAGCGCTCTGAAATTTCGATAACGATTTGTTCCGGCGCTATGCCGAATTGCTGAGACAAGCGTAACGTTGAGCCATGAGGGTGGCTGTCGTCCTGCAACACGTTAGGGTTTACGTTAAGAAACAGCTTTCCCTGCATAGCGTTTTTTTGAAACGCTTCCATAGCTGCCGAGCGACAGGCTAGTTCCAGTTCAGACAGTAACTGTGCCTGGCTGGCGAGAGAAAATAGGCGATCCGGGAATTCAAGTGGATGTCCTTTAGGCCCGCGAATAAGAGCTTCGTGGCCAATAACAATTCCACGGGAAGTGTCCATAACGGGCTGGAATAGAGGATAAAGCTGTTTGTCCTGAATAAGGCTAAGCAGCTCTTTAGTTAAATCAGACCCTGACATGGAACCCCCTGTTACAGCACAACATAAAAGCTTAGTTTTATTTTATGACAGTGCTATGACAGGAGGTAAGTATTTAGCCTTCGCGGTTTATTGCGCGGTGAGCGATATCAGTACGGTAATAGACGTTATTCCAGCTCACTTGATCAACCAGTTGATATGCTAGTTTTTGTGCTTCTGTAACAGTGTCACCCAAAGCCGTACAACACAAAACTCGACCACCACTAGTGACCACTTTACCGTTATCCATTTTAGTACCGGCGTGGAATACTTTCTGGTTTTCAGGTGAGTGATCCGGCAAGCCGTGAATGACGTCACCTTTTGCATAGCTTTCAGGGTATCCGCCAGCGGCCATAACCACACCAACTGCAGCACGTTCGTCAAAGTTGATAGGCGCCTGATTGAGCTTACCATCAATTGCCTGGAGGCAAAGTTCTACCAAGTCAGACTTCAGGCGCATCATAATGGGTTGAGTTTCCGGGTCACCAAAGCGACAGTTGTATTCCAGAACTTTGGAGGTGCCATCTTCGGCTATCATTAAACCCGCGTACAGGAAGCCTTTGTAAGGTGCTCCTTCTGCAGCCATTCCGTCTACTGTGGGCTTAATGACATGACGCATAACCCAGTCATGGATGGCCGGAGAAACCACCGGAGCCGGTGAGTAAGCACCCATACCACCAGTATTTGGGCCTTTGTCGCCGTTGTCGCGAGCCTTATGGTCCTGGCTTGAGGCAAAAGGTATGGCATGTTTACCGTCAACCATTACGATAAAGGAGGCTTCCTCGCCACGTAAAAACTCTTCGATAACCACGCGATGCCCGGCATCGCCGAAACGGTTACCGGCCAGCATGTCGTCGATAGCGGCATCTGCCTGTTCCTGACTTTCGGCAATAATAACGCCTTTTCCGGCGGCCAGTCCGTCGGCCTTAATGACAATAGGAAGACCCTTTTCAGCGACATAAGCTTTAGCAGGCTCAACCTCGGTAAAGTTTTGGTAGTCGGCGGTGGGTATGCTGTGACGCTGCAAAAAGTCTTTGCTGAAGGCTTTAGAGCCTTCTAACTGTGCAGCCTTTGCGGTTGGGCCAAAGGCTGCCAGTCCGGCTTCGTTAAAGCGATCAACAATACCGGCAACGAGCGGTGCTTCAGGGCCAACGATAGTCAGTTCAATGTCTTCGCTTTTAGCAAAATTGAGCAAACTCTCAATGTCCTCAGCACCAATAGCAACATTCGTCAGGTTTGGCTCACGCTCTGTACCTGCATTACCGGGTGCAACATAAACGCAGTCAACTTGGTTTGATTGTGCTGCTTTCCACGCCAGAGCGTGTTCACGGCCTCCGCCGCCAACGACCAATACTTTCATAAGGTTAGCTTTGTCCTGTTAGTCTGTAACGGGTTTGCGAAACTTCAGGGTGAAACGATCGCTTTCACCAATGGCTTCATATTTTTCTTTATCTTCATCACCCAGAGTTAGGGTTGGAGGTAAAGTCCATACGCCTTTAGGGTGGTCGGCTGTATCTTTCGGGTTTGCGTTGATTTCGGCACTGGCGACAAACTCAAAGCCTGCTTGCTCGGCTAAGTCTATGACCCAGCTTTCTTTTACATAACCCGAATCTTTGAATGCTTCAGCCTCTTTCGACTCAGGCAGACGGTGGTCAACGATACCCAGCATGCCATTGGGTTTTAGTGTTTGATAAAACTGACGGAATGCCTGCACTACGCCTTCTTCACCTTCTTGCATATACCAGTTATGAAGGTTGCGGAAAGTGAGGACTCTATCGGCACTTCTTGCCGGTGCAATTTCGCTATCAGAACCCGGGGCAAATTCAGTTAAATTTACATTCCCATAAACCGGGTTGGT
>Ga0114932_10005844_pt1 | contig 10755 bp, 9 predicted proteins | sample 2SBtaG_2_FD_87286 | JGI IMG/M metagenome (GOLD analysis project Ga0114932, IMG submission 87286) | Deep subsurface microbial communities from Kolumbo volcano to uncover new lineages of life (NeLLi) - 2SBTROV12_ACTIVE470 metaG | ecosystem: Environmental > Aquatic > Marine > Volcanic ... | reverse complement strand
TTCGGAAATCTGCCCTTGTAGATATCGTTCGTTACTATACTCGGGAGGCGGGGGTCAGGTCACTCGAGCGGGAGATCGCCAAGATTTGTCGCAAAGTTGCAAAGGAACTACTTCTCAGCGAGAAAAAACGGACTGTGACAGTTACCAGTCGTTCCGTAGAGAAATATCTTGGTGTCCGCCAGTTTCGTTATGGTAAAGCTGAAGATGAAAACCGGATCGGACAGGTGACAGGTCTGGCATGGACTGAAGTCGGTGGAGAACTTCTAACAATAGAATCGGCGGTGATGCCCGGTAAAGGCAAGCAGAGCTATACCGGTAAGTTAGGAGATGTTATGCAGGAGTCGATTCAGGCTGCGATGACTGTGGTTCGCACTCGATCCAAGCAGTACGGCATACCACTGGATTTCTACCAGAAGCAGGATGTGCACATACATGTGCCTGAAGGTGCAACACCTAAAGATGGGCCAAGCGCGGGGATTGGAATGTGTACGGCGGTATTGTCTGCGATTACAAGTATCCCAGTGCGTTCTGATCTTGCCATGACGGGTGAGATCACGTTGCGGGGTGAAGTGTTGCCTGTAGGGGGTCTTAAGGAAAAGCTACTGGCCGCACATCGAGGCGGGGTCAAATTGGTATTGATTCCTCATGAAAATGAAAAGGACCTGGCAGAAATCCCCAAGAATGTGAAGGCGGGTCTGGAGATCAAACCGGTTCGTTGGATAGACGAAGTTTTTGCGTTTGCGCTTGAAAGACTCCCAGAACCAATCGATGAGGCTGCTGATGAGGCAAACGTTGAGTCAGCGAATGAAGACAGTCAAACTACACAGGATCGACCGGTAGCCCACTGATAGTCTAGTCGTAATTACGGGTTTGATTATGGCCTCTCTGAGGCACAAAAATTTTTAGATTCGACTTACAAATCAGTCATCTTCAGCGGATTCTTTCTGTAAATTATAAACGTCTAGCTCGGCATCAGAGTGGCTTTTGTCGGGTCGTGCCGATTTGACACCGAAAATCAGCCCTTGGTATAACCAGTTTGCTGTACGTGTTCAGTCGGTGGTTACACGGAATTTGCGAACTGAGGCTGATTGAACTCAATGCGATGTTCGGGCTGTGGTCACGACCAACTTGAATGAGGGACACACCAGTGAATAAAGCCGAATTGATCGATGCAGTAGCAACTAGCACGGGCCTGGGAAAATCTGGTGCGGCCAGTGCCGTAGAATCTGTCTTCAGCAATATCACCAACACACTGCAACAGGGGGGTACGGTTTCCCTGGTCGGATTTGGTGCATTTTCCGTCAGTCACCGCTCTGCTAGGATGGGCCGGAATCCCCGCACCGGTGAAACCATCACCATTTCAGCGTCCCGTGCACCGAAGTTCAAAGCTGGAAAACAACTCAAGGATGCCGTAAACTCGCTCGCCTTTCCGGGTGCTTAGCTCAGCTGGCAGAGCGTCGCCCTTACAAGGCGAAGGTCGCAGGTTCGAACCCCGCAGCACCCACCAAGGCCTGCGGTTTGCTGTCATACGGAAAATTTGCTAGAACGCCGGAGCGGTAGTTCAGTTGGTTAGAATACCGGCCTGTCACGCCGGGGGTCGCGGGTTCAAGTCCCGTCCGCTCCGCCATTTACTTGAAAACCAGGCGTACGCAGATATTTGTGGACGCCTGGTAGATTCCATACACTGCGAACCGGTGAGGATTTATTTTGGTCACGCCTACCTAATACAATAGGGCAACACAACTGCTTCTTGGGAACAGGAAGGCTTTTGGTTTTGGTGCCTGAACAAGGCTGAGAAACAACAACAATGCTGATTACAATTCGAGAAAGAGCCTCCGGCGTCATAGGCTGGACCGTCGCAGGTGTCATTATCCTTGTCTTCGCGGTGTGGGGGATCGGGTCCTATTTCGAAGGTGTATCCGAGATTATTGTTGCGACTGCTGACAAGATCGAAATCAATCAGGAAACGTATCAGCAGGCAATGAGTGATCGCCGTCGACGACTGGTCCAGATGATGGGAAGAAATGTTGACGCTGAACTATTCAGCAGTACCGCCTTCAAACGCCAGGTCGTAGAGGAACTCATAGACACCACCTTACAGAACGAAACCCTTCATGCCAGTGGATTCAGAATCAGTGATGCACAACTGGCAGCACTCATACAGAATACTGCAGTTTTCCATACCGACGGTCAGTTTGACCGTGACCGATACGAACTTCTTGTTCAGAACTCTGGAATGACGATTCAGGGTTACGAGAGTTATCAGCGGCAGCAAGGCGTCGTCGACCAACTGGTTCGAGGACTTGGGCAGTCAGCCATTGTCAGCACGAACTCGATCGATAAGGCATGGAAACTTCTGGATCAGCGCCGTATAGCGTCCTACACCACGCTAGAGTTCGATAATTTTCTGGATGATATACAAGTTTCTGAAACGGCAATTGAAAAAGAGTATCAGGCAAACTTAGATAGTTACTTTAAGCCAGCCTCTATTCAGGTGGACTACCTGAAGTTATCAGTGGAAGATCTGGGCGCAAGATTGGATGTTGATGAGGCAGATATCTTGCAGATGTACGAGGACAATCCTGACCGCTATAGGCAACCCGGCAGTCGCAGTGCCAGCCATATTTTGCTGAAGGTCGATTCAGATGCTACGAATGCACAGATTGATCAGGTGCGCCAGAGGGCATCGGAAATCGTTGCGCGCGCCCGCGGCGGTGAATCATTTGCCAGTCTGGCCGAAGTCAATTCAGACGATAAAGGCTCTGTGAAACGCGGTGGCGAACTTGGTGTGATCAGACCAGGCACCATGGCCAAACCGTTCGAAGATGCCGTTTTTGTAATGGGAGAAGGGGAGATCAGTGAACCGGTGAGAACGCAGTATGGGTTTCATGTCATTCGACTGGACAGAATTACTGAATCTAGAGTTCAGCCCCTGGATCAGGTTCGGAGTGAAATCGAGGCCGAAGTCCGCCGCCTCCGTGCGGAGGAGCAGTTTAATGAATTGGCCGAAATCCTTGGCAGTACAGTATTCGAACAACCCGATTCCCTGGAACCTGCTGCTGATCACCTGGGCGTAAAGGTAATGCGCAGTGAGTGGTTTACCCAGGATGCTGGTACCGGCATTGCTGAATTTCAGGTGGTTCGGGACGCTGCATTCGGTAACGAAGTTTTGATTGATGGCCTGAACAGTGAATTGATAGAAATCGACCAAGACAATCTCGTTGCCGTCCGCAAAGTTGACTATCGAGCTCGTCGTCAACTTGATCTGAATGAGGCCAGAGATGAATTAGAAAAAAGGCTTCGCGCAGTGGAAGCATCTGACAAAATGGAAAAGGCCGGTGAAGATCTGGTGGCGCGCCTGAAATCCGGCGCAGACTGGGACGAACTGCTCATAGCGCACAAACTGGCCCGTGTCCGCCTTCCCGAGACAACTGAGACCCTGCTGGAACCACTTGAGCAAGTTGTTGCCCGTGTCGTCTATGCGGCACTTGTGCCGCTATCCGGACAGATTGCCTATGGTGGAGAGCGAATTAGTCCGGCACGATATGCGATTTATCGACTCGAGCGTGTCGAATTCGGAGACCCCGCAAGCGCGTCAGAAGAAGATCGATTGGGCGTTGAGAAAATCTTATCGTCGCGACGGGGTGGAGAAATGGTGATCGGGTGGCGTCAGGGACTGCGTAAAGTAGCAAAAGTTCAGATCAACGAAGAGTTACTCTAAAGTTCAGCGTGACGTGGACTGATCCCTACCGTATTAAATCCACCGTCTACATAGGTGATTTCGCCGGTGATACCGGAGGCCAGATCTGAACACAGGAAGGCAGCAGCATTGCCGACTTCCTCGATTGTGACACCGCGACCCAGCGGCGCTGTATCGTCATAGAATCCCATCATTTTACGGAATCCTTTGATACCTGATGCGGCCAGCGTCCGGATGGGTCCGGCCGAGATGCCGTTAACTCGGATTCCTTGACTGCCCAGAGACTGAGCGAGGTAGCGCACATTGGCTTCAAGACTCGCTTTTGCTAAGCCCATTACGTTGTAACCCGGCATCGAACGTTGGGAGCCGATGTAGGTCAACGTAAGCAGGGCCCCATTGCGTCCCGACATCATAGGCTGGGCCGCACGCGCTAAGGCAGCGAAGCTGTAAGAACTGATTTCGTGGGCCGTGTTGAAACCCTCCCGTGTAACAGCATTAAGATAGAGCCCTTCGAGTTCCTCTCTAGGAGCAAATGCGATCGAGTGCACCAGAATATCGAGTGCGTCCCAGTGCTTCGCCAATTCATCGAAAAGAGAGTCGATCGCACTGTCGGTCCCGACATCACAAGGCAGTACCACGGTACTGCCTAATGACTGGGCAAATTTGTCAACTCTGGGTTTGAGTTTTTCATTTTGATAAGTTAAAGCGAGTTCTGCCCCTTCCCGGCCCATAGCCTGGGCAATACCCCAGGCTATGGAGCGGTCGCTGGCGAGACCGGTAATCAGTGCTCGTTTGCCATTCAGGAATCCCATAGTCCATATTCTCTGTTTCTAGAAATCAAGTTGATAGAGTTTGTAGCTTAAGAGCCGACTGCTGTCAAAGTCCAGACCGATCAGAAGCCAATGAGTAATATCGTCGTACAGCCAGTGCAGAATCAAGCGATTATTCGCGCAACCGAGATCGCCGAACGACTAGATCTGCCTTTAGTTGCACAGGTTGATGCTGGTCAGCAGTTTGTCCTCGAAGTTTCTGTAGAACGTCTGGCTATTCGTGATCGTAGACAGGTTCGTACACGTCCAGTCCAGGTGGTGTGTTCAAATTTTCGGCGCCCCAGTCGCGGTCGTGATCTTCTGGCGCGCGCCATAGGTCGAACCAATAAGACAGTAATCGATGCGACTGCGGGTTTCGGTCGAGATGCTTTTCATCTGGCCAGTCTGGATAGGCGAGTGATTGGTATAGAGCGATCGCCAGTACTGGCCGAACTCTTGATCGCGGCGCTGAATCAATCTGCTGCTGAAGCACTTCGAAAAAGTATCCGCTTCATTTGTGCAGACAGTCGTGTCGCTATCGAAAAATTACCTCGTCCCGATGTAATCTATCTTGATCCCATGTTCCCGCAAAGAACCATTAACTCTGCGACTGCACGTAAAGAGGCAACACTGCTTCGTGGGCTGGTGGGGGATGACCCTGATGCTGATGAACTGTGGAACCTTGCATGCATCCATGCACGTCAACGGGTAGTGGTTAAGCGGTCTCGCTATGCGCCTGCCATAGGGCGTGTTCCTGATCTGAGGGTAAGCGGTAAGGCGGTTCGATACGATATATACCTTAGGAGTGAAAGATGAAGCCGCTGCCTTGGTTTTATGCGCCCAACCTAGACGCCAGGCCGGAATCTGTCGTGCTCGTAGCAGATGAATCGAGGCACCTAGCCCGGTCGCGCCGGTTGAGGATTGGCGGTGAAATCATTGTTTTTGACGGACTCGGGACGACAGCAAAAGCGAAAATCGTGGATATCAGTGAGCGGGGAGCTCGGGTTGCGCTTGAGTTGACAGCTTATGCTCACCAGATCGAGGGTCGTGTTCGTGTACATCTGGCGGCGGCTCTGCCGAAGGGTGATCGTCAGACAGTGATGCTGGATATGGTCACTCAGATTGGCATAACTGATTTCACACCACTATTGTGTGAACGCAGTGTCGCGAAGTTCAGTATCCGCTCGGCGGCTCGTTGGCAGAAAACATGCCTCGAAGCCTGCAAGCAGAGTCAGCGACCCTGGGTTCCTCGGCTTCATCAGCCAAAATTATTGGCAGAGATGTTTAATACAGATGGCGGGGCTGGGCGTGTCGTCTGGCTTGCAGATCCCCGGGGGGGGTATCCCGCTGCAGTTCAAAAGCTAAAGGCCGATGAGTTAATTCTGCTGGTTGGGCCCGAAGGAGGGTTCAGTCCGAGCGAATGGAAACTACTTAGTGACACCGATATCGAGCCTGTCACTCTGGCCAAAACCGTATTGCGGACCGAGACTGCAGCTGTGGCGATGGTCAGCGCTGCTATAACCAGGCTGGGTGTCTAGGAAGACAACTGTTCTACACGGCTCTGCTGGGCTTCAAGTTGTGCAATTGCACTACGGGTAGATTCTAGACGTTCTCGTTCTTTAGCCACGATTTCAACTGGTGCCTTGTCTACAAAATTCTGGTTGGACAACTTGCTGTGTGTGCGTGCCAGATCCTCATTTAATTTTCCAATCTCACGACTGAGTCGTTCCAGCTCTGCTTCACGATCGATAACAGCACCCATAGGCACCAGAACGGTCAGTGACCCGATGAGGGCTGTAGCACATTCCGGAATCTGTGAATCTTCAGTGACATAATCTAGAGAGTCCAAACGTGCCAGTTCCACGATCAGCCTGTTAAATGTCAGCGAATGTTCCGCGTCGGTACTGTCCCCACCCCGGAGCAAAGCAGGCAGCGAGCGACGTGGATCGATATTCATCTCACCCCGAATATTTCGTACCGCCGAGACCACCGACTGTACCCATTGCAGACTGTCGATCGATCCCTGGTCTATCAGCTCTGTTTGTTTAATTGGGTATGGTTGGGTCATGATTGTCGGCCCGGCAGTTCCGACTCGCCGTGCGATACGGCGCCACAGGACGTCGGTGATAAACGGCATAATAGGGTGCAGCAATCGGAGGGAGGCATCCAGAATCTGGACAAGGGTCTGCCTTACCCCGAGTTTGCGATCTGTTGACAGATCGTCATCGCCGAGTTCAATCTTGGCTATCTCAAGGTACCAGCTGCAGAATTCGTCCCAGACAAAGCTGTGGAGCGTTTGTGCCACCTGGTCAAAACGGTACAGCGATACAGAGTGACTGACATCACCTGCCACCTGCTGCAATCGGGAGATGATCCAATGTTCTGCTGGTCCAAGCTGACCCGTCACACCTGGGTTAGTTTCCAGAGGTTCGGTATTTATCAAAACGAATCGGGTGGCATTCCAGAGTTTATTGCAGAAGTTGCGATATCCCTCTATCCGACCTAGATCAAAGCGGATATCCCGACCCTGGGTTGCCAAGCTGGCAAAAGTAAAGCGTAGAGCATCGGTTCCGTACGATGGAATGCCTTCGGGGAACTGTCTGCGTGTATCGTCAGTGATGCGTTTGGCCATTTGTGGTTGCATCAGCCCTGAAATTCGTTTCTCTATCAGTGCCGGAAGCGTAATACCATCGATCAGATCCAGTGGGTCAAGCACATTGCCTTTTGACTTCGACATTTTCTGACCGTCGGCATCGCGTACCAGACCATGAACGTACACATCATGGAAAGGAACGGACCCCGTAAATTTCAGGCCAAACATGATCATTCTGGCTACCCAGAAGAAGATGATGTCGAAACCTGTGACCAGTACACTGGTGGGATAGAACGCTTTCATCGCTGCGGTATCTTCGGGCCAGCCCAGGGTAGAAAATGGCCACAGTGCCGAGGAGAACCAGGTATCCAGAACATCCTCATCCTGGTACAGCGAGACTTTTCTGCCGTGAAACAACGTTGCCTTTTTCAGCGCGGATGATTCGTCCAGAGCGACAAAGATGTTGCTGTCGTCGTCATACCACGCCGGAATACGGTGGCCCCACCAGATCTGCCGCGAGATGCACCAGTCTTCAATGTTGTTCATCCACTCGTAGTAGGTCCTGCTCCAGTTGTCCGGTACAAATCGGATTCGGCCGTCTTTAACTGCTTCAATAGCCGGTTCAGCCAGAGGCTTAGTGCGGACGTACCACTGATCAGTTAGATAGGGTTCTACAACGGCTCCGGATCGATCACCGCGCGGTACCATCAGTGTGTGATTTTCAATTTTTTCGATCAGACCTCGCTCTTCAAGATCTGATACGACCTGCTTTCGAGCATCGTAACGATCCAGGCCATGGTACTCGGACTCTTCCAGATCGATAGCTGCATCGGGCGTCAGTATGCTGATCACCGGTAGATCGTGACGTTGACCGACTTCGTAGTCGTTGAAGTCGTGACCGGGTGTGATTTTGAGACAACCGGTTCCAAAAGCGGGGTCCACATAATCATCCGAAATGATTGGGATCATCCGTTCCACAAGCGGTAATCGCACCTGAGAACCAATGAGATCGCGGTAGCGTTCGTCTTCGGGATGTACTGCCACAGCGGTGTCACCCAGCATTGTTTCGGGCCGAGTGGTCGCAACCACCAGGTGCCCTGAGTTGTCGGCCAAGGGGTAACGAATGTGCCATAAGTGCCCCTGTTCTTCTTCCGAGACTACTTCCAGATCAGAAAGTGCGGTATGTAACACTGGATCCCAGTTAACCAGTCGTTTGCCACGGTAAATCAGATCTTCCTCGTAAAGCTGTACGAACACCTGACGCACGGCGTTTGACAGAGCATCGTCCATGGTGAATCGTTCCCGACTCCAGTCCAAAGATGCGGCCATTCGTCGGAGTTGGCGGCTGATCGTATCGCCGGACTCACGTTTCCACTGCCAGACTCTGTCAATAAACTGTTCACGACCCAGATCGTGTCGAGATATGCCCTCGACCTCCAACTGTCGTTCGACCACCATCTGTGTCGCGATACCGGCATGGTCGGTACCGGCTTGCCACAGGGTGCTTTTGCCACTCATCCGGTGATAGCGGATCAGAGCATCCATGATAGTGTCTTGAAACGCATGACCCATATGCAGGCTGCCGGTAACATTTGGCGGTGGTATCGCAATGCAATAGGCATCACCGATACCGGTCGGTTCAAAATAGCCCCCGGCTTCCCACTCTTGGTAAAGCATGGCTTCCATGCTGTGGGGATCAAAGTTCTTGCTTAATTCGACGTCAGACATTGTTTGTCATGCCAGGATCTTCGTTTTTACGGTTTCGCGTTTGAAAACCGGCGAATTATAGGGCAAAGACCTGTAGCCCAACGGGGTTAGTTTCGAAGTTGGCCCGTCATTCTCTCTCAAGCCACGCAGAAAGCTGTTGAGAAACGTCTGACAACAGTTTTTCGCGCAAAGCTTCATCCAGAGGTTCGCCGGATCTGCGGGAAATAGTTTTCTCTACCGTATCGATAAGTTCACGCGAGAGTTCAGCGATGGATTCACGACTCATGCCGGCATCAGGGGACGGGGTGGATACAGGAACCTGAGATATGGGTGACGGAGATTGTTCCTGAGCCCTATCCATGGGTGGGGGCGACTCGATGCCGGTTAAAGCATCGTGCGACAATTCTATAGTCTCGGGTTCCGGGTTACTTGTCATAGCAGGATCATCAATAAGTGACTCAGTGCTGAACATATCAACGGTCTCAGGAGATTCTAAATCCTCAGTCGTATCGAACACTGGCGCTGTCAATTCAGATGTTGTCTGAATTTCGTCGGCGTCCGGCTGGGTCTGATCAGATGTTGTGGTTTCGTCCTGAACTGCCTCTGTTTCGGGATCAAGTAGTCGGCCGAGTTCTTTTAGCTCGCGAATCAGTTCTTCTCCCCGATCTTTTGATGTCATGTTGTTTTGGCCTCGAAATCTTCGATCAAAGAGTGATCCGATGCGTTTCCAGTTCCAACCCTTGGTCTCGATAGAACTTGAATCGGGACCGACCGGACTGTTTTTCGATTTCATCAAAACCAACAACTTCGGCAATTCTCACGAAATTGGAATAATCTTCAACGGGCTGATCTGCGACAGACACCACGACTTCTGCAGATCCCGATTGGGGTGGGTGATGGCCAATCCGCACCGGGGCTGTGAGATCGGAATTGCCATTATTCCGAACATGCGGGATAAAGCTGCTTTGTGAGAATGTCCATAGTAGGTCATCGAGCAGCCCCGATTCTTGGTCATCACGAGTCCACAGGTAGACCGAATGACCACTTCGATAAGCGCGATCTATAATTTTGCAAGCGAGCCTTAAGCGCCCGTCAGTTGCATTTGCTTCAAGAACATAAAAATCTATACGCACGGCAGCCATCAGAGCACAGTTTTAATTTGTCGATCGGTTAATCAAGAATTGTGTCAGCAGAGGCACTGGTCGACCCGTCGCCCCGGTCTGGGTGTTCGTCTTCCAGGCACTGCCTGCGATATCCATGTGGGCCCACGTCATCTTTTCAGTAAATCGCGATAGAAAACAGGCCGCAGTGACGGCACCGGCACCTCGACCACCGACATTCGCGATGTCGGCAAATCCGCTCTTAAGTTGTTCATGATATTCATCCCACAGCGGTAATCGCCAGGCGCGGTCACGCGTTTGCTCACCCGCTTCGAGCAGTTGATCAGCGAGAGTGTCGTCATTGCTGAATACGCCGCTTGCCGGGTGACCCAGGGCAATCACACAAGCACCGGTTAGGGTGGCAATGTCAACAATTGCATCGGGCTTATAGCGTTCCGCGTAGGTAAGCGCATCACATAATATGAGCCTGCCTTCCGCATCCGTATTAAGTATTTCAATGGTCTTACCGGACATGCTGGTGACGATATCACCAGGCTTATTTGCAGCGCCATCGGGTAGATTCTCGCTACTGGGTACGATTCCTACTACATTAAGTGGGAGGTCCAGTTCGGCAGCTGCACTTAAGGCGCCGAAAACGCTGGCACCGCCACACATGTCGTATTTCATTTCTTGCATACCGCCTGCAGGTTTAAGCGAAATTCCGCCAGCATCAAATGTGAGTCCCTTTCCAACCAGAACCACTGGGCGCTGATTTTGTGCGGCACCCCGGTGTTCCATGATGATGAACTTTGCGGGTTGGCGACTGCCCCGGGAGACCGATAGCAG
>Ga0114932_10005841_pt1 | contig 10758 bp, 19 predicted proteins | sample 2SBtaG_2_FD_87286 | JGI IMG/M metagenome (GOLD analysis project Ga0114932, IMG submission 87286) | Deep subsurface microbial communities from Kolumbo volcano to uncover new lineages of life (NeLLi) - 2SBTROV12_ACTIVE470 metaG | ecosystem: Environmental > Aquatic > Marine > Volcanic ... | reverse complement strand
CTTCCTTGGATTGACCAAGATATGCCACAGCATAGTGGTTCTCAATCATCCATTCATTTATAGTTGTTTGCCTGTCCTCTTTTCCATCGTATATCTTGAACTTACCTAGTATCCTACCAAACTTACCAGCCTTGTCTTTCACCGTGACCAGTGTTTGTATGGACCCGACAGGAAGAAATGACTCTACCATGTCCTTTGCAAGATAACCAAATTTCTTTTCAGTAGAATCTCTTGTTCTACTCTCTGGCGTGTCGATACCATGCAACCGAATACGTTCTTTGTGCATCCACATGCCAAACCCAAGATCAATATCAACGTCTACTGTGTCGCCATCAACTACTCTTACAATCTTACAACTATATTCATACATGGTTACACTCCAAAGCTCTCACCACACCCACATGAACTTGTTTGCATGGGATTTTTCACTGCGAGATAAGAACCCCCCAGCTCTGTTACATAGTCAACCTCACTACCCATGAGATACATTTCTGCTAGTGGATCAACCACCAATACTTCATCAATAGGATCAGACCATTTAACGTCTGGCAAGTCATTTTTAAGACCCCAAACATACTGGAATCCAGAACACCCACCACCCTTAACGCTTAGAGATACATGATCGCCATTTAAAATGACGCTCTTCATGTATTTTTTTGCTTGTTCTGTAAGAGTCAACATATCTATATTTATGGTTTCGGTGGGTGGTAGTCCTCACCCGGCTTCCACAAATTTTTAGAGCAGGGGTTTTCAAATTGTCTCTGCTCTTCTAACATAAAAAACATGTCCATGAACTGCGACAGAACTTCTGTCGGCACCTTTTCCTCTGTTCTAGGAATACAGGCTGTACTTGCCACATCACTTTGCCACTCAACAGGAGTCCTCTCTGCCAGACATTGCTCCATGCTAGGTAATTTTACCTCGTATGTTGCACCAGATACCATAGTGATAACCATTAACGCTTTAATCATACACCCGCTCCTTCCAATTCTCTAATTCGATCTTCCAGCACAAGAATGGCAGTGAGATTTTTCATCGTCTCCGGCCTTGACTTCAAAACTTCAACCTCTGACTTCAGCACTTGCTTGGTCAGTATCGTAACCGAATCAGTATTAACTTGCATTACGCAGCCTCCTTGTATTTGTCATACCAGTATTTTGAAGATTTACGCAACTCAAAGTTTGCGTCACGAACATACTCAAGAAGATCATTAATGTAACCAGCCTGTTTTTCAGACCAATCATCACCACGGTCAGCAATCTGGCCGACAATCTCTTGAACATAATTGATAGATGGGCATGTATCGCCAGGAACTTTGGGCGCTCCTAACTTTGCAACATCAATCTTCTCACGTTTTGCACTCACCTTAGGCATTCAACAATTCCTCATTTGTCGTTTCCAAAATCACATACTTGCCAAAATACTTATCAAATATCTTGACAAGATTGATGTAGTCGCCAGACTTCATCTCTACGATGATCTTATCACCGTCAAGTCCTACTTGGTTAGCAAGGTACATGGCAGTTGCCAATAGGTTATTTGCATTACCTTGTACACAATCAAGGTCAATATAGAACTCACGATCTTGTGTTGGCCGTATCATTAGACTTCCCTTTTCTTTGTGGTAAATGTCACATCACCAGTATCCATCAATTCATCAATAATCTCATCAATGCCGGTCAAATCAGTATACTCAACCTCACCGTTGGCAACTGCATCGCTATACTTCATGCGAATGAAATCTTCACTAACCCAGCGATTTGCGGGATAAACCATTTTATATTCAACCATCCTAGACTTTCTCCCACACTACCGTTTCAGTTCCAACAAATTTATACTTCGTGTTTCCAACCAGCACCATGTCACCGACACTGGTGCTCCGACAAGTACCACCATTAAACATTGGCGTCACTTCTTCGTTGTACCACCAAGCGTTTTCAATGTTGTTGGTCAACTTGAAAGCTACCTCACACTTGTTCATATCAGTCAAAGTTTTGTCAACCTCAACGAATGCAACAGTAGTAGGTGCCTTTTCAAATGCAGCATGAATAACCGCAACTTTTTCTTTTGTGAAGGTTTTCATCAAAGCTTCTGTCTTCTTGTTACCGGGCATAATACTCTTCCTCTGTGTAATAACCAATCGGCAGCAGTGCTGCAGCTTTCGGAGACAACTTACCAACGGCAGTGTCAATCTCACTAGCATCTAACCAAGTGTAATCACCATTGTCCCACTTGACCTTGACCATATAATCAGTTTCCTTGTTGATGATGCAATTGGACGCTCTTACCTTATATGATAGATTGTCAACCTCACCGAAAGATAAGGGAATCATCGCACCGAAATTACCGATAATTTTTGTACCGACTTCAATCATGTCAACCTCTTTGTTTCTCATCACTATATACAGTATCGCATACTCAGGGGGTTTTGTCAAGGCAAAAATAGCCCCATTTACCTTGGGGTGCCACCGGCATATAAGGGCCCGGTCCAAGCGATATTATAACCACCGTCAAGGATATTCCCACGGGCAAAGTTCCGAGCAGGAGCATTGAATCCAGCAGGCAACAGAATATCACCCTTCTTGAACTTCTTATCGTTGTCAACACCAACGACAAACGCCTTAACACCACCACCGTTTTCCACGATCTTAATGTATTTTTTACCATACCGAATGTCAAAATTGTCAGCATACTTGGCGTTCATCTTTGCCGTAGTGTCCGACTTGGTAGGGGGCATGAACTTCGCATAGTCCTCAATCATGGCAGCTTTCATCTTGCCAAGACCAGACAGAACCGATTTAGAAGCGTCTTTTACATAAACAGTCATTTGAACCTCGTTTGTTTTCTCACTATAATTAATAGTACCACATGGTACAGGGTTTGTCAAGAAAAAAATGCACTTTTTTCAAAGTTTTTTTAAGCAGTTTCCTTCATGACCTCTGCACACAATTCCAAAACCTCTTCCTTGTTATAGTTCCTGGCAAAAGCATGACGATATAAACCAACCCGACTCCTAGTGACACGCATCTTCTCACCAATCACTTCATCGGGAGCCTTACCAGTGTCCTTTCCACGGTTATTATCGGTGGGCAAATCAATAACATGACCAAGGTATTCCATCATGCGTGGGGTAGGAGTAATCCGCTTCCGACCAGTGCTTTCAAAATAACGGTACTTCATATCAACCTCTTTTCTCATCATCACTATACATATAGTACCATATGGTACAGGGTTTGTCAAGGAAAAAATGGCCTATCCGTAAACTTTTTTATACTCGGCGACACACTCTTTTGCCATCAACTTGAGTATAGTGGTTTTTAGCGCCAGCACATTCTCTAAGTCTGACTTATTACCTTTAGACTTAAGCTCAACTATCTCATCATTGAGTTCGACCAAATATTTGTCTAATGTTGTCATCTAAATAACTCCTCTTTTCTCATCATCACTATACATATAGTACCATACGAAACAGGGTTTGTCAACTAAAATCTGGCCGGAATCCAAGAAAAATTGGCATCATCGAGCCATCGCTCTTCGCCTGTCTTTACTGATTTTATAGGGGGGAAATGGGGTTTGTGTGACATTTTTATCACACCTGTAGGCAACTCTAGGACTTCCCAGAGATCACCATGCTCACGAATACGGTTCTTGCCGTGGTTCGTCTTACCTGTAAGTTTTATCATCATTGTTATAGTATCGCACATTTAGATGATATTGTCAAGTTATTTTTTTGCGTATCTACCAGTTTTAGGTCTTTTTCTACCCATCTTCACTTTGAAGCCACGAGAACCCGGCAATCCACCTTTTGGTTTACCAGTTCCACCAGCTTTACCAATATTTCTGCCAGATGGTGCTTTGGTGATGTTTCGCAGTTGCATCTGATTTTCAATCCATGCCTTTGCTGTAGGATTTTTCACTTTTTTCCTAGCTAGACTCCTGACCTGTCTCAACACATTATTAAAGATCGTACCGTCATCTTCTTTTATATCGTTATTATCTACGATGACCATGTTGCCCCTAAAGTGCTGGCTGAACTTACCCATGTTACTTTGCACCTGTTTCCATGACTTGGTTGCGACCGAATCTTGAACACTACGTTTGCGATTTGCATTACGTTCAAGTGCAACATCAATAGAGGTGTTGACAAATATCATATGTGTATCGTAACCCAACTGTTTTAACTTGACTGACTGTTTTACAATCTTATCATAATCTTTACCAGTGCCATCAATGATAAGTCCGATACGTCCTTCAAGATAACCACCTTCACCTGTGGTAATATCTCCCAATCTAGCTCTGGTCACTTCCTTTGCTCTCTTTCGCAGTTTGTCACGCTCTTCTTTTTCACGCTCTGCCTTTGCAGTTCGCATGTCATGGTCAAAACCAGCATCATCGAGATACTTTTCAAAAACTGCATCAGAATTGACTATGCGTAATCCAGTTCCACCAGTGGTTTTCCCGACAACGAATGATTTACCGCTGCCGGGACCACCAGCGAGGAAAAATGCTTTAAATATATTGGGGTCTTGTAGACCCTCTTGTAATTCGTGGAATGTTTTCATTCTTCCGTCCTATTAACTCTTGTTGTCGCATCAGTGCTATCATATATTTATGATCCTCAGAAATTGGTTCAACTCTTCTCTCTTGCGTTTGAAAGGATTGCATCTTCTTGATTCTGTTTTTAGCTTTAGACATTTTCTCTTCCTTTTTTTTATGATATTGGTTAGAGGGTTTCTTTGCCATGATGTTTTGAGTTAATATCTCCTTTCTGGTTAAGGTTTTCGGTTAAGTGCAAGTGACCGTTTTTGGAAACTTTGTTGCGGCTTAACTACGTTAAAGTTGGATGAGGTTGTTTCGTCATACCCAGGCACTTCGCCATAAAAATGCTGATCAGAATATATTTTACCATCCTGTATGGGTTTGATTTCTACATGATCAGCAGGCTCATGTTCTTTTTCAATGCTGTCTTTGGCAATGGTTACATACATCTTATGTTCTTTATCGCCTTGACTGAAAATGTGGTGAATAGTTTCAACGAGAAACTGGCCCCTGAGAAATTTATCTGCTCTATCGTCATCTTCGGTATCGACTTTTGCTTTTGATGTGATGTTAGCAGTGATTATGTCACCGACTCCATATGTGGTCTGGCCAAGAACTTCCATCTCAAATCTTATTCCCATATTTAAATTAGCAAACAGGGAACGTCTTTTTTGAAAAGCAACCTCATGTTTTCTGGGATCAAATATATACATAGTTTTCTTTTCTCTGCTGTTGAACACTTCATATTGAGAATTTTTATATACTCCATTGTCATCTTTAATCGTAGAAGTGGGAGCAAGATATTGAACAGGAATGAAGTCTGAAACTCTATTTCCATCATCATCTATTTCACCAGCGCTATAAATGTGAAAATCTTTTTTCTTTCCTTTGGTTGTGTACCTCTGAATTCCTTGTTGTTCTACATTCTTATCATCCAAATAGTTATATTCATTGACTGTGTATTTTTTCTGCACTATGTCATGAGTTATTAAACGAGAGGACAAACCACCAACTGAAAGCGAAGTTACGGAGTCCTGATTTCCTAGAATTTTGTAATCCTTAATGGTGCCCAAATCTCTTGTCACCTTTGCACTCAATTTTTGGCCGCTCATACCGATTTCGGACGGATCACCAGGCGTACTATTTTCTTCGGTTTCAAAATATTCAAACCGTGAACCCTCGGCATATAAGCTCTGCAATGATCTGAAATGGTATCCCTTGAAATTTTCAAAGAATAAAAATGCAGGCGTACCATGTGTAAGAGCAGTGGCATTTCTAGTAAATTGTGAGATAATATCAAATGGTTTTCTATTATTTGTTATGACTTGTTTTGTATCATTACATTTCTCAATGTACAAGTCTTTTTTACATTTCAAATCTTTCGTCAACAAAGTCTCAACCATATCATGGTATGTTCCCACAATAGTTTTTGATATTACTGATCTTTGATTGTGTATGATCTCTGACGTAACAAAGCTCATCGTCAATACTTCTGTATCATTACCAATATAGTTTCGAGCTACCTTGGTAATGTGCAATTGATTTTGATCAAATATTATTTTGTGTTTCGGGTCTTCCAGAGTTGGAGTGGAAATAATTATTGACAAATATTCTTGACCAATGACAGGGCCCTCTGCCGCCAACCCTATAGTATTCATAACAACCAATTCTCCATATATAGAATTCGCATATATGTCTTCATAGATGCTGACTTCAAGAATTGATTCTTCCACTGGTATTTCGCTACCTGTAGAAGTAAAAATTGTTGCCTTCTCAATTACAAACTGACCAGCTTGAGTTAATTTATCCATTAATACTCTCTAAACAGCCAGTAGTGATTTATATTGTGTTATAAATTCTGTAACAAAACCAGGCCCAAGAATTTTAATCTCCCTTCTTTTGTCCTGTTCTTTTTCTTCATACTCAAAATTTGTTACAGCAGTGGCTGATCCATATAGTGTGTTGTCCGTACCAATATTTATAGTCACATCAGTATCACCAGAACTCTGGGAAATCTCATAATGATGCACAGCGTTTGCATCATCATATTTGTCATCGACATATGCTTGAAATTGATTAACATTCATTGGCCATTGATGATAACGATCATATATCTCATTAACCAACAGAATAATCCAGTGAAGTTCTGCATCACCATATACGTCAAAGGCAATGCTCTCTGGCGTTTCAGTTCCGCCCACCAGATATTTTTCAAACACGGTTAAATTTGATTTGAGTGCTTCTGTTGTACCAATTCTTTTTAGTATATTAGTGACTCTCTGAGTCTCTCCACCAAGTGTATTGGTGTACTCAACTTTAGGAAATGTTTCAAAATACATTTTAATATCCCTGCAACGCTGCTTCTTTCGTTATAATTTCTATTTCATTAAATAACATAGTGATCGTTGTTGATTGTGGTGAGGCACCACGGCCATCTTCTTCATAAGCAGTATATCTGTCACCGCCATACTTAATATCCAAGTCCTTTAAATAACAAGTAGAAATTTTATTCAGATATCCATTCTCTACTGCTGTTCCATCTCGTCTTTGCATGTAGTATTTAATGTCCATAGTAGTTGGTATAGTTAGTGTTCTATCTCTTCCCGCATCTCCGACACCACCCCTAATACCGCTGACGGCAGACGGGATACCTATAACAGCAGCGGCTGATCCAAATGACTCTGTGTATTTTGGCAGCATTGCTATTTTGAAATTATTTACAATCATGAATACTTGGTTAGCTTCTTCTGGACTCTTAGGAATAAATGTAAATTCAAATGTAAAAGACCGCCTATCTACACCCTCAAACACCAACTCCATTTTATCAGTAACAATCTTTCCAGATTTGATAAATGCTAATTCTTTCAGGCCACCCGCAGCAGCATTTGCAATGCCGCCGGTTACAGCTCCAACAGCTTTTTGCACAGCACCGGCCGCACCTTTTAGCCCGTCCTTCGCGGCCGATCCAAAATCACCAGACATAATTTTACCAGCAACATTTGCAGCATCTTCTGCTGTCGAAGAAATTACTGTATCAGTATACTTTGCTGAATATTTTACACCTACCGATGGGGGCATATAAAGTGCAATTTGAGTTCCAACACGTTTACCCGACCCCTGCAATGCAAAACTTCTGTTCTGGCCGCCAGGCGCATCTTGCTTAACTAATTTACCATTGGTTAAACTGTGGAGCTGAAATACAACATAGTGGCCCTGAGCAAAAGCAGAAGTGTCCATTGGATAGGCAAGCATATCTGTACCAAAACTTTGACCTGTTGCTCTTTTATTTCTCTGCGATTGATCTGCAACTTCAGCTGCGGTCTTGTTCGTAGTTGATCCAGTTGATTGTGTTGGTGCTGTTCTGGCATTCGCATTAAATTTAGCTAATTCACCCATGCTTTGTTTCCTATCTAAATATAGTCTATAAAGGTATTTATACATAATGGCATACAAAGGACGATATACACCAAAAAATCCCCAAAAATATAGGGGCGATTCACGCAATATTATTTATCGTTCTCTCTGGGAACGTAAGTTTATGACATATTGTGATCAAAGCAATTCTATTGTTGAATGGGGTAGCGAAGAAGTAATTATACCTTATGTCTCTCCTTGGGATGGCCGGGTGCATCGTTACTTTCCAGACTTCTATATAAAGGTCAAGCAGCATGACAACAAGATAAAAAAATACATCATTGAAGTTAAACCAAAGAAACAATGTAGTCCACCAGACCCGAAACCCGCAAGAAAAACTAAGCGTTGGTTCTCTGAAGTCAAAACATGGGGGGTCAATGAAGCCAAATGGAAGTCAGCAAATTCTTGGTGTTTGGATAATGGCATGGAATTTAAAATACTGACTGAAGATGATTTAGGCATTCGTTATAAATAAGGGTATGGCTAATAGCGATTACATACAGGGCGTTATAGACGCTGCAAAAGGCAAACCATACTCGACAGGTTGGTATCGGGAGAAGATCAAGGAATTTGGTCAACCTGGCCGGTTGGACCTTATTAGAGATGGTAAACGATCTGCATCACCGTTTGGTGGGACGTTGAATATGTTTGTGTATGGACCTAAACACAAAAAGAAATTACCATACTATGATTCATTCCCACTGGTGTTGCCTATAGAAAACTATCCAGACGGATTTCTTGGATTAAATTTTCATTATCTACCAATACCTCTAAGAATGAAATTATTGGATAAGATGTTGGATTCTGATTTACGGACAAGTTATAATGCTATCAAGGGAGTTAGACTAGTTAGACCAACGATACACAGATACCTGGCTGGATATACGAAATCACAATTTCGTAAGATTGAGGAAGATGAATTGGTTATAGCAACATTACTCCCTGTTCACAATTTCAAAAAATCCTCTGCTAAGGCAGTTTGGGCAGATTCAAGGAAAATGATCTAATGGCAGAAGAGGGCGAAAAAAGGCAATCTCTTATTGATACGGCGTTTGATACAAGCAAAGCCGAAGTCATTCGGGACCCCGTTGGCGGCAATAGAGAGGTGCGTGGGGCATCATCTGCAATTGATACACTTCGTAGTGAATTGGGTAGAGGGGGTTTACCACAATCTAACAGATTTCAGTTGAACATCAATCCACCTCAAAACATGCCAGTTGGTGGCCAGATATTGCGAAGTATGATGATACGAACAGTTTCGGTAGACTTGCCCGGCAATACACTAGATACAATTCCAGATAATAACATATATGGACCAAACAGAAATATTGTACAAGGAATAAGTTATGCTGACTCTATTGATGCTAAATTTCTGATGGATGAAAATTTTGAGGTACATCAATACTTTCAGGCTTGGCAGAGATTGATGTATGATGACAAAACATGGAACTTGAGATATTACGATGATTATGCTTCGGGAACTATGGACATTTTTATTTTAAACAGAGATCATCGGCCGACAGCAGGATTTAGATTGTGGGAAGTATATCCATCCACTATTGGTGCGATATCTCTTGATATGGGAAGCAGCAGTCCTATAAATGAATTTACTGTATCTTTTAATTTTAGATTTTGGTCTGATATTGGAAAATATGGAACTAAACAACCAACAGAAGTAGCTGATAGAACCAGTTCTACTTTAAATGAACAGATATTAGCAGGATCAAGACCGCCGCCGCCGGCGACGATAAACAATTCAGTGCCATAAGGGCCCTTTTGATAACGATGAAGATGGATGATTAAAACTAACTGATTTGATAAGGAGACAATACTATGGCTTTGCCAAAACTTGAAACACCCACCTATATGATGGAAAGACCCTCAACAGGGAATGAAATTAAATACCGACCATTTCTGGTCAAAGAAGAAAAAATTCTTCTTTTAGCAATGGAGGAAAACACCGCAGCTGCAACTCATCAAGCAGTTCTTGATTTAGTCAATGCTTGCACTTTTGGAGAAATTGGTGCTAAGACTGATCCAATGTTTGATATCGAATATGCTTTCTTGAAGATTAGGCAGAAGTCGATTTCTGAAACGGTAACTGTTAATCTACTCTGCCCAGATGATAATGAAACTTATGTTGAGACAGAGATTAACCTTGAAGAAGTCAACATTATGTTGGATGAGGATCATAATACAGAATGCACTCTTGGTAAAGATGCTAACGGAAACGATTGCAGTATTACAATGAATTATCCAAGTGTTGAAGCTACCCTACGAGCTAGTGATGAGACAAGCAGTGTGGAAAGAATTTTCTATGTGCTTAAAAGTTGTGTAGATACAATTAAGTTTGGTGATGATATTTACAACGTTGTTGACATATCCAATGAAGAACTTGATGAGTTTGTAGATAGTCTTACACAAGATCAGTTTTCAACATTGCAAGAGTTTTTTGATACGATGCCTAAATTAAGGCATGAGGTGGAAATTACTAATCCGAATACAAAAGTAAAATCCACAGTTACTTTGGAGGGACTATCAGATTTTTTAGACTAACTCTTTCTCATAACAATCTGGCGGCGTACTTTAAGATTAACTTTGGAATGATGCAACATCATAAGTACAGTCTAACAGAGATAGAAAATATGATACCTTGGGAAAGAGACATTTACGTTTCATTATTAACACAGTGGCTAAAGGAAGAAAAAGAGAGAATAGAGAAACAGAATAGGAGTTAATATCGTGGTTCAAAAGAAATTACAATCAGAATCGCAATATAATGAATATGATTTGGATGGAGATGGT
>Ga0114932_10005839_pt1 | contig 10759 bp, 14 predicted proteins | sample 2SBtaG_2_FD_87286 | JGI IMG/M metagenome (GOLD analysis project Ga0114932, IMG submission 87286) | Deep subsurface microbial communities from Kolumbo volcano to uncover new lineages of life (NeLLi) - 2SBTROV12_ACTIVE470 metaG | ecosystem: Environmental > Aquatic > Marine > Volcanic ... | reverse complement strand
TTTTGCAGTCTTTCGGTGATCTCCTGCGTTTTGATTTCATCACCGTTGTTCAAGCATCCCCTGCGGAGCAATTTTAAAAAAAGCATGAGCAAAGCGAGTTCCTCATAATTCCGATGGCCTTCGAGTTATCCACAGGAGCTCATGGCAAGGTTAATATATAAAAGGTTAAATAAAGGAAAAGGATAGGGATTTGAAGTTGTTATAATACATCAATAAAAACAATGCTATAAGGGACATTTTTATTTTGAACTGGCGGTCAAACCTACTACATGTGGACGAACTGGCGGTCAAACCTACTACCTTTTGGACGAACTGGCGGTCAAACCTACTACATGTGGCGGTCAAACCTACTACCTTTTGGACGAACTGGCGGTCAAACCTACTACTTACTTCCCATAAACAAGGCTCTGCACTTGCCATAATTTGTCCTAATCTGCGAATTGGCGGTCAAACCTACTACTTACTGGCGGTCAAACCTACTACCTTTTGGACGAACTGGCGGTCAAACCTACTACTTAAAAAGCACTTATCCACAGATTTGGTGTTTTTGAACTCACCCTTTTTGGATTTTTGTTCGCGCCTCTTTAACTCTTTTGTTGGCGGCTTTTTGCTCCGTTGAGAACGCGGATGTCGGGAATACCGTATATTTAACATCAACGACTTTTCGGCCTTCTTTTTGTTGGTCTTCTTCATAATTCATCAAAACACCTCGCTCAACCAACTCATTCAAAGCGGACGTGATTTTTTGTCTGTTTTTCCCATCTGTTGATTGTTGTAATAACGCGCTATCCCTTACAAGGCTCGAATATTTGAAATGATAGTGATCTAAAAGGCTGGCTTGTCGAAAACGGTTGATCAGTTGCTTATATATCCAACGTGTCAGTTGCTCATTACACTTCAACAAACGGTCATAGTTGAACTGTCTGTATTCAAGGCGGTTGATGCCGTGGCTGATGAAAAGCGGTAATCTGGCGATATGGAGCGCATCCGTATCAGCCAAATATTCATCCCGCCCCACAGTCACAAGGTCTTGCAAAATGGACCCTCGCCAGACCTCTTTCTCCTCATTATAAAGCGTAATAACGCAAGAACTCATGACTTCTATAGCCTGTTTGATTTCATTGCGGCTTCGGCTTCGGTTTCTTGATTTCAGCTCGTTGAAAATCATGCTCAAAGAAAACCGTATCCATGTTTCAATGTTTTGCGGGTCATGAATGCCGAGCTGTTGATCAGTGAATATTTTCTTTAAGGCTTCCTCGACAAGCTCCTCGGTAATACCGGGGAAAAACGATTTGTATTTTCCGTCTTTTTGCTCAATTTGCGCGGGTTGTATTTTGACAGCGCAAGGCATGTCATTGTAAATATATTCCCATTTATACGGGTCAGCGTGACCTGTTGGCGTTCGTATTTTTTCGACTTGTCTTGGCGTGAAGAAATACTTTGGGATACTTTCCCATATTTCTACTGTATTGGAAACTTCGCTTTCATCGTTCGTTAAAAACTGAGAAAACATATCGAGTTGAACACTTTTTATAGGCACACTCGGCGGTTTTTTCATTAGTGTTTTTTTCTTCTTCATGAAGACACTTTCTTATTTTAAAATGTTAATATTTTAATATTATAATTTTTTATATTTTTTAAATAATAACAACAAAGCTTCTTCGATTAAATCAGGACCTTTACTTCCTGTGATATGCTTTTGTTCTGCTACAAGCGAGTCAAAAATTTGTTGGTAATCAACACGAAGCCGAAATCCTTTTAATGAGCGTTCTATCGGTTGTGGTTTTTGATCTCTGGCCCTCGGTTTCGGCGCGGCTGGATTAGAAACAACTTTTCCCGAAGCAGAAAGCCTTCCCGCTCGTTTATCCTCTTGATTTAACCAGTCAGGCTGCGACATGTTTTTGAACCTCCTCTTGTAATACAGCGGCAAGAATTGCTTTAAATTCTTGGCGACGATCATTGACGTTGTAGGCCTTATTCAAAGAAGCATCGAATATGGTTTTATAATGGCTTGCAGCACGGCTGAAAACTCCGCTTGAACGAATTTCAAAAGCACCTCGTTGAAGCAAGGCTAAAACGGTATCTTTCTCTTGTCGCCGTGAACGATTGCCGTTTGTTACAACAGTAATAATTCGCTTATTTACGGCTTTCGCTTTTTTGTAGGCATCTGCGTAAGTCGCATATTGAGAACGCTCCGGTTGCACGGGCATTAAAAGCAATTTTGGAGCGGGGATTTCCCAATCATTGGCCTGATGATCAATTATAACCAGATCAGAGTCAGGACTTTTATCAGGAAGTTCTGACAATACAGTAAAAGGCAATTCGCCGTCTTGATAAAACAAGGTACTTGTTCCTTGCTTATCCTGACAAATAACAACAGGTTTTAAGCCAATATCCACAGCAGAAGCGGCAAGGTTAAGGCTAATCATGCTTTTCCCTTGTCCTCCTTTTGGATTCCAAACGCTAACAATTTTCATATTTTATCCTTTTAAAATGTTAACATTTTTTTATACTAACATATTAAATGACAAAAACAATAAAGAATCCAGATAACGCATAGCAATCGAAACACCCCAAAAAGGGACCCCTTTTGACACAAAAATCTTGGGTTCGTAAATGATTGATAATCAAAGTCCTTGACAACACCAAAAGGGCCGCCCCGTATATTTTATTTTGGAACGCCAATGCTTTCCGGTATACCGTAAAGCATGGCTAAAATCACTGTTATTCCCATTGAACGCATAGCTGAAAAAATCTATCTCATTCGGGATGAAAAAGTCATGCTTGATTCCGATTTAGCTGAACTCTATGAAGTTCCGACAAAGCGTTTGAATGAACAGGTAAAACGCAATATTCGACGTTTCCCGGAAGATTTCATGTTTCAACTCACAAAGGAAGAGTTTGAACACTTGAAGTCGCAAATTGCGACCTCAAGTTGGGGCGGACGCAGAACGATGCCTTATGTCTTCACCGAGCAAGGCGTAGCGATGCTTTCCAGTGTTCTTCACAGTGATCGGGCAATCGATATAAACGTTGCCATCATGAGAACGTTCATAAAGTTAAGGGAAATGCTCTCCACACACAAAGATATAGCGCGAAAAATAGAAGAGCATGATCGGCAGATCTCGAATCTGTACGCTTATATCGAGCAGATTTTAGCGCAACCGGAAGGCAGAAAGAATCCCATCGGTTATATCTGGCCAAAAGACGACGAATAATAAAAACTCTCAATAACTGTAATAGCGGGAGAGTGGTCTTAAGAAGTATAGTTTGTGGTACGCTCCCATTGACATGTCTCTTTTAATGTCTCAGAATATTATTCTTATATTCCCTAAGAGATAAGGAGACATGCGATGGCCCTTATTGGCTATGCTCGCGTCAGCTCCGTCGGTCAAAGCCTCGATGTGCAGCGCGATAAACTCACCCATTGCGACAAAATCTTTGAAGAAAAGAAAAGCGGCACGTCTGAAAAACGCCCACGACTCAAAGCCTGTTTAGAATATGTTAGAGAAGGGGATGCTCTGATTGTCACAAGGCTTGATCGACTAGCTCGATCAACGCTCCACCTCTGCCAAATCGCCGAAACACTCAAGGAAAAAGGCGTTGATCTCCAGGTGCTGGACCAAAGCATCAATACAGCCGATGCCACCGGCCGTTTGCTCTTCAATATGCTCGGCGCAATAAACCAGTTTGAAACCGAAATCCGCGCAGAACGGCAAATGGAGGGTATCCACAAAGCCAAACAGCGCGGCGTCACCTTCGGTCGCCAGAGAAAGTTATCTGATCAAGATGTTCAGGGCATGAAAGAAAAAAGAGGGCAGGGGATACTCATCAAGGATCTGATGAAAGACTATGGTCTATCCAAAGCCAGTGTTTATCGGTATCTTGGTAAAACAGAATAAAACACACCATATTGTGTTTTTTTTAATTTAAATTAATATATATCGTTTTTTGGTCTTGATTTTAAATCATCAATCCCCATGTTACTCCTAAGGAAATAATAGTGGATTAACTAATGCCAACAATAATACATTTCATAGATGTCGGCCAAGGTAATATGGTTCTAATCGAGGCCAGTAACGGTAAGAATTTCGTTTTTGATTGTAACGTTACTAACGATAATCAGGGACGTGTTCTCGATTATGTCGCCAATCAAATTGGCGAAGGAAAACAACTTCATGCATTCATATGTTCACATAGGGATGCGGATCATATGCGAGGTGTAAAAAAGTTACATGCACGTTTTCCAATTAAGAAAATTTGGGATAGCGGTTATCCAGGAACGACTACTGATTCACCTGAGTATCGGGCATACATGGATTTACGCCGTACGGTTGGGAATAGGGTAATAAAAAAATTAACACGTAATGATTACGAACGAACACGTTTTCGTTATCTAAGTGCACAAGACGAAAGACTACCTGATAATGCCAATGCTCAAGGGATTGTTATAAAAGTGGAGCATAGGAGTTCTGACAACACATATGCTCTGTCTAGTTCAATGCTACCTGGGGATAGCGACGCTCAAACTTGGTCTAAAGGAATTATGGTTGATTGCAGTCATAGGGATGTTTCATCATCTATTCTTATGGCGGCACATCATGGCTCTATTTCTTTTTTTGAAGATCCTGAAAAGCAAGATTATTATACCTCTCATCTTGAAGCCATTAGTCCAGATATGACAATAATATCTGTTGGAGATAATGGCCATGGTCACCCCAATGAACAAGCACTGAAATTTTATCGGAAATACTCAAAAGGATCAGATTCTGGCAATAAAGTCTATCGTACAGATACGAAAGGAACCATGAAGCTTACGCTAAAAGATGGTGGTGGATGGAATCTGAGTACACATCAATAAACTACAGATTAAAGGATTAACTTCTATATGCTTAATAATCTATTTGATGAATACAGCCTCAATGCTCGTGTTAAACCATCTTTACTGGCAATATTGCCCGTTATAATCAGTGTTTTTATAATCATTCCTGCACTATATAAAACTATAGTAAGCCTATTTGGTATCTTGGTAGCCTGTGGACTTATAACTCTATTAGCGCACTTATCCAGACATCGTGGCCGCAAAGTTGAAAAAGCTCTACTTGATAAATGGGGAGGATTTCCTAGCACTATTTTCCTTCGGCACTCAGACCAAACAATAGATAAGCATACAAAAAAACGTTATAGAGCCTTCCTTGAAACCAATATTCCTGAATGGGAATCACCAACAGATCAAGACGAAAATTCTGATCAAACTTCGGCAGACATTAAATACAAATCGGCAAGTAAATGGCTTATTGAACAGACAAGAGACACAAAAATATACAATCTGTTATTTAAGGAAAATATATCGTATGGATTCCGTAGAAATTGTTTAGGCATTAAATATTTTGGAATTATATTATCGCTTATCTCTTTAATCCTTGTTTTTTGTACATTATACAACTCAGAATTTTCTATTCTCTTGGAAGAAAAAAACTTAGAGTTAAGTTTCGCTCTATTCTCGTTATTGATGTTAGTTTGGTGGATATTTATAGTCTCAGAATCATGGGTAAAAGATGCAGCGGATAGCTATGCGTTACGGCTTTTATCCGTGTGCGACCAAGTCCAACAATAAACTACAAATGCCCCTTTGTGGTTTATTACCCCTTCTCCAATCAGAAAATATCAGGCAAATTTCACAGAAAATTAGGGGATAAACTGAACAATTCATTAGACATCTATTCACATTTTCAGCATTTTGCCCCTTTCGTCAAGTTGCATTTTTTTGTTGACAACTGTATCATTTATGGTACATTCTGGTATGGATAGAATGAAGAAAATAGAAGCGAATTTTTACCGTTCCGATACTGGGAAAGAACCCGTCCGTGAATGGCTTCTAACACTTGACCGTGAAGATCGACGCAAGGTGGGAACAGATATTCAGAAGGTTGAGTTTGGCTGGCCCATTGGCATGCCCTACAGCCGTAACCTCGAAAAAGGGCTGTATGAAGTACGCAGCAACATATCAAATGGGCGCATTGCACGGGTTTTGTTCTGTATACAGAAAAACCGGATGATCTTGTTGCATGGGTTCATCAAAAAGACCCAGACAACGCCTGATAAGGAAAAAGACATTGCCCGTAAACGTATGAAAAGAGGAAAAAGTAATGATTAAAAAACAAAATATCGGCTCGTCTTTTGACACCTTTCTTGAAGAGGATGGGCTACTTCATACCTGCGAAGAGCAAGCAATTAAAGAGATTTTGGCCGATCAGGTTAAAGCGGCCATGGCTGCCGAGGGGTTAAACAAAACACAAATGGCGCAGCGCATGAACACCAGTCGACAAGCCCTCGACCGTCTGCTCGACCCGCTCAACACAGGAGTGACATTGCAAACCATGCAACGTGCCGCCAGTGCAGTAGGCCGTAAACTCACCCTAGAATTACAGTGACAGGATGCAACATAGCGAGTTTTCAATCGGCACAGAATTTTTTACTGACACCGGCCAATGGCGGTGTACCGATATTGGCACGCGCACCGTTGTTGCAATCAAAATCTCGGAAATCCGTGTAACAACCCAAAAGGGAGACAAAACCACCCAACAGGATATTTCCGATGATCCAACGTGGTTTAATGGCCCACCTTATGCCGTCGCGGAACATATCTTTGACGAAGACGGTATATCCGGATGCTGGGAAAACCAACCCCTGTCCTCATCGGACTAAAAACGCCAAAAAAGTGAACACTTTGCTATCAAAGTGTTCACCTTGAACCTCTACCCTCTTATTCCAGGGTATCAAAATTTCGCAAAAACTGGAAAAGTAACAACGGCTTCAAATCTCAATTTTGTACGTCTACATAAAGTGTATGAGCTCTAAAAGTACGACTTAGCAATCTGGAAATCCCTAAATTGTGAATAGCTCACAGATTTTTTTTGGATAGCCATAATAGTGGATGATCATGCATATTACTTATTTTTCATATAGTTATGGCGCGACAATATACCACTTCCATCAATTGGGAGAACGTAGGATAATGCACAAGCAGACGCTCGTTGCAAACAATTGAGATTTGATGAATTGCTTATTTTGTTCGATTATTTGACACAAATCACGTCCTTGACACAACAGAGGATCTATGATTTTTTAAGATGAAAAAACTTTTTAGGAGACATGAGATGAAAACTACTTTTAATACAGAAAACACACAGACTAGTTTCACAGATCTAGTGACGCATGAACATTCAAGGATAAGGAAGGCGGGGAAAACACTAAAGTTTATTATCCCTGGCCCGTAATAGCCTTGTACTCTTTATCACTGGACAGCGGTTTGAATTCAGAATCGAGCCTTGCTGCAATAGATAGAAAATCCATTTTATCGATTGCTAATCGAAGATGCTCTTTTGCTTCTCGAAATTTCCCCTGACTAACGAGAGCACCTGCCTTGTTATATAGGACATTTCCTGAGATTGCGGTATGCTCATCATGATCTTCTTTACTAAGCCTTAATGATTCGTCATAGAGGCTTATTGCTCCTGAAAAATCACCTTTAGCCTGTAGCAGGGTTCCTCGTAGGGCCGCCACAAAGACGCTAGATAATAGATTATGTACGTGTATGTCGCATAATAAAGGAAAAAAAGATAGCTTGAAGTGTTCAGGAAGCTCGTAGACCTCTAAGTTGTAAATAGTTAACAGATTTTTTTATCGGAGCAAGATAAAATTTGACGTAACTGCTAAACTGTGATAGATAGATGCGGCCTTTTGATCTATTGCCTTATATGGACTTTGAGTTATCTTTATTTTACGCGAAATAGAGTGCGGTAGCTCATATATGAAAAAGACTAACTACTTGTTTATAATATATTTATAGTGCGGCTATATGCCACTTCTGCCAATTGGAAGAGTGGGGGATAATGTATGAGCTGATGCTCATTGCAAACACTTTAGATTTGATGAAACCATTATTTTCGTAAATCACACCATTGACACAATAGAGGCTCTGTGATTTTCTGATATGAAATGACTTTTTAGGAGATTTGAAATGAAAACTACGTTTAACACCACATGTGCAGAGACTAGACACGAGGAATCGGTCACTCAGTTTAATAAAATATTGGACGGAAACAATATTGGACCGCCAGGTTAACCGCTTCAAGTTTTTAAGGCATCCCAAACGATGTTTATGAATTCTTCGTCTTCTCTGATGGCATCGAAGTCATGATCGGATTTTGCCACTGCACCTTCTTCCGGATCTATTGCTATTGCGCGCCTAAGATAACTTTTTGCTTCGTCAAAGCGTCTTAGCCTGCAAGCTGCACACGCTATGTTGTATAACGTTCCTGGCCGGTCATTTACATACTCTAGGCTTTTCTTAAAATTTTCATAAGCTGAATCGAATTTACCCTCGAGGTGTAACGCGATACCTTGGGTTCCAAATACTATTCCAAGAAGCACTTCATTAGTGGGCTTGAGCGCTAGGACTTCTTTGCAAACCCTGAATATTGGGTTGACTACTCTTTTGACCGGTGGACGGGCTGACTCTTGCTCCCATCCATATCTAATAACCCAATTAGTAAACTTGTTCAATTCTGTCGTGAGGATTAAAAACCCCTTCAGATTAAGGAGAGTCTCCTCTTTGAACTTCCCCATGTCTTCATGGAACTTTCCAGAATTTTCAAGGTGAGCATTCATTTCACTAGAAAATTCTTTTACTTTTTTTTCGGCTACTTTAGTAGCAGTACTTTTAGCGGTAAAGTACACAGACGCTAATCCGCCCGCACCAACGAAAGCCGCTAATATTCCTGCCGCCCACAAGAGAGTATTGGTCATGCTCTCATAAAATATTCTCGTCTGCTCCATTGTGGATGTACTTGAATTAATAGCACGTTGCGCAGAGTCCGTTACCCCCTTCAATTCAAATAACGGATTTCGTGGTTTCTGTACTAATTTTTTTTCCAGCTCTGCTATTTCCTGTTTTAAGAGAACTTGTTTTCTTTGACTTTCCAAAAGTTCTTTTTTGAGCTCACTGAAAGATGGTTCAGCTGCTTCCAGTGAAAGTGATGCTGAGATAAACAAGAATACACATAGAACCTTTTTCATATTACTGCCGTTCATAAAAAATTGGGATTTTATTCCATACCTAACGACTCATCAATTCAGTCGTGATTTTGAATAATCTCAGCTACCTTACCGCCCATTCTCCCTGCCCCGACCCCTCTTGTTTTTGGGGACAAGCCTAGGTTCAGGCTCGCTTTGATTTTCCTTAGGCTGAAAGGTCTGAGGGAATGGCTGCTTGTTTTCATTAGCAACCGTCTTTTTCAACACCGCTTTCTCAAACGTTTTCGTGGCCCCTGTCTTCGGCATCGGTTGCGGGGATTTCTCAAATTCCGCACGCTCGCGCACATGACGATCCGTCAACGTTTGTCGGTTCTCTGCTATCTTCGCATTGAACAGGGACATCCCTTCTTTCTGCCGTTGTTTAACGCCCTCAATCGTACGCTGAAGATTTTCGACATCTTCTTGCCTGTCACGGGTTTTCCCCGTGAGCTTGGAAAACATGCCTTGGCTGTTTTTAAGGGCGCGTTCCGCTTGCCGTAATTTGTATCGCCACTCTTCGGGTTGGTAATAGTCTTTCAAACGTTCTGTTTCACGAAATCGTGCCTCGGATGCGGCCTGTTCAAATTTGTAAAGTTCTTCCCGTTGACGGTGCTCCAATGCAATACGGGCCTTTTTGATCTGTTCGGGATCGGGTTGTTTTAAGGCCGGATCAGAAAGATTGTTGAAAGGGCCTTTTGAGGGTTTATTCTTTTGTTTGGCTTGTTCTCTATGGATTGCAAGATCAAGTACTTTGCGCTCTTCTTTCAGTTGAGCTAGGTTTTGATTGAAGACCTCAACTGCTTTGTTTTTTTCACCCTGCCGGGTGTCTTCGCCTTTGCGTTCCATCGACGTGGCCTCAACGCCCATATGAACGCTCGGAGCCTCGTCAAGGCCTCTTGCCTCATGGGAACGACTGTCCACCCGCTCTTCATGGCCTGCTTTTTCTAAAGCACGGTTGAGGTGTTGTTCCCACAGTTTGCGCCAATCTTTGAGGGTGGCTTTTTCGTTCCAGTTACGCGGCTTTTTGGCTTTGAAACCGTTGCGGGTGATTTGGCGGGTGGTAATCAGAAGATGAGCGTGGATGTTCCGGTTGTCGCCTTCTTTGTCGGGCGCGTGAATATCGGCTTGGACGGCTGCGCCGCGTTTGATATAGGCCTCTTGGATGAACCCGCCGAGGAGTTCGCGGTTTTGTTCTAGGGTTAATTCATGAGGGAGGGCGACAATGTTTTCGCGGGCAACTTGGGCGTCTTTACGTTTTTCGAAAAGCTCGACGTTGTTCCAGAGGCTTGAAGCCTCTTTGGCCCAGTCGGGGGCGCGTGCGGGGGTATGGAGGGCGTGGTCTAATACGCCGTCTTTGCCTTTATTCGAGTAGTCGAAGATTTCACCCGTGCGTTGGTCTTCGATGCGAATGCCGGCGCGATAGGCACTCGCGGCGGTTGAGCTTCGGCCCGCGCTGCGACCGATGATTTTCATCGTAAAATGATAGATGGCCACAGGTGAGTGTCTCGTATCCTATTCGCTTCTGTCCCCGGTGAGGACCGGGCATGACTCCCCCTTCTTGAAGGGGGTTGGGGGGATCTTTTTTCGGCTAGGGGCCGAAAAACGCACAACATTGCTTGCAATGTATAAGTGCGCCCTTAGGGTACTGAACGGCTCACTGTCGTTTGCCGTTCATTTTGCT
>Ga0114932_10005838_pt1 | contig 10761 bp, 5 predicted proteins | sample 2SBtaG_2_FD_87286 | JGI IMG/M metagenome (GOLD analysis project Ga0114932, IMG submission 87286) | Deep subsurface microbial communities from Kolumbo volcano to uncover new lineages of life (NeLLi) - 2SBTROV12_ACTIVE470 metaG | ecosystem: Environmental > Aquatic > Marine > Volcanic ... | reverse complement strand
TATTCCAAATGAACTACCTAAACCCATTATGTTAAATCACCGACTAAATGCCAAGTGGATTGTGCGACTTTTTTCAATGTAGCACCAGAATATTGACCAGCTAAATTGAAATTATTATTTTTTACCAACACAGTAACACCTGAACTTCCTGTTTCAAAAAACAAACCTCTACCAGTAGAACCTGTTTGGAAAAATTCATATTCAGTTCCTATAGCAACACTTGCAGTATTGTGGTGTAAAATAGAACAAGTCATATTTCCATTAACAATATTATAATAACCACCATAATCTGCAGATGCTGAAAAATCAGTATAATGTTGTTTAATTGGTCTATGACCTATGAATTCTTTTGTCTCAACTCTAGCAAATGAACCAGTTGAAGATGATGAACCACTTACCGTACCAGTAGCAGCGTTTATCTCTAATGATTTTACTCCAGCATGTGTTGAAACAGTTAAAGCATTGGTTGAAGCTTGTGAACTTGCGGCTGGTCTTAATTCAAGAACTGGTAGATGGGTTTTGTCAGATTGAACTCTTAATCCATAATTACCTACCCCAATGTTCCAATCATCTAAACCACCAGTATTACCATTTGTGAGGTGCATGAAATTATTACCCGAACCTTCAAGTGTAAGTGCATAACCACTACCATTACTTTTAATAGCTGCAGCAGGTTGATTGGTTTTTGATTGAACATATAATTTTACTGAAGGATGGAGATCCGATGAACCACCAAATCCACCAGCTGCATTTGGACCTGTCCCAATAATACAAGCACCAAAGGAACCAGTTGATTTTGCTGAACCACTTATGTTTCCATTAGCATCTCCTAGTATAACTCCATCAGCACCAGCAAATGTAACTTTAGTGTGAGATGAATTACCAATTACAGTTGTGTTATCTTCATGATTTAATGAACCACTTCCAATTGCAATTCTATTTTGTGCATTTACTCCAGAACCTGAAGTTGCAGCGCCAATAAATACATTTTTATCTCCAGTGGTTATTTTGTAGCCTGCCAAAAATCCAACAAAAACATTATGCTCTCCACCCGTATTACTACCACCCGCGTCACCGCCAACTAGAACATTATGTTTTCCAGTAAGATTTACTCCAGCACTAGCGCCAATAACAACTGAACCAAATGTATTTGCAGCAGCACCGGCTCGATTTCCTATAAAGACTGAATTATCTAAATTTGTTACCTTACCAGCTTCATGTCCAATTGCAACTACTTGATCTGCTGATGCAACCTCACGCATGGCTTGATATCCAATAGCAACATTTTTACCAGAATCAACTTCTTGACTCATGGCTTCATATCCAATAGCAACATTCTTTTGGTTAATTCCTCCTGCTCCGGCGTCTACTCCAAAATGTGTGTTATTGATATTACCATAACCTTGATTGTAATTAACTAATTTTAATGTACCAAATGAACCAGTTGAAACAGCAGAACCACTTATTGATGATTGTGAACCATCAGTTGCATTAGGTGATGATGCTATTTCACTACCACCTACAAGTAATTTACCAAACGAACCAGTTGATTTTAATGAACCACTTATTAAAGCATTTCCTCCAAACACAACATGAGTTTGGTCTGAATTACCAATTACAGTTTGGTTATCACCAGTAGATGTTACATTATGTCCAATGGCAATTTGATTTTGAGCATCAGCTGTGCTTACATCAGATCCCATACCTAAAGTTACATTCTTATCTCCTGTAGTATTTGTGTCGCCCGACCTATATCCGTAAAAAGCATTCTCCTCACCCGTAGTAGTGTTTTTGCCCGCCTCAAAACCGACAGCGACAGTATTAGTACAACTACCATTACCATATAAAGTACGAAAACCAATAGCAACATTAGAAGCATTACCATTTCCACTTACCATAGCTTGGTATCCAATAGCGACATTATTATTTGGAGATGAATTAGCTGCTGCAGCACCAGCTCCTATGTATACATTATTTTCACCAGTTATAGCTGCAATACCTTGTCCAATTATTACATTGTCAGCTCCACTAGTTAAGGCAGCTCCAGTTGTACTGTCGCCTATAATGACATTCATAGCTCCATCTACGGTATTTCGTATATCTACATCACCATTTTCATTACTTAATTTCAATTGACCAAACGAACCAGTTGAACCAGCTGAACCACTTATTAATGCATTACCACCAAACACAACATGAGTTTGACTTGAATTACCAATTACAGTTTTGTTGTCTCCTAATCCCGTTACAGCGTAACCAATTACAATTTCATTTTCTGCACTACCAGAAGATACATCTGATCCAGCTCCAATAATTGTATTATTATCTCCAGTTGTAATAGCATCGCCCGCGTCATGCCCTAGTAGTGTTAGATTTGTGGCACTAGTTACATATTGACCTGCTGCATCTCCAACTGCTGTGTTATCACTAGCAAGATTTCTAAATAAAGCCTTCTGTCCAATAGCAACGGTATTATTACCAGCCGTATTATAATAACCTGCCCATTTTCCTATGGAAATATTTTGATCTCCAGATATATTTGAATATCCAGTTTGTTCACCAATGGAAACATTCTCAAATCCATTGGAAGTTTGCCTTCCCGCCTCGTTACCAAGTGCTATATTTGAATATCCAGTATTGTTAGTATAAAGAGATCTGTAGCCAATAGCGACATTATTATCTCCTGCAGTTAGCGCAGTTAATGATTCAAAGCCAATCCCGACATTGTTCACCGCATCATTCATTGTAGCATCAGATACACCTTCTCCTATGAATACATTATAGTTACTTCCGGCGTCTAAACTTAATCCCGCATTTTTTCCAAAGATTGTATTTGCAATTCCAGCATCATTATTACTTAAACTTACTCCTTTAGCTTGTATTGTACCAAACGAACCAGTTGAAGTTACTGAACCACTTATGTTTCCACTTGCAGTTATGTGTGTTTCTACTAAAACATTGCCGTCAACATATAATTTCGCATTATTTCCAGATGCGTATAAGGTGCTACTAATTGTAACATCACCATCTTTAGTAATCATCATCCGTCTTGTGGCATCAGTTCCAAATTGTATATATCCATTAGAACTGTCATCTCTATTCCATATTACAGCTCTACCATTAGAAGCATTTCCAACTTCAAAATGACGAGCCGTTCCATCATTATCACTTGTAAATGTCAATGAAGCACCATCATCTGGTGTAGATATTTGAAGAGTTTTAGCAAAACCACCAGGACTTGTAGGTGATGTTGTACCTATACCAAAATCGTTCCCATCAGATGCAAAAGTTGCACCAGCAATTTCTAATAAACCAAACGAACCCGTTGAAGATGCTGAACCACTTATTAATGTATTAGTTCCACCAAATATCACATGAGTTTGACTTGAATTACCAATTACAGTTTTGTTGTCTCCTTTACCAGTCGCATTGTAACCAATTACTATTTGATTAGCAGCAGAATTTGCTGAAGGATCGGCACCAGCTCCAAGTATTACATTCTGTTGTCCCGTAGTGATAACATCTCCTGCCTGATAACCCAAGGTTGAGTTACTACCTCCAGTCGTTACACTTTTAAGTGATTCCATTCCAAACGCTGCATTATTGCTATTACTTTGTCCACTCGCACCAGCCATGGCATAATATCCAACAGCGGTATTATTATCACCAGTTTGATTAAACTCTATAGCACTTCTACCCACACCAGTATTATAATCACCAGTAGTATTTTTATATACCGATGCTGCTCCTACAGCGGTGTTGCGAGCACCACCCAAATTCTCTCGAAGAGCACCATTACCCAATCCTGTATTACCGTGTCCAGTATTAGTTTTTAATAAACTATATGCGCCAACTCCAGTATTACCATAACCAGTAGTATTAGCTGTTAAATTCAGATAACCTATTGATGTATTTTCATTAGCTTCATAATTAGTTGTAGAAGATACTACTTTTAAAGAACCCGAACCAATTCCAACATTATATTGTCCACTAAGTGTTTTAGGTGAATTTGAAGTTCCAGCATCATCACCAATAAATAAATTACTTCCAGTTATAAATTGTTTAAGTAAAGTTTTACCACCCACATCAACTTGTCCAAAAGAACCAGTTGAAGCTAATGAACCACTTACATCACCAGCAAAAATAGAAGTACCGTCACCTTTAAATCTGTGAATATTAGTACCATCTTTTAAAACAATAACTATATCAGCATTATCATCGTTTACTCTGTTGCTAATATAAAAATCATCGTCACCATTATCAAATCTAATGTTAGCTTTTTCATTACCATTTTGTAAAAATCTAAATCTTGTATTACCACCACTATGAGCATTATCAAAATCAAAATATACAATTCCATCATCCCCAGCATCACCTTCTAATCCTAATAAAGTAGTTGCACTTCGAGGAGTTTTACGCCCCACCAATAATGAACTATCAATAAGTGTGTGACCAAACGAACCAGTTGATTTTAATGAACCACTATATGTGCCATCACCAGAAGTAATTACAGCTTGTCTCGCACCACCAGCATTAGTAATTGTTAAGGCGGCCGTTGTATCGGCTGAACTTGCTTCTGGTCTTAATTCAAGAACTGATAGATTAGTTTTATCAGCTTGAATTCTTAATCCATAACTTCCTTTAGCTATTTTCCAATCATCGTGACCACCAGTTCCACCATTAGTTAAAAATAGAAAATTATTACCCGAACCTTCAAGTGCAAGTGCGTGACCACTACCATTACTTTTAATAGCTGCAGCAGATTTATTTACGGCAGATTGAACATAAAATTTTACTGAATCAAAGATATCCGATGAACCACCTCTATCAGTTGTACCAATGACTACAGAGCCAAACGAACCAGTTGAAGATGCTGAACTACTTATGTTTCCACTTGCAGTTATATGACCTGTTATATTTAAATTATCATTAAAAGATATGGTTTCTCCAGAAGCACCAGCAGATTCAAATTTACTAGCATATACTGTTCCACTTGCACTTATGTTTCCACTTGCAGTTACATGTGTAAGTACAACACCTCCTGTAACGAGATTTGTTAATCGAGTTGAAATAGATGCACTTGGTGTAGTACCTTCAAATACATTTGATAGTCCACTTCCATCACCACTAAATTTACTAGCAGTTATACTACCAGTTAATTGTAAACTACCTGTGTATTTGTGAGTATCGTCTAGGGTATCTCCAAAAGCAGTCGAACCACTATTGGTTATGATGTTAAGTTTAGTAACAGAAGATGATACGATAAATCTTTGTGCCGTAACATCTCCACTTAAATTCATATCAGAACCACTTATAGTTCCAGAAAATAATACCGTACTTCCCGACTGTGGTGCTATCGTGTTGACATTTAATTGTGACATGTTAAATTATCCTTATCATTGTACAAAAAATGTAGATGGTACAATTATAAATTGTGCTTCATCTTCTATTGTTAAACTTGCATCATTCCCTACAGTTAAACTATCACCTAAACTCAATGAAACATTATCACCAGAAAAAGTTTGATTTGAATTTATTGTTTTATTTTTCTCAAAAGTTAAAAATTGAGAATTTAAATTATTTGATGTTACTGTTTCGGATGTTGTAAAACTACCAGATACTCTAAAATCATTTAACCTATCCCCAATTCCATCGTACAATGTACTATCTGTATCACGAACTTGTAATATATGTTGAAAAGTATCGGATATTTTTTCATCAGTTAAATTAAAAAGTGGTTTATCAGGCATTTTAATCTAGCCTCTTTATAACTTTATTTAGAAAAATATTAAAACCTTCTTGTATGTCAGACTCTCTATAATAATTATATATTACTTTTGATAAACTCTTCTTATTTTTTACCAATAGTTTTTTAGTCATTCCTCTTTCTTTTAATAGATTTATCAGTTGTTGTTCTGGTGTAATTTTTTCAATTACAATCTTTGGTTTTGTTTTTGTTTTACTCAATACTTCAACTTTTGCCTTTTTACTTGTTATGACTTGAAAAGTTTCTTCATAAGGTTGAAAATAAGCATCTTCAGCAATAACTTCTAATTCCATTTTACCAATTTCACCATCTTGTGAAATATTTTTTAATTTAGGTAATACTATTTCACCTTTTCCATTAGATTTGATTTTACCCTCGACCATTAGGTTTTTATCATCAAATTTTAATATTGCTCTTAATTTTGAATCTTTGATTGAAGCTCCTTCAAGAGAGACATTACATTCAAATAATTCTGATTTATCTGTATAAAGTTTAATCGACATATATATTCACCTGTGGTTTAAATAAAACTTCTTGGATTACCATATCGATATCTGATAAAGTAATCTTAGCATCAAGTGGTATTTCAACCTTTTGTTTTATTTTATTTGACTTGACTTTCATTATTAATTCAACAACTTTCTTTTTCTTTGTTCTATCTTTAAATAAATCAGAATAAGCTTCATCATATCTACGACTTCTACCTCGTAATTTATACAATTCATAAGCAGTACTGAATTCAGTCCAAGTAAATGCAGTTTCAGTTGATTGTGCTAATGTAGTTGGTGATATATCGGCACCACCCCAAGTAGTTGGCATAGACTTATCCTAATTATTCATATATAAATATAAAACTATAATGTTAATGATTAAAAATACTATTATCTAGTAGTTAATTTAGTAATGGCAACCACATCAGTAACACTATTACAAGTAAATGTACAATTATTAACATCAGTTGCCGCTGTTCCATTACCTTTAAATTGAAATCTAACATAAATTGTACCTGAAGCTCCACCACTCAATACATTTAGTATTTGACATGTTTCTCCAATACCTTTAAATCCAGTAGCACTATTACCAGTACCACTTGTTCCAGGATCACCAGAATCAGACATAGAAACATCTAAGTCACCATAATCAGCTCCAGCAACATCTGTAATTGCAGCAGTCAAGGCTCCAGTTGGATTAGTTAAAGTAAAGGTTTTTAAACTACTGTGAACTGTAGCACTTATACCCGCAGTTATTGTAAAATCCGCTATAACACTACTGAAAGATGTTCCCGCAAGGTCGTGGTCATATTCATAAAATTCAGACATAGCATGTGGTGCATTACCATCTGGTCTAGCGTCTGTTGCATTAGCGGTATTTATCGTGGCTACAGTTCCATCAGAACAATCTTTTAATGAAACCGGTTCGGTACCTGTATCGGTATAGTCATCATTTTCTAACTCACCTAATATTCCAGTTAATGATATTGCTCCACTACTAGGGACTGCCATTTTTTATTTCCTTGATTTGTTGTCGTAGGTCGTCAATTTGTTCTTGTTGTTCTTTTATCCCCTCAATTAATAACCCAACTAATCTATCATGTCGAACTCCTAGATATCCAGTATTTTTTTCTTTAACTATTTGTGGTAATACTTTTTGAACATCTTGTGCTATTACACCACTATCATATGAACCACTCGCATAAGTGTTTTGTAATTTATTCCATTGATATTCAACTCCACGCAATTGTTGAACTTTTTCAATTGGTTTTTCAATTAATTTTACATTATCTTTTAGTCGTTCATCTGAAGTATAAAATGCAACAACATCATCTTCAGCTCTTATAGTGTGAGCCGCCTCTATAGAACCAAACGAACCTGTTGAAATTACTGAACCACTTACTTTATTTCCACTAAGTGTTAATACTCCAGTTCCCGAACCAGATACTATAAATTCAGCACTTGATGTTACATAAGTTAATGTTCCTGTACTAGAGCCAGGACCTACAAATTTTATTATTTTATCATAAGTTGGAAATCCATCACCATGTTCTAAAGTAATACCATTTGTACCTAATGCTTCTGCACTACCAGCTACCAAAGAAATGTGGTCGTTTGAATCTTCTGTTATGTATGTATGATTTACACCACTATCTAAATATATTTTACCAGTTGCTGGGACTTTTATATTAGCAGCATGAACTGTTGCTCCACTATCTTGCCCCATATAAACAGCAGTTACAGATGCATTACCAAGTGTTACTGAGTTATCTGCTACTGCTTGTGCATCCCTACCAATAACAACTTGATTTGTAGAATCAGCGGCAGATGTTCTTGCATTATCACCAATTATTACATTACTAGTACCACTTGTTAAGGCAACTGTGTCAAATCCAGCCTGATGCCCGACAATTGTATTTGTTGCTCCAGTTACACTTGCACCTGCCTTATATCCTATTGCAGTATTGGCATTGCCACTACAGACTTTTAATGCTTCAGTACCAACAGCGGCATTAAGCTGTCCAGTCATGTCTTCTGCGGCTTTAAACCCAACTGCTGTATTATTAGACTGTGTTGTTATTACTTTTAAACTATCTGCACCTACCGCTACATTATAATCACCAGTTGTGATTGCAGTTAATGAATGATGTCCAAAAGCGGCATTTTCTGAACAAGAACTACCACCAGTAGTACCTTCCATTGCACCATGACCAACTGCTGTATTTAAAGTACCATCATCTAAAAATCTTCCAGCATATCCACCAATATATGTACAAGATTGTGGTGTAGAACCAAGTGAATCCATATCCTCACCAGCCATATAACCAACTAAAACACAATCACTTGATGTAGTTATTCCTAATCCAGCATTATAACCTATCGCAGTATTTCTTGCCCCGGTTGTCAAAGTTTTTAAAGCTTGTCGGCCGATGGCAATGGTGTTATTCGCACCATCAGTTGTATCTCCATGCGCTTCAAATGCTTCCTTTCCAATAGCCACAACCCCAGCTAAATTATCAGCTGTTCCGTCTAAATTATAACCAGAGCGATATCCGATGAAAACATTGTCTGTTGTTCCAGTTAATGTACCACCAGCTTCATGCCCAATAATTACGGATGTTGTTCCATCTTGGTCTGTTGTTAATGCAGAATTACCAATAACAATATTAGAATGGCCGGTTTCTAAATTATCGGCTGCCTGATAACCAATTGCTATATTGTGATTTCCTGATAATATATCTTTTAGCGCCTGGTATCCAATACCAATATTAAAATGAGCAGTAGCACCACTTGTACCATAACCTGCAGAATATCCCAAATAAACATTATATGCACTATTTGTCTGATTATAACCTGAGTAAGAACCCACAAAAGTATTCCGTGGTGTGCCATGATTTGCAAAACTGTAGCCTGAATGAGCTCCGATGAAAGTATTACTACTTCCTGATTTATTCGAGTAGCCTGCAAAATATCCCACGAAAGTATTTTCTGTACTACCATTTGTGGTTTGTGCACCTGCCGTTCTTCCGATAAAGGTACAATGCTTATCGGTTGTGACTGCGGTGCCTGCAAGATGACCTACTGCGGTATTACCAACATCACCAGCAGATCCTGACATAGATTTTAACGCTTGATATCCAATAGCAGTATTGGAGTCTAATTCTGTCATTGTTGTTAATGCTTCATAGCCAATAGCAGTATTATATTGTCCAGTTGTTAAATTCTTTAATGCCCTATACCCGATAGCAACTGCTCCGTGATTTGTAATATCTCCTGCCATACCAGCTTCTGTTCCGATTAGAACATGATAAGAAGTTCCAGTTGTTGCCTCACCAGCCTGGTATCCAAGCATTACAGCATATCCGCCACCTGTAAGAGCCTCTCCTGAGTCTCTACCGATTGCAACATTACCATCTCCAGAAGTGACTGCTTTTAATGAATTTGAGCCGATCCCAATATTATTATCTTGGCTCTCTCCATCTGCCCCCAATCCTGCATTTGAGCCTATGTAAATATTGTCTTTTCCTGTGACATTGTAATGTCCTGAATTAAGACCGATCCCAATATTACCAATCATTGTTTCTGAGGCTGGATTTTGTTTGCCTAATGCTGATGCTCCAATAGCTATCGAACCTCTTCCAGTATCATCTTTGCTCATGGCTTCTGAGCCGATTGCTACATTATAATCTCCAGTTGTAAGGTCATTTCCTGCATTATTTCCGATCAGTACATTGTCTATTGCACCAGCTGCCAATGCCGCGCCTGCCAAATATCCGAAGATAGTATTTGAGGTTGCTCCACTTGCATCATTATTACCAAGTGAGATTCGGGAGTTGTTATCTAATACTAAAAATTGTATGTCTGTAGTATTTTGATTTGCTACTATAAAAGAACCATCGTTACTCGCTCCACTCTTATTCATAGAACCAACAAAAATATCACAACCATCACCAGTTCTAAATTGTATTGAAGCAAAAGCAGTATTAGTTGTACTTGCATTTTCTAACTTTAGTAATGCATTTGCATCTGTTGTAAAATCATCTACAGTATATGCAGTATTTATTGTGTTAGTAACATGAAATCTTGTATCTGGAGATACTTCTCCAATGCCGACATTTCCGTTAGCATTTAAATATAAAATTCTTGTATCGGCAGCTGCTATACTAAATCCATTTCCTGTCGAACCCCCATCATCATATCTAAATTGCCATGTCCTTGTCGTATGATTAGCTGGCGCAATAGTAATACAATCTGAAATATAAGGAGAACTTGCAGCAGTAGGTCCAATAATATGGAGAGGAGTAGCAGGACTTGTTGTCCCGATACCCAATTTATTATCAATATAACCCGCACCAAACGAACCAGTTGATTTTGCCGAGCCACTTATATGACCATCAATTAGTACTGCACCAACTGTTGCAGCAGTTCCTATAAGAGCAGCTCTACTTGCAGTTATCTTACTTGCAGCAATTAAATCTGGACTGAATGTACCAGCAGTTAATG
>Ga0114932_10005832_pt1 | contig 10768 bp, 10 predicted proteins | sample 2SBtaG_2_FD_87286 | JGI IMG/M metagenome (GOLD analysis project Ga0114932, IMG submission 87286) | Deep subsurface microbial communities from Kolumbo volcano to uncover new lineages of life (NeLLi) - 2SBTROV12_ACTIVE470 metaG | ecosystem: Environmental > Aquatic > Marine > Volcanic ... | reverse complement strand
GGGCCTCGATGGCCCGGGGGGCCTCGGCGGCGTCTTTCAGCGGATAGGTATAGTTGACCGTGCTGGCCACCGCACCCGATTTCATCACCGCGAACAGATCTTCGGCGGCGGTCAGCATGTCTTCGCGGGCCGCCAGATAGTGATGCACGGCGGGCCGGGTGATGAACAGCGACCCGCGCTTGCCAAGATCGGAGATGATATCAATCGGGTCCGGCGCCCCCGAGGCATGTCCATAAGCGGCACAAAGTCCCAAGGGCCGCAGGCAATCGAGGGACTTCTGCAGCGTCTCCTTGCCGATGGATTCGTAAACCACGTGGCATAGTGCGCCGGCAGTGATCTCCCGCACCCGTTCGGCGAAATCCTCCTTGGCGTAGTTGATGACGTGATGGCACCCGAGGCCGGTCGCGATTTCCGCCTTCACCGGGCTGCTGACGGTGCCGATGACCCGCGCGCCCAAATGCCGGGCCCAGGGACACAACACGTGCCCCATGCCGCCGGCGGCGGCGTGCACCAAAACCCAATCGCCCGGCTGTACCGCATAGGTCCGCTTCAACAGATACTGCGCCGTCATGCCCTTCATGAGCACACCGGCCAAGGATACGTCGTCGATACCTTCGGGCACCGCGATCAGGGTTTCCACCGGATAGACCCGTTCCTCCGCGTAGGCGCCCAGCGGCGGCAGGCCATAGCAGACCTTGTCACCTGCAGAGAAATCCTCAACGCCCGCGCCGGTGGCGGTGACCACGCCGACGGCTTCGAACCCGACGACCGTCGGCAGCGCCGGCACATGGATGGGATGGTTAATCCCACGCCGGTGATAGGTATCGGCATAGTTCACGCCAATCGCCGTGTGCCGCAGCCGGACCTCGCCCGGGCCAGGATCGGCGACATGAAATTGCTGCCAGCGAAAGACCTCAGGTGGGCCATTTTCGTGGATGACGGCGGCCATGGTCATGGCATTCGATTTCTCTCGGTTGAATGTCGCCGGCGAGTTTATGCAGGCTCAGTGACAAAGGCGATTCTTTAAATTTTATCGAAATACGATAAAATTTATTCTGTATCTTGATGTTCATCAGGTGTCGAAAAGGATCAGAGCATGGTTTACATCCATAGTGACACGGTCGCCGGCAGTGCTCCCCTATTCTGGACCATTTCGATCCTCGAAGCCGTCGCGGAGACCGAGGCGCCGTTGGCCGTCGCGGAACCGGGTATCGTTGGGTTGGCGGTACCCGTCAGTGATGGGGTCGGCCGGGTGGTCGCCGGATTGGCCGTGCACGCGCCGCTGACCCGAACCACCGTCGCGGATGCCCGAGCACGTATATCCCTTTTCCAACAAACGGCTCAACGCCTCGGCGCCGCCCTCGACGGCGCCCAATCCGGAGTTATCTGACATGCCTCTCGATTGCCTTGATCTCAGTTTCGAAACCTCGGCGCAGATGTTGAACAAGCCGGTCACCGACCGCCGCGCCTGATTGTCCGGCGACGTGGATCCCCGATCGGCAATCATCTCCTTGGATGGCGCCGCCTTCGACGAGGTGCGCCAGATTGTCGAGCAGGTTCAGGCCAACCCCCTGCCGCTCATTCTCCGCACCCCGGATCAGTTCAAGTTGCCGGCTTGGCGCCGGATCATGGCGGCGGCCCGCGACAAATTGCAAAACGGCCTGGGGTTCGTGGTCGTCGACCGCTTGCCCATGGACGATTTCGACAGCGCGGACATGCAGGCAGTGTTCTGGATCGTCGGCCAGTTGATCGGCCGCACTGTGGCCCAGAAATGGGACGGCACCATGCTTTACGACGTCACCGATAAAGGACGGGAATTCGGCTACGGGGTGCGCGGCTCCTACACCAACGTGGCGTTGGTGTTCCACACGGACAACGCCTTTGGCGCGGCACCACCGGAAAGCGTCGGATTGTTGTGCAAACACCCAGCCGGGTCGGGCGGGATCAGCCGTTTCTGTTCGCTTTATGCCGTCCACAACCGGATGCTCAGCGACCATCCGGACCTTTTGGCGCGGCTCTATCGGCCCATGGTTTTCGACCGCCAGGCCGAACACGCACCGGACGCCCCAAAGACCGCCTTGGCGCCGTTCTTCGCCTATGACGGTGAGCGGCTGACCGCCAGAGCCAACGTGCAATTGGTGCGCAAAGGCCATGAGGTCGCCGGGGTTGAGATGGAACCCCGGCTGCGCGATGCCATCGACGCTGTCGAAGCTGTCGGCAACCGGCCTGAATTGTGGCTGGAACTGCCCATCGAGCGCGGCCAGATGCAATATCTGAACAACATCGAACTGGGCCATTACCGCAGCGATTTCGAGGACCATTCGGATCCGGAAAAGAAACGACATCTGTTCCGCACCTGGCACCGCGACCGCGGCCAACGAACCTACGACGGGTAGCCGGGCGAGGCGAATGCTGCCGACGCGTGCAATTTTTTTAGTTCTGTGGTATGTTCACGTGAGCAGGAAGCGTTTTTTCGAATGCGCTGACAGCTTGATCCCGGAACCCCACCCCTGACAGGCGGGGTTCCACCTTTTTGCGCCAAAGTTAGGCATTTCCGGCACCACTAAGTACAGTTATCCTGGTATCCGGGATCAGGAGGTTTGAGACATATGGTGACGAAGAAAGCGGCTTTGGCCGTCGGTTTAGGACGTGTACCGAATGTCCTGACCGCAATTTTTCTCCTAACTTTTGGGATCAATCCGGCGTTCGCCGATGCCGTGATCAATGGTCCATCGTGCGTCATTGACGGCAACACCGTTCAAATTGGCAGCAAGTTGAAAGACGGCAAATGCTGGGGCGGGATTGATGTTCGCCTTCACGGTAGCGTCGCGCCGGGGCTGAAAGATACTTGCACGCGTCGCGACGGAACCAAATGGGCCTGCGGAAAAGCGGCGAAAGACGCGCTGAGCACAATGATCAAGCAGTATAGTATCAGTTGTTTTCATATTGACGGTGAGTTTGTCGATAAGACACCGGTCGTCACCTGTATCTCAGGTCGGCTGGACCTCGCGTTGGAATTGGTGAAGAGAGGCATGGCAAAAGCCTTGCACGATCAATCCAAGCGATATGAGCTTGAAGAGACCGATGCGAAGCGCGCGCCGCGGGGCATTTGGAAATAATCAATGCCTGAATAATCAATGCCCGTGGAAATCCTTCGATGCATTGTGCTGAGCTCTGCTTGTGCGCGCTCTCTTGTGACAATTATGTTGCCGCGGCGCGACGATAAAAATTCCGCCCACGCCAGACCTCCCTATTAAAATATATTGGCCCACAGAAAAACACGCCCCGCATGATTTGCGGAGCGTGTTTGTTCTTATCAGACAGAGTTTAAACCGCCCGCTTAGAAATCTATCAGGCTTTGTATTTCTGGATTTCTCCGCTCTTGATTTTGCCCATATAGGTATCCAACTCCCGCTTCACGATGGGAGACAGGATATACAGGCCGAGGATATTCGGAACACAGATCAAAAACACCAGCGCATCCGAAATATCCAGGATCGGGCCAAGCTGAACCATGCAGCCCAAGGCGACAAAGGCACAGAAGATCAGCTTATAGATGGTCTGTCCCTGCGGACTTTCGCCAAACAGATAGGTCCAACCTTTCAAGCCGTAGTACGACCATGAGATCATTGTCGAGAAGGCAAACAGCATGCCGGCGAAGGCCAGCGGCACCGGGAACCAGCCGATTTGCTGTTCGAAGGCCGCCGACGTCATGGCAATCCCTGTCGCGTCCCCGGCAAACCCCGGGTGGGCGACAGCGGTCGTGCTAATGACCACGGCGGTGATCGTGCAGATGACGATGGTGTCGATGAACGGTTCCAGCAAGGAGACCAAGCCTTCCGTGACAGGCTCATTGGTCCTGACAGCAGCGTGCGCGATAGACGCGGAACCGATCCCCGCTTCGTTCGAGAAGACGGCCCGTTGGAAACCGATGATCAACGCACCCAAGGCACCGCCGGCCACGCCTTCGCCGGTGAAGGCGCCGGTGAAGACGTTGCCGATGGCGGCGGGAATGGCGGCTGAGTTCATGAAGATGACAATCAGTGCAAAGAAGCAGTAGAAGATCGCCATGAACGGCACGATCTTTTCCGTCACCCGCGCGATGGACTTGATGCCGCCAACGATCACGGCGAAGACAACCGCAGCCATGACGATGCCGACCAGCCAGCCGAGTCCATCGAACATGCCGCCGGTCACGTTGTTAAGTTGCACGTAAGCCTGATTGGATTGGAACATGTTGCCGATGCCCAAGGCACCGATGAAAATGCCGATGGCGTAGAAGGCGCCGACGAACTTGCCGAAGCCCTCCATGCCGCGTTACGAAAATCCCTTGCGCAGGTAGTACATGGGTCCGCCGGAAACGGAGCCGTCGGGGTTTTCGTTGCGGTATTTTACGCCCAAGGTGCATTCGACAAACTTCGTCGACATGCCCAGGAACCCTGCCATGATCAGCCAGAACGTGGCCCCCGGTCCGCCGACGGTGACAGCCACGGCAACACCCCCGATGTTACCGATGCCGACCGTCCCCGACACCGCCGTTGCCAGAGCCTGAAAGTGGGACACTTCGCCCGCGTCGTTGGGATTGGCATAGTCGCCGCGCACCAATTCAATGGCATGGCGGAACCCCCAGACATTGACGAAGCCCATTCGGAACGTGAAGAACACGGCGCCGATCACCAGCCAAAGCACCACCAGCGGCAATTGCGAGCCGAAAACAGGAACTTTGAAGAATACCAAGGTGCCGATGGCCGATGCGATCGGCGCCGTGGCGGCGTTAATCGTATCGTCAAACCCGGCGAATGCGGCCTGCGACAATAGAAGCAAAACCGCCAGCGCGAAAATCAATCTCGTCATAACTTCCCCTCCAAATAAGATCGTTGGAATTTTGAAATCCGTTGTCCAGTTACGGCACGACGGTCACAGGCACAGAAGAAATCTGAACCAATGAGCCGGCCACGCTGCCGAACAACAACGACCCCATCTTCGATTGACCTTTGCGGCCGATGAAGATTTGCGAAGCCCCGCCGGCTTCAGCAATTTCAATCACCGATTCCGCCGGGTGTCCGTGGCGGACCACAGATTCACAGGCCAATCCAGCCGCCTTGACGGTTGCTTCCGCTGGCCCAAGAAGGGCCTCTTTCGCCCGATCCAGTTCTTCTTCGCGGCGACCATGCCGTTCCGCAAGTTCGTCCGGCGTGTGAAAAGAAAAAGGCGACCACTCAATGATATGAACCAGCGTCAAAGCAACGTCGGCGGTTTTGCCAACGCGATCGCGGTGTTCAATGCCCGCTCGCTTCCCTCGCTGCCATCAACGGCAACGACAAAATTTCCTGACATGTCTATTTGCTCCCCAAAAGTGGATCAACCACGATGCGCGCTATTTCGCGTATCGATATTGAAACGTCGGTCACCGTAGGGGCAAATTGCCAGTGCAGTATGTGCCAATTTTCAATGATTTTTGAGACCAGCCGCGATGGCCGCCCGTTGATCTCAGAAAATATAGGCCCGCGCCGCGATATAGGCGCCGAGCACAATCACGGAGACGAAGAACACCTGCTTGAAGCGCTGCTCCGACAGGCGTTGGCGGATGGTCTGGCCGAACCGCATGCCGATCAAGGCCGGGACCACGCCGATGGCGGACAAAATCCCTAAGTCCGGCGGCAGAAGGCTGCGCCCGCCGAGCGCCAATCCGATACCCAGCGCGGCCGTCGAAAAACAGATCCCCATGGCTTGGATGAAGGCGTCGCGCTGCAACCCCAAAGTCTGCAGATAGGGCACGACAGGCAGCACCGTCGATCCCGTCAGGCCGGCCAGGACGCCGGTCGCGCCGCCCATGAGCGGTGACATCCACGGCTCGCGGCGCCCCGCGGCCGGCATCGCCGGGGTCACCAGACCGAACACGCCGTAAATGATCAAGGTGACACCAAGGAGCGCTTCCAGACCGGAGGTATCAGGCATCTTCAAGGCTTCGGCGCCGAACCATGTGGCCAACAGCATGGCCAGCAAAAGCAACCACAGGCGCGCCATCAACGCCATCAAATGGCCGCCGACCATGCCTTGCCAGACGTTGGTGACGAAGGACGGCACCAGCATCAGCACGATGGCTTCCTTCAGGCCGAGCGTCGCCGCCAGGACGCCCAGCGAGACCGTCGGCAAAGCCATGCCAATGACGCCCTTGACCGTGCCGGCCAAAAGGAACGTACCGATCACCAGGATGAGCATTTCGGGGGACCACATGACCCGGTGCCATAGCACGGCGGCGTTTCATTTAAAACGCTTTCACACCGCCCTGGAACGCGTGATATCTAGACATGTAGCGGATCGAATGACGGGCGACAGGAGCAAAGACGATGACGCAATCTGCGGAACCGAAAGTACTGGTGGACCGCGACGGCCCGGTGACCACGGTCACTATAAACCGGACCCAGGCTCGCAATGCCTGCGATGTGGAAACGGTGCAAACCCTGCACGATGTGTTTCAGGAATTCGAAGCTGATCCGGACGCCCGCGTGGCGGTGTTGACGGGTGCGGGCAATGCGTTCTGCGCCGGTGCCGACTTGGATGAGTTGGCCAGTGGTGCCGCCATCGGGTTCTGCTGGGCCGGCGAAGACCGGGGCGTCACCCGGCGGCAGTTGGAGAAACCGGTCATTGCCGCCGTCGCCGGCCACGCGGTCGCCGCCGGTTTGGCGCTGGCCGTCTGGTGTGATCTTCGTATCGCCGATGAGACGGCCGTGTTCGGCGTTTTCTGCCGGCGCTTCGGCGGGCCCATGCCGAACGGCGCAACGGTCCGCCTGCCGCGCCTTGTCGGTCAAGGTCGGGCCCTCGATATGATGCTCACCGGCCGACCCGTGGCCGCCGAGGAAGCCCTGTTCATGGGGCTCGCCGATCGCATCGTGCCGGCCGGCGAGGCACTTTCCGCAGCCCAGGCCCTGGCGGCGGACTTGGCAGAGTTTCCGCAATTGGCCATGCTGTCTGACAGGGCTTCGGTGATCCGCCAATGGGACCTCCCCGAAGATGAAGCGATCCGCCTCGAGATCGAAGGCAGCCAGCCGGCCTTCGACCACGAGTTTCAATCGGGCGCAGGGCGCTTCGTCGACGGCGCCGGCCGCCACGGGGCGTTCACCAAGTAGGGAGGCGCCATGACGTACGATTTGCCCAGACAATGGGACTTCCAGCCGGTCTATAAGCGCTTGGACGGCGTGTTTGATGCCGATCAATGCGCCCAAATCGTCGGCCTTCACGCGGACCGAGACCCCATGGTCTCAGAGATGACCGTCGACAGTGCAAGTATTCGCAGTTCCGATCTCTATTGGCTTCCATCGGATGAGACCGAGCTGGCGTGGATTTATGATCGCGTTCGTGAAGTTGTCGTAGAATTCAACGCCCGCACCTTCCAGTTCGAAATTGACGGCTGCATGGACATGCAGTTGACCCGCTACGGCGAGGGCCAGCATTACGACTGGCATGCGGACCTGTCGGGGCTGGGCGCCAGCCGGCGCAAACTGTCCGTCAGCGTGCTGTTGAATGCGCCGAAGGAGTTCGATGGCGGTGACATCCAATATTTCGAATCCGATACTCACAAGCCGTCAGTGCCGATGGCCCGCGGCGACGCGGCAATCTTCCCTTCGTGGTATAAACATCGTGTGTTGGCCGTTACCCGCGGCGTCCGCTGGAGTCTGGTCAGTTGGTGGACGGGCCCGCCGTTTCGGTGAAACGAAGATAATATTGAGCGATCAAGACATTATTTTGCGGCGTTCAACCATCGCCTGTGTGCGCCGTCACTGTCAGCCGCCGCTTTATGCGCTATCTTTGTTATCATGGTAAGGACACTGGTGAGCCGAACATGACCGAAACCGCGAAACCGAGCTGGCCGAAATTGCCCAACGGCACGACCGATTGGGAGGCCGTCTTCGAAGATCCGGTGAGCGGCCTGATACCTCTGATCGGTCAGGCCCGCACGGCGGCGGCGCTGCGCCAATGCACGGCCTTGGTCATCGAACAGCTGCATACCCGCAAAAATGACCCCGATGTCGTTGCGCGTTTTATTTCGCAGCTTGATGAGATGGTCCCGGACGGCACGCCGGAAGCCATGCTGCCGAAAATCAGCGCCGCCATTTCGGGTATACTCCGCCAGATCAAGGACGACCGCGTCGCCAAGGCGGCCGCCCATGTGTCGGCGAAGGCTGTCGCCCCGTCAACCGCCGAGACCGGTGGTGCGGCGGCGGATGAGGAACCGCAGGGAACCGAACCGGACAGCCCAGATTACCCAGACCCCATTGACCGCATTGAGGCCAACGACGATTTCGAGGAGCGCCGTCAGGACGGCGATGAAGACGGTGATATTCCAATCTTTCTCCTGGAGGAAACGAAATCTCCGCCCTACGGCCTCTACACCGGCATTGGCGCCGCCGCCCTGGCCGCCGCCGCCCTGGTTTTCTACCTTGTTGCCGTGCCCAGCGAACCGACGGACGCGGAAACCAATAAGCTCTTCATCCGACAGATGGAGGCCGCGGCCGGCGGCAAGGCCGTCGAGGAGCATGTCTTCGGCGGTGCGCTGACGGTCGGCACCTTGGCCGGACGCACAGCCGTCACCGCTGCCGCCGTGCCGAACGGAGCGTGCCAAAGTATCGCATGGTCTCTGGCGGCGCGCGGCCACGTGATGATTTCCGGGGTCATGCCGAAACGGGTCCAGCCGGCGGTGCTGAAAGAACTCTGTACGAAGAAGCTTCTCGGTGCGACTTTGGTGTGGCTACCACGCAGGAAAAAATAGTCCCCGCATAAGGCAAGCTTCATGAACGCCGTCTTTCTTGCCATCGTTCTCATCGCCTTCGCCGTGGCGGCGATCCGCCAAGTGCTGTGGTCCGGCGCCGCCGATGATGCACCCATGGCGATGCTGGGCAAGGGCATGATCGACGCTGCCGCCGGATCGGTGACACTGGCTATCGGACTTGTCGGCGTCATGGCCCTGTTTTTGGGATTGATGAAGGTGGCGGAGAAGGGCGGCCTTCTGGTGATCATCGCCAAAACGCTCAGGCCTTTGCTGATCCGCCTGTTTCCTGAAGTGCCGGCCGATCACCCGGCCATGGGCGCGATGATCCTCAACATGGCGGCCAATGTGCTGGGGCTTGGTAACGCGGCAACGCCTTTCGGCATTCGGGCCATGCAGCAACTGGAGACCCTGAACTCCCAGAAGGGCACCGCCACCAACGCCATGGCGCTTTTTTTGGCAATCAACACGTCGAGCATCACCTTATTGCCGACCGGCGTCATCGCGCTCAGGGCCTCGGCCGGCTCGGTGGACCCGGCGGGCATCGTGCCGACCACGCTATTCGCCACCATCTGTTCAACCACCGTCGCCATCGTTGCCGCCAAGTTTCTGGAAAAACGCTGGGCCATGCCGGCGGCGCCGGCCAATGAGGTGGCCGCACGCGATGACGATCTTGCCGACATTCCCGATGCCCCCGAAGGCAGCGGCGAGGCTTACCCCCTATGGGTATCGGTGGCCGCCCTGGCTAGCGTCGCGGCGCTGGTGCCGCTGACCATCTTCTACGGGCGCGCCATAGCGCCGTGGATCATTCCCGGCCTGATGGTCGGCCTCTTGAGTTTCGGCGCGCTGAGACGGGTCCGCGTCTACGAGGCCTTCGTCGAAGGCGCCAAGGACGGTTTCAACGTGGCGCTTCGGATCATTCCCTATCTGGTGGCGATCCTGGTCGCCGTCGGCATGTTCCGGGCCTCGGGCGCCATGGGGATGATCATCGAACCGCTGGGCGGCATTACGGAATTGGTGGGTCTACCGCCCGAAGCCCTGCCCATGGCCCTTTTGCGGCCCCTGTCGGGGTCAGGCGCTTATGGTATCCTGGCATCGATTATTCAAGACCCGGCCGTCGGGCCCGACAGCTATGTGGGCTATCTGGTGTCCACCTTCCAGGGCTCCACGGAAACCACCTTCTATGTGCTGGCCGTTTATTTCGGCGCCGTCGGCATCCGCCGTATCCGGCACGCCTTGATCGCCGCCCTGCTGGCCGATCTGGCCGGCATTTGCGGCGCGGTCTTTATCGTACGGCTGCTTTACGGCTAGACTGCGCGGCGAAAGGATCTCCCGTGAGCGAAGCCACTTCCATGGGGCGCATCTCGTCGGCGCCCGGCAAGGCCATTATGTGCATGTTGCTGGGTGCTGCCGTGTTGACCGCCAACGATGCGGTGCTGAAATGGATGACCGGCGGCTACCACGTGGCGCAGATCATGCTCTGCCGCGGCATCTTTATTTCCATTCCCTTGGCCATCTTGATCTGGCGGGCCGGCGGGCTTGCGTGCTTGCGGCCGGTCGACAAAAAAGGCCATGCCTTACGCGCCATCCTGGTCATTGTCGGCACCTTCCTGTTCGTCAGCGGCCTCAAATACCTGCCGCTGACGGACGCCGTCGCCATTGCCTTTGCCGGGCCGCTGTTCATCACCGCCATGGCCCCGCATTTGTTGGGTGAACATGTCGGCTGGCGCCGCTGGATGGCTGTGATGGCCGGGTTCGCCGGTATCTTGGTGATCATGCGGCCGGGCGGGACGGTCATCCAATGGGCCGCTCTGTTTCCCCTCGCGGCCAGCCTGACCGGCGCCTTCCGCGATATTTTGACACGCCGCATGAGCGCCCGGGAAACCTCCGTGGCGTTGCTGTTCTATACGTCGCTGGGCGTCGTCCTGGCAGGACTTGTGGCGGCACCGTTCGTTTGGAAGCCCGTGCCGTTGGCGGATTGGGTATGGTTCGCACTTGGCG
>Ga0114932_10005830_pt1 | contig 10771 bp, 1 predicted proteins | sample 2SBtaG_2_FD_87286 | JGI IMG/M metagenome (GOLD analysis project Ga0114932, IMG submission 87286) | Deep subsurface microbial communities from Kolumbo volcano to uncover new lineages of life (NeLLi) - 2SBTROV12_ACTIVE470 metaG | ecosystem: Environmental > Aquatic > Marine > Volcanic ... | reverse complement strand
TGTTGGGTGATATTCACAAACGACAATTCATAGATGACAATGAAAGAATTGCATATCCTGGTTCATTGATTCAACAGAACTTTGCTGAAGCGCCTGAACATGGATTTTTACTTTGGGATGTAGAGAGTAGAAAATCCGAATTCATTCAAATAGAAAATGATTATGGATTTAAAACAATTCGTGTAGAAGATGGTAAAATAAAAAGTAAAATGAATTTTGTTCCTAAGTATGGTGCTTTAAAAATTAAATATAGGAATACTTCAGTAGAACAACTTAGATTAATAGAGATGGATTTGAGAAAAAAATATACTCAAATTAAATCTGTTGCTTTAGAAAAAATGGATTCTATAGAAAGTAAATTAAATGAATCTAAAACAAAAATATCCATTGAAGATATTCACGATTTAAAAGTACAAAATGAACTAATAGAGAAAGTTGCTAAATTAGATAATCCAGCAATAGACGATAAGACCTTACATAGACTTTTTGATATAAATGAATTTACAAATTCGACTATAGGTATGAAAAACGATTTACCACGAAATGTAGATTGGAAATTAAAGTATATGGAATTTGATAATATGTTTAGTTATGGTAAGAAGAATAAGATTGACTTTACAAAACTTAATGGAGTAGTTGGTGTTGTTGCTCCTAATCATAGTGGTAAGTCGGCATTGATTGATGTAATTGCTTATACGATATTTGATACTTGTAGTAGGACATTCAAAGCTGTTGAGGTTTTAAATAACAAGTCAAAAAACTTTGAGGTTAAACTTTCATTAGAAGTAAATGGAGTTGATTATATTATTCATCGAACAGGTGTTTTAAAGGAAAGAAGAAATAGAAAAACCGGTGAGGTTAGACGATTATGTCCTGTAAGTGTTAAGTTTTATGTAGAAGAGAATGGTGAGTTAATTGATTTAAGTGGTGCTGCTCGTAATAATTCTCAATATGGAAGTGGAACAAATGAAGAGATAAGAAGAATATTAGGTTCGTTTGATGATTTTATTTTGACATCATTATCTCTACAGAACAATGGACAGAACTTTATCGATAAGAAACAAGCCGAAAGAAAAAAGATATTAAGTCAGTTTATGGGTATTGATTTATTTGATAAACTATATGATATTGCTCGTGAAGATGTCGCCGATGAAAAGTCATATCTTAAAAGAATTAGAGATAAGAATGTCTTTGAGTCTATGAGTAAAATAGAACAAAAACTACAAGATTTAAATAAAACTCGTGATGAGTTAAAAGAAACAATTAAACCAATATTCAATGATAGGACAAAATTTTCAAATCAGATTGCCGATTTGAATTCTAAATTGAAAGACATTGGTGATTTTGATGATGTGGATTTTGATAAACTAATTACTGAATATGAATCTAAATTAGAAAAACAACAAAGTACATTAACATTAGAAGAAGAATACAGAGAAAATATCAGACCATTATATAATACAATTTATAATAAATTAAAATTATTTGATGAAGAAGTCATAGAACATAATTATACTGTGTATCAAGAAACAAAAGAAAATTTGCGTAAACTTGAATCCAAAATTGCAATAAATGAAACTCAAACTCAAGATTGGCAAAGGTCTTTAAAAGAAGTTGAACAACATGAGTATGATGATAACTGTGACTATTGTGTAAAAAATAGTGCTTGGCATATTGATAATATAAAATCACTTAAAAGTAAAATAAAAATTAATCAAAATAAATTAGAAGAGTTATTGAATAATAAATCTCATCGTGAAAAAGATATTGATAGTCTTGTAGATGTAGAAAAACAAAAAGCGGAATACGAAAATTTATCTGAAGATTTAAAAAGAGTTGAAGGTGATGCCTACAAAACTCATGCTAAAATAAAAGAAATGGAAAGAGATATTGATTCTACAAAAGTTTATTTAGATAAATGTCGAAGTAATAAATTACTATATGAAGAAAACGAAAGTGCTATAAAACATAATCGTGATATACAAGAACAAATAGATAAATTAGAAAAACAACTCACAGTATCTACTGAATCATTTGATATACATACTCAAAAGTTAAGAGGTGTTGAATCAAAAATTCTAATAGAAGAAACTAATCAAAAGAATCTTAGTAATGAAATAAAAGACCTCGTTGATGCCGAGCAAAAGGTGTCCGACTATGAAGTGTATCTTCGATTGGTAAGCCGTGATGGTATACCACAATTAATTATCAATGATGCATTACCTATAATTGAAAACGAAGTCAATACAGTATTAGACCATATGATGGCTGGTTTTCAGTTAGGTATAACTAATGAAGATAAAAATATAAATTTATATATACGATATGACGACCAAGAATGGCCTTTAAATCTCTCAAGTGGTATGGAAAAGTTCGTTTCCTCACTTGCACTTCGTGTTGGACTCATCAATGTTTCTAATCTACCAAGCCCTAACTTTCTCGTTATAGACGAGGGATTTGGTACACTTGATGCTGATAATCTTTCTAATATGAAAGGTGCTTTTGATTACTTGAAAACAAGATTTGATTCAGTATTTATTATATCTCATTTAGATACCATCAAAGACTTTATGGATTATTTATTACCAGTTAATGTAGAGAATGGTTATTCTAATATAGTTTATAATTAATTTTAACGATTTGTTTGATTACTATATAATACATTCTTAGGTTTACTTACTCCTCGTTTTAAACTTAGTATATGTTGGTTCAAGATAGCCGACATAGTAGTACTTTCATCTTTAACATACAGTCTAAACCAGTTCATAAGTCTCTCATCTATTGTAAAAGAATATTTTCTTTTCATACCGATAATCTCCATACTTTATCTATATAAATAAATATTATATATTTTTTCTTAAATATTTATTAATACATTTAGGAATAATATATGCCAGAAAAATATAGTCAAATTCTCGATTTAGCAAATATAGATGTATTTCGTCAAACCGAGAATAACGATAATTCTTATTTTAGTATAGCTAGACTACCAAGTGTATTAAGTTATGGTAAACATCCATTTATTATAACTTATAATGATCCTAAAGGTTTACCTTTACTTAAAAACGCGACCAATATTTTATTTGAATTTGTCGATAGTCGTGGTACAGTTATATTTTCTGAATTGATGGATAATGATGATTTAAGTGGGGCAGCAAATGGATATGTTTGGGTAAAGAAAGATCCATTAAGAACTGCAGATGAAATCGCTGATGGTCCTGCCTTTTTTCATGTTGTAGGTGAACTTGGTGGTGAAGAAGTACCAACTGAATGGCAAGGAATTTATAATATAAGAAGTACCTTTGTATATGATATAAGAAAAGATTATTCAAATTTATCTCCAATTGTTTTTAAAGATTACAAAGGTATACAGGCAAGTTCAAGTTTTTCAGAGTCAATTGATTTTGATAGTGATGATGCGGTATTTAAACGAAGTTACCTAAATGTAAGTGCATCTCATATGAAAACAGATGGTGGACAAGTTCGTTTTATAGAATTATCATATAAAGAAGATAAATCGAAAGCAAGTGAATTTAAAGTACTATCTACATATTCGGTGTCTGGTAGTTCTTTCGAAGTATCAACTAGTGTGGCGGATGGTTTAAATCCAATAAGTCATGAGTATAAAGTTCCAATCCCAAAAGATTTTAGAAGAGATGCATCTACAACTTTTAAATTAAGATTTTTAAATCCACAGTTAGATGTGGCTCAACACTATACATCAAGTAAATCAAATCAAAATGTTGAAGTTACATCTTCATTGATGATTATTAGTGGTTCACCATTTTTTATTGAAAAAACAGACAATTTATTATCAGGTTCAATCGGTGTGGGTAATGCTGTTGGTAAGGGATTTACAATGTCTGGTAAAAATTCAGCTGAACTTTCAACAGTTGATTATGTAGGATTTACAAGTGCATCTGCCGGTAAAGGTTCAGGAATTATGATGTTTAGTGGTTCGGTTAAACCAAGTGGTCCTGATGATTATAAAGGTGTTGGGTTAGAATTAGTTTCAGATAGTTCAAGTTATTTTAGATTTAGAACAAACCCAAAAGAATTAGATATTCGAGCTGATGCGTTTTTTATTGGAGATGAAGGAAGTGCTTTTGTAAGTGGTAGTAGTGGGAATATAGAAATAAGTTCAAGTAAGTTTCATTTGGATAAAGATGGTGATGTCATTATAGATGGTACTGTTACGGCTGATGTCGGTAGAATAGGTGGATGGACGCTTGCAGATAAATACTTGTTAGCTAATTCAGAAAATATCGCCCTTTTTGGTTCGGGTTCAAGAGCTGGTTCAATAAACGTAGGTCCAAAAGGTAATCCAATTTCCGCACCATACCAAAATGTAATCAATGCTGCATTTAAAGATAGTGGTTCTGGAATGTGGTTTTCTGGTTCTGGTGAATTTAGACTAGGTGGTGCTGTAAAAACAAATCCAACTCATGATAGGATATATAGAGAAGGAGTTAGGATACATATTACTGCTTCATCTTTCAAAGGAGATGGTTCTGGTTTAACCAATATTGGTGGCGGTGGTTCAATGGATAATTGGATGATGTCAGATGGTGTAAATGATGATCAAACAGTATCAGATGGTCAAACTGTAACTTTTGCCGCGGGTGAAGGTATTGATGTCGAAGTAAGTGCAACAGATACAGTCACCTATAGTGCTGAAGATGCAAGTGCTACAAACAAGGGTGTTGTTGAATTAGCAACAACTGCTGAAACTACTACTGGTACAGATACCGCAAGAGCAGTTACGCCAGATGGATTAAAAGATGGTTATGAAGGTTCAACCAATGTTACAACACTTGGTACAATCGCAACTGGTACATGGCAAGGAACAGAAGTCGGATTAGGATATGGTGGTACTGAACTTGTTGGTGAAACTGATGGTAAGATAGTAGTTGCTGATGGAAGTGGTGCACCAGTTCATTTAGATATTGGTTCAAGTAGTGGTATAACAATTCTTGGAACAATCACAACTGGTGTCTGGAACGGAACTTCAATTGGAACTACATATACAGATGCTAAGGTTACTTCTATAGTTGCTGGGGATGGTATAGATGTTAGTGGGGCAACAGGTGATGTTACTGTAACCGCAGAAGATGCGAGTACTACAAATCCTGGTGTTGTTGAATTAGCAACAACTGCTGAAACTACTACTGGTACAGATACCGCAAGAGCAGTTACTCCAGATGGATTGAAAGATGGTTATGAAGGTAGTACAAATGTAACTACTCTTGGAACAATCACTACTGGTACTTGGCAAGGTACTACTGTTGCAGTAGCACAAGGTGGTACTGGTGCAACAAGTTTAACTTCAAATAAAATTTTGACAGGAAATGGTACTTCGGCAATACAGGCAGAGAACAATCTTAATTTTGATGGTAGTACTTTAACTGTAACTGGAGATGCCGTAGTTACGGGAAGATTAACAGCGGAAGAATTTCATACAGAGATTACAAGTGCTTCAATTGTATTTCAAAGTGGTAGTACGATTTTTGGCAATACTACTGACGATACTCATCAATTTACAGGTTCAATATTTATAGGTTCTGGATCTATAAGTGGTTCGCACCAATCAACCGGTTCGTTTGGTAGACTAGATGCTGACTCTTTTAATGCTGGTGCATTAAGTGTGGGTAATTTAACTGTTGGTCAATACATTTATCATGATAATGATACTGATACTCATATTAATTTTACAAATGATGACATAAATATTCAAGTCGGTGGTGTTAATTTTATAGACCTTACTCAAAATGATGTTTCACAAGATGAAATAACTTTTAATGAAGCTGGAGCAGACTTAGACTTTAGAGTTGAAGGTGATACTGACCAAAATCTGTTATTTGTTGATGCTGGAAATGATAAGATAGGCGTAGGAACAAATTCTCCTTCAAAAGAATTAACTGTAAAGGGTGAAATAAGTGCAAGTGGAACAATTTATGCATCTAACTTTAGTGCAAGTAAATTCTATGCACACGGTGACGCCAGCCCATTGATAGAAGTAAAAAGAAATAGTGCCAATGTAAATGCAGTTATACAATATACAAACTCAAATGGTAGTATGTTTGCTGGTATAGATGGAGTAGGTGGTGCAAATATTTGGGGTGTTGGGCATGCTGGGGATTTGTTAGATAACAATGGTCATAATAATGCCGTTTTTATTGTAACTGGTTCAAAGGTTCTTATGAATACAATAAGTGCGAGTAGTGCAACATTAACCGTAAATGGTGATATAAGTGCAAGTGGTGATTATCATGGATTAAATGGAACTCTTACACTTGGTGGAAACATAAGTGGTTCTGCAACTTCAACTGGTTCGTTTGGTAGACTTGAGATAGATGGTGATATACAAGGTGGAAATTTATTTATAACATCAAGTGGTCAAAGTGTTATTCAAGTTGGTAATAATGGTACTACTTTAAATAAATGGGAATGGCATCGTGATGGTGCAAGAAAGTGGGTTATTTATAATGATGGTAGAACTAATGGGCGTGCTGGACAAGATTCATTAGTTTTTAAACATGGTACTTCTGATGATGGGGATGACCATATTAATTTCTATATGAAACCAGATGACCAAACTGTTTATTTTGATGGTCTTATAAGTGGTAGTAATGCATTATTTGTAGGAAATCCAGGATCAAAAACACACATAAGTGCAAGCAACGGAAATATATTTGTTTATGGTGACATAAGTGGTTCATTAACATCAACTGGTTCGTTTGGAAGAGTTGAAATTGATGGTGAATTAGAAGTATCAACTTTCAATCCTACAACAATTAGTGCTAATAAAATAACTGCAAGTAAGTCTGCTATTATAGGAACTTCTGCAACAGTTGGTCCAGTTGTTATTGATGGTCATGTTAGTGGTTCAATGAAATCAACTGGTTCATTTAGTAGATTAGAAATAGTTGGTAATTCAAGTTTTGCAGGAGATTTAATAGTTAATCAAAATATAATTTCAACTTTAGCTAAAGGAAACATAAGTGGTTCGTCAACTTCAACTGGTTCATTTGGTAAAATAGAAACTACTGGTATTGAAATTGGAGCTGCCGTAAATGGTCCATATGATGGTTATGCTGACGACCTTATAATAAAAAGTCCTGATAATACACATGCTGGAATGACAATCCATTCTGGTGATGACAGTCAAGGAGTTATTTATTTTGCTGATGGTCATAGTGGAAATGCTAAATATCGAGGGTATTTAGAATATAATCACGATAGTGATAGGATGAAATTAGCAACGGGTGCAACTGCTCGTGTAACAATATTATCAGACGGGAAAGTCGGCATCGGCAATACTGCTCCAACTGAACAATTAGTCGTAACTGGAGACATAAGTGGAAGTGGTGATTTATATGTTACTAATATTGGCATTGGTACAACAAGTCCCCCAAAAACCTTAACTGTCGCTGGAGACATAAGTGGAAGTAAATCTTTAATTCTTGGAACAGGTTATCCAGATGGTGGTAAACAATACATAAGTGCAAGTAATGGTAATATATTCGCTTATGGAAATATAAGTGGATCATTAACATCAACTGGATCATTCGGAAGGGTTGAGATTGATGGTGAATTGGAAGTATCGACTTTCAGTCCATCTACAATCAGCGCTAACAAGATAACTGCAAGTAAAGGTGCTCTTTTGGCATCCAACTCAACAATTGGTGCGGTTGTTGTTGACGGAAATGTTAGTGGTTCAGCAAAATCAACTGGTTCGTTTGGTTCGGGTTATATTGATAATAAATTAGGCATCGGCACAACAAGTCCAGGTAAACAATTAACTGTTTTTGCCGATGGTTCTTCTCCAGAGATAGAATGGCATCCAATTGGTAATAGTTCTGCAAGAAATTGGGGTTGGAGAGCAAGTGGTGGAGCTTACGGTGATTTTCAATTAAGACAAGGTACTTCATTAGGAGCTGCACCTTCTGTAGCCAGATTAACATTTACTGATACTGTTGCTGAATTTCCAACAGCAAATTATAAAATAAGTGGTTCATCAACATCAACTGGTTCGTTTGGTGATGGTAGATTTGCAAGTAGATTAAGTGTTGGTACACAAGAAAGTCCATCTGCATACGATAGTGGTGCTGACACATTATTAGTTTCTGAACCAAGTGGTAATGCGGGTATAACGATAAGAGGAGCAACTAGTGGTAACACTAGTATACATTTTGCCGATGGAACTTCTGGTAATGAAGCTTACAGAGGTGTTATAAGTTATTCTCACAGTAGTGACCTATTTAATTTCTTTACTGCTGGGGCAGTTAGAATGAAATTAGATAGTAGTGGTATTTTGAAAAATATGGCTGGTGTGAGTGGCTCAGCAACTTCAACTGGTTCGTTTGGTGCTTTGACTGTTGGTGGAACTACATTAAATGCTGATTTGATATCTGGTAGAGTCGGCATCGGCACAACAAGTCCTAATGAACTTCTGACTCTTCAATCATCTGTGGCTGGGGCTGATGATATTTTTCTCATCAAAGCAGACGATGGTGGTAATGTATTTCGTGTAGGTAAAGATGATAGTGATGACGCGTATGTTGAAATGTTCGATGGTAGTGGGAACAAGGATGTACAAATTCATACCGATGCTGTCACTTATTTTAATGGAGGAAATGTAGGCATCGGGACCAATGTTCCATCAAAAACCTTAACTGTCGCTGGGGACATAAGTGGAAGTAAATCTTTAATTCTTGGAAAGGGTTATCCAGATGCCGGAAAACAATACATAAGTGCAAGCAACGGAAACATTTTTGCTTACGGAAATATAAGTGGTTCATTAACATCAACTGGTTCGTTTGGAAGAGTCGAAATTGATGGTGAATTGTCAGTTACAACTTTCAGTCCTACATCTATTTCTGCTACGAAAATAACTGCTAGTAAAGCTGCTCTTTTGGCATCTAATTCGACAAAAGGTGGAGTTATTATAGATGGTGACATAAGTGGTTCATTAAAATCAACTGGTTCATTTGGTAAAGTATTAGTACCACTTAGAAACGATGCTACAAGACCAGCAATTGCATTTGGTGATGGTGATACAGGTTTTTACGAAAGTTCTGACGACCAAATCAGAGTAGCTTGTGGTGGTTCGGAACAATTTAGATTTGATGCTGGTGGTATTTTTGGTGGTTCAAATGGTAATCCTTATATGATAGATGAAGTTACAACAGCAACAAATCCAGTATGGACATTTGTTAATGATACAAATACAGGTATTGGAAGTAGTGGTGCAGATGCAGTTTCTATAATTGCTGGTGGAGTTGAGGGATTAAATGTAACAGGAACTAAAATAAGTGGTTCAGCAAAATCAACTGGTTCGTTTGGTTCAGTAGTTGCTAGTGGAGCAGGAATAAGTTCACTTGAAAAAACAGATTTTATTGACTCTACAGTTCAGATAAGAGAGAAACAAATATTGTTTAGTGAGAGTGGTGGTAGTCAAGCGTATTTGTATAGTGGTGGTTCATTTTCAGTATTAAGAACTACATCAAATCATTATTTAGGTTTTACTGCCAATTATAGTAGTGGTGTAGATGATTTTATTATAAAACCCAATGCAGTGTTTAGTGGTTCAGTTGCTTCAACTGGCTCGTTTGGATATGGTTATATTGATAAAAAATTAGGTATTGGTTCATTACCTACTGGTGAAATACTAAAAGTTGAAGGTGGAAATTGGAATACATCATTAACCATAAAAGGTGGTAGTTCAACAAGTGGAATAAAATTTTTAGATAGTGATAATAATGTAGATGGTTACATATATGTTAGTGGTGGTACAATTGCATTAATGGATAGTGGTGGAGATGGAATGATTGAAGCTGTTAATGACTCATATATCCGTTTTAGAACAAATGGTGGTACTGAACACATGAGAATTACCAGTGCAGGTCTTGTCGGCATTGGTACGGCTGGTCCTTCAAAAACTTTAACTGTTGCTGGAGACATAAGCGGAAGTAAATCTTTAATTCTTGGAACAGGTTATCCAGATGCTGGAAAACAATACATAAGTGCAAGTAATGGAAACATTTTTGCTTATGGAAATATAAGTGGTTCATTGACTTCGACTGGATCATTTGGTCGTTTAGAAGTTCAAGGAGAACTAGATGTATCGACTTTTAGTCCTTCAAATATTAGCGCTAACAAGATAACTGCAAGTAAAGCTGCTCTTTTGGCATCCAACTCAACAATTGGTGCGGTTGTTGTTGACGGAAATGTTAGTGGTTCAGCAAAATCAACTGGTTCGTTTGGTGCTATAAATGTCAATACTGCGACAACAAATACTCATTTTAATTTAAAAGGAACTCATGTCTCTGCTCGTGGTCTGATGTCACTTGAATCTACTAATCATGCTATGATTAATTTAAGGGGTGCGGCTGGAAGTAATGAGGGTATAGAACTTTATGATGGTGGTAGTCAAGTTTGGTCAATTAATAATATTGGTTCTGATAGTGATTCATTTCAAATAAGAAGAGGAAGTGATGATGCACAGGCAATAAAGATTGTAAGCTCAACTTTAGATATGATAATTGGTGGTGACATAAGTGGTTCAGTATCTTCAACTGGTTCGTTTGGTAGATTGCAGGTTAAGGATACACTTTTATATGATAATGGTATACTTGATGTTGGTAGAAGTGCCGTAGCCGATCCAACAGTATTGATTGATTCTGCGGCTGGTGGAGATCCACTATTAATATTCGATACGGGTGCTTCTAATAGAACACCACAGATACAATATAAAGATCAAGGAACTGTT
>Ga0114932_10005829_pt1 | contig 10772 bp, 11 predicted proteins | sample 2SBtaG_2_FD_87286 | JGI IMG/M metagenome (GOLD analysis project Ga0114932, IMG submission 87286) | Deep subsurface microbial communities from Kolumbo volcano to uncover new lineages of life (NeLLi) - 2SBTROV12_ACTIVE470 metaG | ecosystem: Environmental > Aquatic > Marine > Volcanic ... | reverse complement strand
GCAATGGCGCTACCGTCGATCTCTATATGTACGGGATGACCTGCAACGATCTCATCAACCCTGCCGACATCCACCCAATCGCTCATACCCGTGCTTTCATCAAACCACTTGGACCTCGATGTCCGGCTCTATGGTGCGCGCCAGATTCCCGATTGCCGCAAGCGTACCGGCCAGTGAGCTTGGGCAACTACCGCATGCACCGAAATAACGAATCGACAGCATATTGCCTTCCAAGCCAACGATCTGTAAATCACCGCCATCAGCCATAAGTGCAGGGCGTACTTCTTGATCGAGCAATTCACGAATCGCCGCAAGTCGAGGTTCATCGTCAAAGCTTTCAGTCGCCTCTATATCCGGTTTGACTGCGGCCTCAGCTTCTCTGATAGGTTTTGCGACCTCCCGCAGCAGCGTAGGCCAGTCAGCTGTTCCATCCTGTGTGACAGTAATCCACTTATCGGTGTAATACACATTGACGACATGCGGAATGGTAAACAATGAAGCCGCCAGGGGATCAGACTCAGCGGCGTGCGCACTATTGAAAGAATGCGCTGTACCCCAAGTCAAACGTTCTTTGAGTACGAATTTGACCGCGTTCGGATTGGGTGTGTCTTCTATGTCAGCTATTTTAGGCATTTCAATCTACTATTGATATTTAAGCAACGATCCCTGAATCGGGAACCGGGTCGTCCTGCCCCTCTGTGGAGGCCGTGTTTTCAGAATGCAAAGCGGCGTGTAATGTGTGCCATGGCAGGATCGCGCATTTAACTCGCGAAGGCAGGTCTTTAACCCCCGCAAATATCTTTAATTTGCCCAGATGGCTTTCCTGACTTTCCGGGTTTAATGTTCCTGTCGTCATGCTACGGAATTCTTCGACCAGCGTTTCAGCATCTTGCACTGACTTACCTTTGACTGCGCCCGTCATCATTGAAGAAGACGCCTTGCAAATCGCGCAACCATTTCCTTCAAATGCAATGGTCTCAATCTTGTCGTCAGTGACATTCATCGTCAGCTTGATGTGGTCTCCACACAACGGATTGTGACCATCGGCATGACGATTTGCACCATCAATCGCACCCCAGTTTCTGGGCTTGCGGTTATGGTCAAGAATCACTTCCTGATACAGTTGGCTCATATCGCTCATGTGAACATCTCCTGCACTTTCCGAATGCCGTTAATCAATTTATCTATCTCAGCCTCCGTGTTATAGAAAGCGAATGAGGCACGTGCAGTCGCTGGCACGTTGAAGCGATCCATCACTGGCTGTGCACAGTGATGTCCTGTACGGATTGCGACACCTTCTGCATTGAGTATCGTGCCAACATCATGCGGATGGACACCGTCAATCTCAAATGAAACCACGGCAGCTTTCTGCTTGGCAGTGCCTATGATTTTTACACCCGGCATCGCTGAGAGTTTTTCTGTCGCATAGTCGAGCAATTGATGCTCATAGGCATCAATGTTATCCAGCCCGATATCATTCAGATAATCAATGGCAGCTCCCAACGCAATCGCCGCCATGATGGGTGGTGTACCTGCTTCAAATTTACCGGGAATAACGTTGTATTGGGTCTTTTCAAAGGTCACGGAGAGGATCATGTCTCCCCCACCCATGAAGGGGTTCATCTTCTCCAGCAAATCTGCCTTGCCATACAAAACACCAATTCCGGTCGGGCCGCACATTTTGTGGCTGGAAAATGCATAGAAGTCGCAATCAAGATCTTGCACATCAATCGCCTGATGAGGTGCTGCCTGCGCACCGTCCAGCAACACCGGCACACCACAACGACGTGCATATGCAATCATCTGCTTGACCGGATTGATGGTGCCGAGCGCGTTGGAGACATGCGACAAAGCAAGGAATTTTGTCTTGTCATTGAAGAGTGCTTCGAATTCATCCTGCAGCAGATCACCCTGATCATTGATCGGAATCACGCGCAACACCGCACCTTTTTCTTCGGCCAGCATCTGCCAGGGGACGATGTTTGCATGGTGCTCCAGCCCGGACAAAATGATCTCATCACCCTTGCCAATGAATGAACGGCCATAACCGTGCATCACCAAATTGATCGCTTCTGTTGTCCCGCGTGTAAAGATTACCTCGCGTGATTCTTTAGCCTTGATAAATTGCTGAACCTTGACGCGAGCCTCTTCATACTCCCGGGTAGCAAGTTCGCTCAGATAATGCACCGCGCGATGGATATTGGCGTGTTCCGCCTGCTGATAGCGCACGATGCGGTCAATCACCTGCTTGGGCATCTGGCTGCTGGCTGCGTTATCCAGATAGACCAACGGCTTACCGGATACCTGCAAATTCAGGATCGGAAAGTCGGCGCGGATTTTTTCAATATTTGATTGATCGATTTTCATACACCCGCTTTCATGCGTTCATCCAGTATCGTCTTGCTCAGTGATGAAACCAGCGACTGCACAGGAATCTTTTCTATGATCTCGGCAGCAAATGCGTGAGTTAGCAGATTGCGCGCACGTTCTTCGGTTAGCCCGCGACTCTTGAGGAAGAATAATGAATCGGCGTCGATTTCGCCTATCGTCGCGCCATGTTTGCAACTCACATCATCATTGAAAATTTCCAGTTGGGGCTGGGTATCAATATGCGCCTTACCGGACAGCAACAGGTTACGGCTGCTCTGCTCTGAATCGGTAGCAGACGCGCCTTCACGCACCATGATCTTGCCGCTGAAAATAGCGTGAGAAGCGCCATCGGCAATACACTTGTGCAACTGGTTGCTCGTGCATCGCGGCATGGCGTGGTCGATTAGCGTATGTGTGTCGGCAATCTGGCGACCAGCGATCAATGCCAGTCCGTTCAATGTGCTCTCAGCGCCCTCACCTGCCAGCGTGACATGTAGTGAGTGGCGAGACACGCGCCCCCCGAATGCCAGCGCGGTGGAAGTGTAAACACTGCCCTTGCCTGACTCGACAGTGCAATGACCAAAATGAAAAGCCTTGCTTGTTTCACGCTGCACACGGATATGCTGCAACTGAGCATGATCGTGCAATACGATCTCGGTAACGGCATTGGAGAAACGGACGCCTTCACCGACTCCGGCATAATCTTCGATTAGGGTCGCACGGCTATTGGCTTGCATCACCACCAATGCACGCGGATAGATCGCAGTCGGCGTTTCTCGCTGGGTAGCAATGTTCAGAATATGAATAGGCGCAGACACTTCACCACTCACCTGCACCCATGCACCATCATCAAAGTTACTCGTGTTCAAAGCTGAAAAAGCATCCGCCTCTACTCCGGCAAGCCGTGCGAAATCCTTTTCAACTGACGGGTCGCCCAGACGTTCTGTCAACGCGCCAACCACGATGGCGTCGTTTGCTTGACTGACATCCGACAAGTCCAGCGCATAACAGCCATCGACGAACACCAGACGTATCGTGCCGGCAATCGTGAAAGGCGCTATATCTTCCTGTGTCAGCGCTGCATAGCTATCGACCGGTGCAAAGCTATGCTGCAACAAGGCTGAAAGATCTGTCAGACGCCAATCGTCGTGCCTCTCTGACGGAAAGCTCAAAGCCTTTGCGCTGGATTGTGCATTCAGGCGCAAGTTGCCCAACCAGCCTTCCGGCTTGATCGTTTTGCCGAGCAGCATCTGCTCGAAGGATTGTTCTCGCGTCAGCATCACGCCGCCTTGAGCCAGTCGTAACCCCGCGCTTCCAACTCCAGCGCGAGTTCTTTGTCACCTGTTTTGACAATGCTTCCACCACTCATCACATGCACATAATCCGGCACGATGTAATTCAGCAGACGTTGATAGTGCGTCACCATCACCACTGCATTGTCAGCAGTCCGCAGCTTGTTCACACCGTTCGCCACTATACGTAGAGCATCGATATCCAAACCGGAATCGGTTTCATCCAGAATCGCCAGCTTGGGATCAAGCACCGCCATCTGCAAAATCTCGTTACGCTTTTTCTCGCCACCGGAAAAGCCCTCGTTCACACTGCGACTAAGAAAAGCGGGATCCATCTCAACGATCTTGATCTTTTCCTGTAACAGGTCATCGAACTCCAGCGGATCAAGCTCTTCCTGACCACACTCTTCCTGTAATGTGTTGTACGCCAGACGAAGCAGTGCACTGTTTGATACGCCCGGAATCTCTACAGGATATTGAAACGCAAGAAACAGCCCCGCTCTAGCGCGCGCTTCCGGTTCCAAGGTAAATAGGTCTTTACCTTCAAACTGTGCTGTTCCAGCAGTCACGGTGTAGTCAGGGTGTCCGGCCAGCACTTTGGAAAAGGTACTCTTGCCCGAACCATTCACACCCATGATGGCGTGCACTTCACCAGCGCGAATCGTCAGGTTCACACCTTTCAATATCTCGACACCATCAACAGTCGCATGAAGATCTTTCACTTCCAGCAACACCTTGCTATCTTTGTTAATCACCCTACACTCCCTTCCAGTTTCAAGCCGAGCAACTTGGTTGCCTCGACTGCGAATTCCATTGGCAGATGCACGAACACATCCTTGCAAAAACCGTTGATAATCATTGAGATCGCCTCTTCAGAATTGATCCCGCGCTGCGCAAAAAAGAACATCTGGTCTTCGCCGATCTTGGAGGTCGAAGCTTCATGCTCGACCTGAGCACTGGTGTTCTGTACATCGACCGTAGGGAACGTGCTAGCTGCACAACGATCACCGATCAACATCGAGTCACATTGTGAATAGTTACGCGCACCTGCCGCACGGCTGCCGATCTTGACCTGACCGCGATAGCAATTGCTGGAACGGCCTGCTGAGATACCCTTTGAGATAATTTTGCTGCGGGTATTCTTGCCGACATGGATCATCTTGGTGCCGGTGTCAGCCTGCTGCATGTGATTGGTCAGTGCCACCGAATAAAATTCGCCTATTGAGTTGTCGCCGAGCAAGACACAACTGGGATATTTCCAGGTGATCGCGGAGCCAGTCTCGACCTGTGTCCATGAAATCTTGGAATTGACCCCTTTGCACAGACCACGCTTGGTAACGAAATTGTAGATACCGCCCTTGCCGTTCTCATCACCGGCATACCAGTTTTGCACCGTCGAATATTTAATGTCTGCGTCGTCCAGTGCGACCAGCTCTACCACTGCGGCATGCAGTTGATTGGTGTCGAACTGCGGCGCGGTACAGCCTTCCAGATAACAAACCGAACTACGCGCTTCTGCGATGATTAAGGTTCGCTCGAATTGCCCTGAGCCTTCGGTATTGATGCGGAAATATGTGGACAAGTCCATCGGACACTTCACACCCTTAGGGATGAAGCAGAACGAACCGTCGGTGAACACCGCCGAATTAAGTGCGGCATAAAAGTTGTCACTCGTCGGCACGACGCTGCCAAGATATTGCTTAACCAGATCGGGATGCTCGCGCACCGCTTCAGAGAATGAGCAGAATATGATTCCTATCTCGGCAAGTTTAGTCTTATAGGTGGTCGTCACCGAAACGCTGTCGAAAATCACGTCCACCGCGACCCCGGACATCAACTTTTGCTCATGCAGCGGCACACCCAGCTTGTCAAAGGTACGTTTTAATTCCGGGTCTACCTCGTCCAGACTGGCGAGTTTTTTCTTCGGCTTAGGCTGTGCGAAATAGCTGATGTCCTGAAAGTCGATCTTGGGGTAATCGACGTTAGCCCATTCCGGTTCTGTCATCGTCAGCCAGTGGCGATAAGCGGACAAGCGGAATTCGAGCAGCCATTCAGGCTCCTCCTTCTTAGCCGAAATCATCCTAATTACTTCCTCGCTCAGTCCTTTGGGGACGACTTCGGATTCGATGTCAGTCACAAAGCCGTGCTTATATGGCTGGTTGACCAGGTTGTCTAGTGCTGTACTCATAAATTTATTCTGCGGGCGAATCGCGGTGTCGCGTGCTCGCTCTTTCCTCTTCTATCAATATCGATATGCCTCGTCATTCGCTTTGCGGCTCCTTGCGCTTCATCCCGCAATAGTGAATTTCTAAAAGCATCCATCAGTATTCCCTTAAACCGCAAAGCTCTCTCCACAACCGCACTGATTTGTCACATTCGGGTTGTTGAACTTGAAAGCATGACCTAAGCCCTGCTGTGTGTAATCAATCTCAGTGCCCTCAAGAAAGGACAGGTTTTCGCCATCCACCAATACTTTTGCACCATTGCTCTCAAAAACCTTGTCGTTATCCAAGACCTCCTGCGCGATATCCAGTACATAGGCAAATCCGCTACAGCCCGACTTTTTGACACCAAAGCGCAGACCGACACCCATGCCGCTCTTTTCTATTTGGGCATTGATGTGTTGTGCTGCTGATTCAGTTAATGTAATTGCCATTTTTCTTCTCCGATTCATTCATGCCCGGTCAAATTCAAGCAGGTGTGGCGTGAGATGTCAGACCGCTTATATCGATGATTGAGAATTGGGCTTGGACATATCTGCCAAACTGACCTTCCCCAACGCATCCTCAATGATGCGATTAATCCCCTGCCAGTTACTACGTGTCGAACAAAGCGATTCTCGGTCGCATGAAGCATCACTGCTACATTCGGTAATCGAAATGGGGCCGTCCATCGCTCTGATGATGTCAGCGATTGAAATCGCTTCAGGCAAGTGAGCCAATGAATAGCCCCCTTTTGCACCTAGAACTGATACAACAAGATCATTACGGACCAATATCTTCAGTATCTTGCTGACGGTTGGGACAGACATATCCAGCGAAGACGCAACTTCAGTCGCACTATGTATATCTTTATCACAGGCCATATACGCCATCACCTGACATCCGTAATCCGCTAATTTGCTCAACCTCAACATAAGCACCCCCTCATATAGAACCATTTTAGTACTATATCAAAACAGAATCAACCCTGAGGTATGCAAGTCCATCTAAATTATTGATTACACGACTGAGTTGATTCTAAATCGGGGGGGCGAACTCAGGGGCCTTCTCTTCAAACACCTCAAGAGGCTCAAACTCAATTTCTTCAACAATTTCCTCAACAGCGGTAGGCTCATTGAAATAATAGTTCAGCCCGGTAAATACTGATTTATTAAAGATTCTTGTTCCATTCTTGGAGAAAGTGCTGGCTTTAAACTCCATCACTGCGCTCCATTTTATGCCGGCAAACTTATATTCAGCCCCAACGCCATAACTATTTGAAAATCCTGAAATTTCAGTTAAGTCACCCGTTGCATCGCCGTAGCCGTAACCCAATCTCACATATGGAAGCCAATGTCCAACCGGTCTCGCTAATTTCAGATTTAGTCCAAGAACAAGATTACCATACGCAAGTTTGCTTTTCTTATGTCTCTCAAATCCGTGCATATCTGCGAAACCACCGACACCGAGTACATTTTTATCGAGCTTAAAATTATACCCAGCTTGAAGGTAACCAGCCTGTACCAGATAAGCGATTGTTCTTTTACTTCGAGATTTTAATACGCCAGATGAACGCGCACTGTTCACGCCTGTACTTACACCAATATATCCGCCGAGAAATTCATCCACATATTCCACAACGAATTCATCTTCTTCATCTTCTTCATCTTCATCAGCTGCATAAGATGCAGTAGAAAACATCAATGCAATCATCAGCAAAATACGTACAGCAATACTCATCACTACGCGCCCTTTGCAGAAAATTTCGCATCACTCATGGAATATTGATATTTCATCATCAATCAAACAATATCGGGGAGAAAAATACTTTCAATCTATGGAACCAAATTTTTGGCGGATTCTTATCTCGGACAATACTCTAACGGAAAGTTCATATTGATTATAAAGAACATTCCATTACTTTATGAATCTACCGCACATGCTATTAAATTGACACACCCTTCTACAGACCGCATTTCCACCTCACAATGGGGTAGAGAGCTTAAATCCATACCTTTAATAAAATGACGTAAATTCACTATTTCATAACCTTGGCTCTTCCAGTTAACTAGTAATTTTTCCAACACTTCCAAACGCTTACCGCCATCGGCCTCCACTCGCAACGTAAACACATGCCCCGAATCCGGGATTTTCTCGGTCAGATCCAGAACATGCTGAGTGATATTATCCAGTGTAATCCCATTGTGATTGATCAACTCATCCAACGTCGGTAGGGTTGTAGGGATCTGCGGGCAGGCTATGATTTCAGCATTCCAAGTTGGAATAAAAGGATAGCTTCCACGAGTATCCGAGCAATATTCCAGACCCAGATGCTGGGTATATCGGAGTGCATGTCGGTTTGTCTGCCAATTGGCTGCAGCATATGCATGAGGTGCTTCACCGAATAGCTCAATATAACGATCAACCGCGCATTGCATTTCATTTCTCGACCATTCTTCTTTTTGACCGGACACATGTTCCTGCCAGCGATAATGATCATAGCTATGGATGCCTGTATCAAACCCTGCATCACGAACACTCAGCATGATTTTTGCACACTTTTTACCAATATCAGGTGCGGGTAGTAATGTGCCATATAGCAGTGAGCTGATACCGTAGTTTTCCAGCACTGATGTTCGAATCGCATTTTTTAGGAAGCCAGTTCGAAATATTTTATTGACATTCCGCCCCGTGTGATCCGGCCCCATTGAAAAGAAAAATGTGGCCTGAGCATCATGCTGCTTCAATAGTGCCATCAGGCGAGGTACACCTTCCCGAGTCCCTCTATAAGTATCCACATTGATTTTGAGTGCGAGCATCTTCTTCATTTATTGAGCCTCACGCTTGCTGGCATGATGATTACCCGCTAACTTGCTGAACAACCTGAATTGGCCGGGCGCTGACAGTGCTAGGCAAACGGTAATAATGATCCATTGCATAACCTCAGTTCCCGGATATCCATTGTTATATTTCAAAGATGCCCAAATTGCGGCACTGGTAAGAAGGATGGCGATAAATCGTTGAAACCAAATATTCAGGCCTGCCTTCCAACGCTTACCCAACCAGATTCCGGCACCTGCAGACAACCAACCGAAAAGCATGCCACCCAATACATCCATCGGCCAATGGATGCCACATGCGATTCGGGACAGACCGGCTCCTACTGCCAGCAGCAGGATAAACATTTTTAGCCAGGCAGGTATTGCTTGCATACAAAAATATCCAGCGACCAGAAATGCCGTGGTGGTATGCCCTGATGGGAATGAGACATGGCGAAGCGCAGGACCGATCAAATGAAAACTACCAGGCTCCAGCATTGCAGGCGGACGTAACACATCGGGATTTTTTAAAAGGTAAACGGCTAATCCGGCAATAATCGCAGCCAGTAAAAATCGCCATATCACTTCCGGGCGACGATGCACAAAAGGCAATATAAACATGAAGGCAATCACAGTATCACCCAGTATCGTGATATGACTCCAAAACGCATCGCCCAGATACACCATGCCAGCGTTCATAAACATGAACAGTGCAGTGTTCTCCCCGGAAAAATAGAGCACTAACATGGATACCAGCGAAAATACGGGCACTCCCCACAGCCATAAATTCAGCTTGGCAAACATATCCTGATAATCAGTCTTGGAATCCATGGCAGGCATAATAAGAAAAAGTTGAAACTTGGTGTCCATTTGAAGTTACGGGTAAGGTATCACGCAGCACGCATCCGGAAAACTGCCCCTTTCCTCCGGTCAAGGGCGCTCTTTGCTCCGGCCATGACACCAGAATGCCTCGCGCTCCTTGTCGTGGTGAATCGAACCAGATATCGAACTGGTCAAATCTTTCGTCCATCACTTGTACGGTGTTAGGGCGTGCATACCAGGCCAATCGACTTGCCTCAGTCCAGTGTTCTGAAAACAGATTAGGTTCAGTGCCGGGCGTGGTGGCCATTTCTGCTCGTAACTCAACCGCACGCTGTGCTGCCTGCTCCCAACCGTACAGGTCACGCAAGGGATCGCGGTTATCCGGGAACGGCAACCAAGCCAGATAAAACTGGCTGAATATGATGACAATCAGCAATGAAGCATATACCCCGCAAGCCCATATGCTGATGCGCACCCAGCGTTGTTCCCAAGCATCGCTCAGCCAGAGGGCAGTCAGCGGAAGCAGCCCAGCCCAGCCTAATGAAGCCCAGTGCGGTAGAGTCATTTGATATCCCGAATTCCAACCGAATAGCAACAAAACAGGCAGTGCTAAAGCCAAACACATCCAGACACCTCGATCGCGCCAATATTTAAAGCTAGCAACAGTCGCAATCACACTAAAAATAAAGATACCCGGCCCATATACCAACAACTGTGCAATCTGCGAAAGTAAAAAGTTGGTCGGCTTCCACTCAGGATTCCCCGTGCCATGCTTCAACTGATAAGCAAACGAGATCCAGTCGTGCGTGTAATTCCAATATAAAACCGGCATGATCAAAACGAGACCAGTCAACATGGCAATCCATGGCCCGGCAGTACGCAGCCTGCTCAGAAATTTTCCTTCATGCAGCATCACCAGAAGCACGGTGGCTACAAGTGTTACCGCAGTGTATTTTGATAATCCAGCAAGACCAAGCACAACACCAAGTGCAAGCCAGTGCCACAGACGATCAACGGACAGTATCTGGTGTAATACCAGTATGGTCAGCAAGCCAAGGAGTAACAGCGGATCATCCGGCAGCATCGATAGTCCGATAAGCTGGAACATCAAGCCAGACTGCAGCAATACGACGCTGATGAAACCCAACCAAGGTGCCTCTTCAGGAAAAAGCGTATGGCAAACTTGATGCAATGCCAGACAACTGAGCCCGAACAGCAAGGTCGGCATGATGCGAAGTGCCAGATCGGAATCACTGAACAGCAATATG